>Ga0316190_10002615_pt1 | contig 13073 bp, 13 predicted proteins | sample Eddworburrow2_MG_FD_204929 | JGI IMG/M metagenome (GOLD analysis project Ga0316190, IMG submission 204929) | Coastal sediment microbial communities from Maine, United States - Eddy worm burrow 2 | ecosystem: Environmental > Aquatic > Marine > Coastal > Sediment | place: USA: Maine | collected... | reverse complement strand
TGAAAACTATGATGAGATCCGTTACGAAGGCTATGGGCCGGGTGGAACGGCGATCATGGTTGATTGTATGACTGACAACCGAAACCGTACGGCCTCAGAAGTGCGGCATGCCTTTAGCAAACATGGTGGTAATCTGGGTACGGATGGCTCTGTGGCCTATCTCTTCACCAAGCAGGGTATCATCAGCTATGCACCGGGTGTGGATGAGGATGTGGTGATGGATGCTGCGCTGGAGGCGGGTGCTGAGGATGTTGTTTCTCATGACGATGGCTCCATTGATGTATTGACCGCTGCAGAAGATTTCTCTGATATCAAGGCCGCACTGGAGAGTGCCGGGCTTGAGGCTGTAAATGCTGAGGTGACCTATAACGCCAGCACCAAGGCTGAGATGGATCAGGATGGCGCTGAAAAGTTGATGCGTATGATTGATGTGCTGGAGGATCTGGATGATGTCCAGGAGGTCTACTCCAATGCAGAAATCCCGGATGAGATCCTGGAAGCGTTAGGTTAGGCTCTCCCTTGTTGTTATTTCACTAAGTCATCTGAAACCCTGATTATGCGCCGCATCATAGGCATCGACCCTGGTTCACGAATAACCGGATATGGGGTTATTGAGAGTGATGGAAATCGTAGTGTGCATATTGCTAGTGGCTGTATTCGTCTGAAGCAGGACGGCCTGCCACAACGGTTAGGCGCCATCTTTCAGGAACTCTCTGAGTTGATCGCAACCTACCACCCTGCCGAGATGGCCATAGAGGAGGTATTTGTCTCCAAGAATGCCAACTCGGCACTCAAGCTGGGGCAGGCCCGAGGTGCAGCGATCTGTGCCGGAGTGATGGCACAACTGCCCGTCAGTGAGTATGCGCCACGAACCATCAAGCAGGCTGTGGTTGGAAGTGGCGCTGCAGATAAAGATCAGGTGCAGCATATGGTTAAACGTCTACTTAGTCTCTCTTGTGAGCTCACTGCTGATCAATCCGATGCACTGGCTGTTGCCTTGAGTCACGCCCATATGGATACGACCCTGAATCGCCTGGCTAAGGCTGGCGCAGGTGGATGGGGATGATTGGACGGTTGCGTGGTGAGATTGTCTATAAACAGGCGCCTCGCCTGATGGTGGATGTCAGTGGCGTAGGCTATGAGTTGGATGCGCCTATGTCGACCTTCTATGATCTGCCGGAGCCGGGTCAATCTGTTGTACTTTATACCCACTTGGCAATCCGTGATGATGCGCATGTGCTTTATGGTTTTGCCCGCGAGTCTGAGCGAACCATGTTTCGAGCCCTGCTCAAGGTGAGTGGGGTTGGGGCAAAGATGGCGCTGGCGATACTCTCCGGCATGAGTGCCAGTGAGTTTGCCCGATCTGTTCAGGCCGGTGATACCGCTACGCTGGTTCGTCTGCCGGGCATTGGAAAAAAGACTGCAGAGCGCTTGATTGTCGAGATGCGGGATAGGCTGGATAAGCTGGATGTTGTTGCGCCTATCTCTTCAGTGGGCATCACCTCTGAGCATCTTGTTACACCTACTGCTAATCCAGGGAGTGAAGCCGTGGATGCACTGATTGCACTGGGATACAAGCCTCAAGAGGGCAGTCGCATGGTGCGAGGTGTCCAGGCAGAAGGCTTGTCCAGTGAAGAGATCATCCGGGCGGCACTTAAGGCCGTCGCAAAACAGTAATGAAGCTTGCAATGACCCCACTCTATGTCTGATCGCCTGATTACCCCTGAAGCAGTCTCTGAAGATGTTGCACTGGAGCGTGCCATTCGCCCCAGGCTGTTGGCAGACTATGTGGGACAGCCTGCTATGCGTGAGCAAATGGAGGTCTTTATCCAGGCCGCACGAGGGCGGCAGGAGTCGTTGGATCATGTGCTGATCTTTGGTCCTCCTGGGCTGGGTAAAACCACACTGGCACATATCATTGCCCATGAGATGGGGGTGAATCTGCGCCAAACCTCAGGCCCGGTGCTTGAAAAACAGGGTGATTTGGTTGCGCTGCTAACCAATCTTGAGCCCCATGATGTGTTGTTTGTGGATGAGATTCATCGCCTCAGTCCGGTCGTGGAGGAGGTGCTGTATCCAGCCATGGAGGATTTCCAGCTGGATATCATGATTGGAGAAGGCCCGGCTGCGCGCTCTATCAGATTGGATCTTCCTCCTTTTACACTGATTGGTGCAACAACGCGTGCAGGACTGCTGACTTCACCGTTGCGGGATCGTTTTGGGATTGTGCAGCGTCTGGAGTTTTACTCTAATGCAGATTTGGCACATATTGTCGGGCGTTCAGCAAATATCCTCAACATCAGATCGGACACAGAGGGTGCGCAGGAGATAGCCTGCCGCTCCCGTGGTACTCCACGTATTGCCAACCGCCTGCTGCGTCGGGTCAGAGATTATGCCCAGGTAAGGGCAGAAGGACACATCACGGCAGAGGTGGCAGATAAAGCGTTGACCATGTTAAAAGTGGATAATAATGGTTTTGATGTCATGGATCGTAAGCTGCTGGAGGCGGTGATTCATAAATTTGATGGTGGCCCGGTTGGAGTTGATAGCCTGGCAGCAGCGATTGGTGAGGAGCGGGGTACCATCGAAGATGTATTGGAACCCTATCTGATTCAACAGGGTTTTTTGATGCGTACGCCGCGTGGTCGGATTGCTACTCAGGCGGCCTATCAGCATTTTGGTCTGCGACCAAAACCTGATGCAGGAATCAGTTCTCAGGCAGAGGATCTACTTGACTCATGACTGAATTTATCTGGCCTGTGCGGGTCTACTACGAAGATACGGATTCTGGAGGGGTGGTTTATTACGCCAATTACCTCAAATTCATGGAGCGTGCACGCACAGAATTATTACGTGAATGTGGTTTTGAGCAGGACCAGCTGATTGAGGAGGAGGGAGTGCTGTTTGCGGTGCGACGTATAGAAGCTGACTACCTCTGTCCTGCCCGTTTCAATGATGCGCTATTAGTGAGTGCCAATGTTACAGCACATGGTAAAGCGAGTATGACCTTTACCCAAGAGGTCCGTTTGGCTGAAACAGATCAAGTGTTATGCCGTGGAGAGGTTAAGGTGGCCTGTCTGGATGTGGCCCGTTTTCGTCCCCACCCCTTTCCAAAAAAATTATTAGCAGCGTTGGCTGTGGAGTAATCTTGGTTTATGTCGAACGATCTCTCTTTCATTAATCTAGTATTAAGCGCCAGTCCGCTGGTGCAGCTGGTGATGGCAACGCTGATTCTGGCCTCTATCATCTCCTGGAGCATGATCTTTGATCGTGCCAAGGTATTGAAGAATGCACGCCAGACAGCGGATGAGTTTGAGGGGCGGTTCTGGGCGGGGGGGGATCTGAGTGATCTTTTTCACGCGGTAGACCGGGATAGCGACAATCTTAAGGGAATGGCCTCTATCTTTCATGCCGGGTTTAGGGAGTTTGCCCGTCTGCGTCAAAGCGCTGATATTGATCCGATGGCTGTTATAGAAGGTGCTCAACGCTCCATGCGGGTTGCTTTGAGTCGGGAGATGGATTCGCTTGAAACTCATCTCTCCTTTTTAGCGACAGTAGGTTCAACCAGCCCCTATGTTGGGCTGTTTGGGACGGTATGGGGCATCATGAATTCGTTTCATGCCCTGGGTAATGTGAAGCAGGCCACCCTCTCCCTGGTTGCGCCGGGTATTGCAGAGGCACTGATTGCCACGGCGATGGGGCTGTTTGCTGCAATTCCTGCGGTGGTCGCCTATAACCGTTATGCCAATGATGTTGAGCGGCTGAATAATCGTTATCAGGATTTCCTGGATGAGTTCACCACGCTGCTGCAACGTCAGGCTCACGTATAGGATGAATGTTGTGGGTCATACCCTGCCTGAAGCTGGAGAGTGCTGTTAATGGCTGCGCAGAGACGACGCAGGCGACCAATAGCAGAGATCAATGTGGTGCCCTACATTGATGTCATGCTCGTGCTGTTGGTGATTTTTATGATCACGGCGCCCTTGTTGACTCAAGGGGTAAAGGTGGATCTGCCGCAAGCAGAGGCTGAGCCGCTACCCGCAGAGGCTGAGGATCCTGTTGTTGTTTCAATCAATGCGACAGGGGAGTTTTTTATCGATATTGGCGAAGGTAAAAATCAGCCTGTAGATAGTGAGATGCTGGTAACGCGTATTGCCGCTCTGCTCAAGTACAAGCCTAAAACCCCCATCATGCTGAAGGGGGATAAAAATATTGATTATGGCCGAATAATGGAGGCTATGGTGCTTATTCAGGCGGGTGGAGCTCCCAATGTTGGTTTGATTGCAGAGCAGCCTGAGTAATCTATATGCGGGATATCTTTAAACGTAACCCGCTGGCAGTAGTGCTGGCTGTTGTCATGCATGCCGCTATCATTGCCTTTATGTTTATTGGTGTGGATTGGCTGGAAAAACCGGTTCAGCCCAAGTCAAATGTTGACATCGTTCAGGCCAAGGTGGTTGATCAATCCAAGGTTGATGCTGAGGTTGCGCGATTAAAAAAAGCTGAAGATGCAAAAAAGGCTAAGGAGCAGAAGCGGCTGGCGGATATACAACGTAAGCTGGAAAAAGAGAAAAAGAAGCTTGCCGAGTTAGAGCGAAAACGTAAGGCCAAAGAAAGTGAGGCAAAGGCTGCGGAGAAAAAGCGCGCAGAGGCAAAAAAACGTGCAGCAAAAGAGAAGAAACGCAAAGCCGCTGAGACCAAGAAAAAGGCTGCGGCTGAGAAGAAACGTAAGGCAGCCGCGGTGAAGAAGAAGGCCGCAGCAGAGAAGGAGCGCAAAGCAGTCGAGGCGAAGAAAAAGGCTGCAGCGGAGAAGGAGCGCAAGGCAGCTGAAGCCAAAAAGAGGGTCGAAGCAGAGAAGAAGCGCAAGGCAGCTGAGGCTGAAAGGCAGCGTAAAGCAGCTGAGGCGAAGAGAAGAGCTGGAGCAGAGAAGAAACGCAGAGCCGCAGAGGCGTTGGCTGCTGAGCAAAAAGCGCTGGAGGATGCGCTGCAGGCTGAGCTTGAGTCAGAGCGGATGGCCACGGAACGTGACCAGTTTATTTTTGCCATTAAACAGAAGATACAAAATAACTGGCTACGCCCAACAACGGTGGCTGATGGTCTCAGTTGTAAATTACGGGTGCGCCTGATACCCGGCGGTGGTGTTGTATCGGTTACTATTACCCGTAGCAGTGGGAGTGGCGCCTTTGATCGATCAGTAGAGACCGCTGTCTATAAAGCCGATCCACTTCCAGTGCCAAAGGGTGCTGGCTTTGAGGCATTTCGTGATCTGAACCTTGATTTTATTCCAAGCAAATAATGTTATTTAATTCGATGAAAAAACTGTTGATCCTTGTGCTGCTCCTGCTTTGTCAGGTTGCCCACGGTGCGCCACTGACCATTGAGATTACAGAGAGTGAGATGGGCGCCCTGCCCATTGCTGTGGCACCGTTTGGCTGGCAGGGTCCTGGACAGGCGCCAAGTGAAGATATTTCTTCAATTATTGATGCTGATCTGAAGCGTAGCGGGCGTTTTAAGACCATGCCTTCCAAGGATATGATTGCCTTTCCACATACGGGTGCCGATGTGGATTTTCGTGATTGGAAGGTATTGGGTATGGAGAGCTTGGTGGTAGGTCAGGTGAAATCAAACGGTGTAGGTGGCTATATTGTGCGGTTTCAACTGTTTGATGTGTTCAAGGGCGAGCAGCTTACCGGCTATAGCATTCCAACTACTGCGCGTGACTTGCGGGCTACGGCGCACCATATCAGTGATCTGATCTATGAGAAACTGACAGGTCAACGGGGTGCCTTTGCGACGCGTGTGGCCTATATCACTTCTATTGCGCAACCAACGGGCAAGCGCAAGATAGCACTTCAGGTGGCTGATGCTGATGGCTACCATCCACAAACCATTGTGACCTCAACTGAGCCACTGATGTCGCCAGCCTGGTCGCCGGATGGTCTTAAGCTGGCCTATGTCTCTTTTGAAAAAGGTAGACCCTCCATATTTATACAGGAGGTCTATACTGGTAAACGACAACGGGTAGCATCGTACCGGGGCATTAATGGTGCGCCAGCCTGGTCCCCGGATGGACGCAAGCTGGCACTGACTTTATCAAAAGATGGTAACCCGGATATCTTTATTCTTGATCTGGCTAAGCGTACACTGCAGCCTTTGACCCGGCACTATGCTATTGATACAGAGCCAGCCTGGTCGCCGGATGGTAAATATATAATCTGGACATCAGATCGAGGTGGTAGGCCACAGATCTACAGAATTTCCTCTAAAGGAGGAAAAGCCGAGCGCATTACCTTTGAAGGTAAGTATAATGCGCGATCTTCATATTCACCGGATGGAAAACTTATAACTATGGTGACCCAAATTGGACGGGATTTTCGTATTGGCGTGTTGGATCTGGCATCCTTTCAGCTGCAGGTGCTGAGTGATGGTGCATTAGATGAATCGCCTAGTTTCGCCCCGAACGGCAGCATGGTAATTTATGCAACAAAGATAAAGGAACAGGCTGAACTGGCGGCTGTATCGATAGATGGTCGAGTCAAGCAACGCTTGGCCTTACAAGTGGGTGATGTTCGTGAGCCGGCATGGGCTCCATATAGTCAATAATATAAAGAGAGGAAATGGCAATAATGAAACGCAAAATGATCAAGTTCATTCCATTGATGCTAGCTACCCTGCTGTTTGTGGGTTGTAGCACGACCGAGAAAAAGGCAGAAGATGATTCAGCTGCTGCCACTGATGCGGCGGGTCAAATGCATAAGGGTATGGATCACTCCGCTCATGGTGAGGATGCGTCAACAGCGGGTGCTGAGGCCGGTCGTGGCTGGACTGGACACCCACTTGATGATCCTGCAAAACTGACCTCAACCCGGGTTATCCATTTTGATTTTGATCGGTTTGAGATCAAGCCTGAATATCGGGGCATTGTTGTTGCACATGGTGAGTATCTCGCACAAAACCCAAGTCAAACTGTAAGCCTTGAAGGTCATTGTGATGAGCGTGGCTCCCGTGAATACAATATTGGTTTGGGTGAGCGTCGCGCCAATGCGGTAAGAAATCTGCTGTTGGCTCAGGGTGCTACATCTGGTCAGATCACCACGATCAGTTATGGTGAAGAGCAGCCGGTTGCCATGGGCTCTAATGAGACGGCATGGGCTCAGAATCGTCGGGCGGTCTTTGCTTACTAAGAAGAAGGTTTATAGAAGATGAAATGGTTTGCGGGTGTAATGCCCCTGCTTGGGTTGTTCACAGCAATGCCACTGTTTGGAGCAGCGCCTATTGTTCGCTCCAGCGTTCAGGATTCACCTCAAATTGAGGTGAATCGACCTGCCGCCCTTCCCGTCGAGGATCGATTGCAGCTGATGGAACGCCGGATGCAGGCGTTGACGGATATCCTGATGCGCCTTGATCGAATCCAGCAGGAGATCCAGCAGTTGCGTGGTGATGTTGAGCTGCAGGGGCATGGTTTGGAATCTGTAAAGAAGCGTCAGCGTGATCTGTATGGAGATATGGATCGTCGGGTGATGCAGCTGTCTACCCAGCAGGTGCCCGCAGCATCTACGCGCCAACCTCCGGTTGCAGCGATACCGTCAGCAGATGGTATGCCGGCTGCTACGGCTGAGGTAGCGGCAGAACATGTTGTAACACCGTTGCCAACCACCTCTTTAAGCCGGCCTAACAATATAGAACCATTGGCGGGTAAGCCTCCATTGACCTCTCCCCCTGGCGCTGCGCTACAAACGGCAGAGGCTACTTCTGGGGTGGCAGCACCGGCTCTTGACCCTGTTGCGGCGTCTGCTCCAGTTTCTGCGTTACCTGTGGTCCCGCCCGCAGATCCGGCATTGGAACAACCCATGTATAAGCAGGCTTTTGATCTGCTGATGCAGCGGCGTTATGACGAAGCCAAGCAGGCCTTCCGGGCGTTTTTGCGGCAGTACCCAGATGGCCGTTTAGCAGCAAATGCACAGTATTGGGTCGGTGAGGCCAGTTATGTGACACGTGATTTTGTGACTGCATTGGATGAGTTTACAAGAGTGGTGCAGAACTACCCTACCAGTCCCAAGGTGTCAGACTCGCTGCTAAAGATTGCCTTTATTCAATATGAGCAGAAAGAGTGGGCAAAGTCCCGCGAGACCTTGGAGTCGATAGTTAATCAGTATGCGACAACTACGGCTGCTCGTTTAGCCAAAAAGCGCCTGGAACGGATGCGTATTGAAGGGAATTAACCATTCCCTTTGATGTAAGTGGATAAAGAGAAGTGCGTATTCGCTCGGTGATCCATCAATGTTTTATTGCCGCATCGCTAGCAGCACACCCAATGGGTCTTTTTGGGTTTCATTCTACAGCCCTGAGCCTTGGGCAGAATACCGTCTAGCTATAGCTCGATCTTTTCGACCCGACATAATAGGGCGCCTTCTGCGAGCCTTGCTTTAACCTGCGTGCCGGGTTTTATTGCGCCGGCATGATGAATGACTTCACCTGAGGGGTGCTGCTGAACAATGGCATAGCCCCGTCCAAGGGTGGCCAGTGGGCTAATCGTGTGTAGATGTTGACTGATGTGGCTGAGTTGTTGCTGTGATCTATTCAGCTGATGATGGATTTGTCGGTGCAAGCGTTTTTCCAGGTTGGCATGCTGTAGTTTGAATTGTGCAAGCCGGTGAGCAGGCGTTAAGACATTTAGTCTTGCTGTCAGGTGATTGAGCCGCTCCTTAAATTGAATCTGTTGGGTCTGGTACTGTTGAGCCAGGCGTCGTGCCAGCTCGTCTGTCTTTTGCTGTTGTTGTTCCAGTAGAGCAGATGGATGTTGTTGCTTGAGTCTCTGCTTGATGTGTTGTAGCGCTGTTTGACAGCGGCTCTGTTCTCGATTTAGGCTGGTTGTTAATCTGCCGTATAGCTGGTTGAGTTGCTGCTGCAACTCTGTTTGATCTGGACTGATGAGCTCGGCGGCGGCAGATGGGGTAGGGGCGCGTTCGTCAGCCACAAAGTCTGCGATGGTAAAATCGATCTCATGTCCTACAGCCGAGACGATGGGCAGTTGCGCGGCATAGATGGCTCGCGCGATACCCTCATCATTAAAGGCGGCCAGGTCTTCTAGTGAGCCACCACCACGAGTAACTACCAGTAGATCGCACTCTGCGCGCCGATCAGCTAATTGGATCATCTCAGTGATCTTTGCCGCGGCATCTATGCCCTGCACGGGTATAGGATAGATAATGACGGAAGCTGCGGGAAAGCGTCGCTGTAGTACGGTCAACAGATCATGGATTGCTGCACTGACTGGAGAGGTAATGATGCCAATATGTTGAGGAAATGAAGGTAGGGGTTTCTTATGGGCCGGATCAAATAGCCCTTCTGCCCCCAGGCGTTGTTTCAGCTCTTCATATGCCCGCCGTAGCGCCCCTTCACCAGCGGGCTCCATATGCTCTATCCCAAGCTGGAATTCACCCCGGCTTTCATAGAGACCAACCTGGGCGCGTACCAGTACCTGCATGCCATTCTCAGGTTGAAAACGGAGCTTATTGCGACGCATGCGGAACATGGCGCAACGTACCTGGGCGTGAGCATCTTTGAGGCTAAAGTAGATGTGACCAGAGGCTGGACGGGCCAGGTTGGAGATCTCGCCTTCCACCCAGAGTAGAGGAAAGCTGCCACTCAGTACGGCTTTTACCTCGCTGTTGAGTCGGGATACGTTATAGATATCGCGGCTTGGCTGGTTGCTGGGTAGTGGCATTGGGGTGGTTGTCTAAGGCGGTTATTTTGCTGGTGTGGTTGGGCTGGCAGCTCTCTTTTCGGCAGCGGCTTTTTCAGCTGCGGCCTTCTCCTCAGCAGCTTTTTTTGCTGCGGCAGCTTTTCTTGCAGCTGCAGCCTTTCTTTCTGCCTCTGCTTTTCTTGCGGCAATCACCGCATCGTAGCTCTCTTCTGCTGCAAACTCAGCTTGGTTGGCTATTTTAATGGCTGCCTGGAAATCGCCTGCCCTGGAAGCAACGGAGCTTTGCATCAATAGATCAGCAGCTTCATGCCACTCCCCGCCTTCTTTACGTGTTTTTTTCAGTGCGGCATCGGCCTTTTGGGCGGCCCGCTTAAATGCGATCTCCACACTATACTCCGTGTTGAGTTCTGCAGCATTGGAAGGGGGGATATCCGTTACGCTGATAGGCTTGGGAGCTGTCTCAGCAGCCATAAGAGAGGCAGCAGACAGGAGCGTGCTGATAAGCACAAAGGTCAACTTGAATGGTGATCGGTGCATGATTTACCTCTTCATTTTGAGTTTCTGATTTTTACTATGCTGGCTGAACCCATCAATACTAACGTGTTGGAGTGCCAGGTTGAATAGTTTATTCCAAGATCTGTAATCAAACTGATATCTTGGGTTTACCCTGCCGTCTGCAAATTCTATAATGATCTGTTTACCTAACCATATTGAGGATGGGGAAACTGGATTATGCGCCTTGCTCAGGATGCCTTAACCTTCGACGATGTTCTTCTCGTACCGGCCCATTCGGCCATTATGCCAAAGGATGTCGACTTGCGGACACAGTTAACACGTGATATTCAATTGAATATCCCGCTGCTGTCTGCTGCCATGGATACAGTGACAGAATCACGTTTTGCTATCGCCCTTGCACTGGAAGGGGGGATCGGCATTGTGCATAAGAATATGACACCTGCACAGCAGGCCCGAGAGGTGCGCAGTGTCAAAAAGTATGAAAGTGGTGTGATCCGCAACCCTATCACCGTTTCCCCAGATGCCAGTATCTTTGATGTAATGGAGCTGACGCGAGCAAACAATATCTCTGGTGTGCCGGTGGTAGATGGCCAGGCACTGGTGGGAATTGTCACTAGTCGGGATCTGCGTTTTGAGACCCGCATGAGCGATCCTGTCTCCTCTATTATGACCACTAAAGAGAAGCTGGTGACGGTGCAAGAGGGGGCGCCGCGTGATGAGGTGATTGCGCTGCTGCACAAGCATCGCATTGAAAAGGTGTTGGTGGTTAATGAGAAATTTGCCCTGCGTGGCCTGATCACAGTAAAAGATATTCAAAAGGCAAAAGAGAATCCAAATGCCTGCCGTGATGACCAAGAGAGCCTGCGGGTTGGTGCGGCAGTTGGCACAGGTGCAGGTACTGAAGAACGGGTTGATTTACTGGTCAAGGCTGGGGTCGACGTTATTATCGTGGATACGGCTCATGGTCATTCGCAAGGTGTGCTGGATCGCGTGGCCTGGGTGAAGAAACACTACCCGGATGTGCAGGTAATTGGTGGCAATATTGCCACAGCAGCTGCAGCACGGGCCTTGGTGAATGCGGGTGCAGATGGTGTGAAGGTAGGCATCGGCCCTGGGTCTATCTGTACCACCCGGATCGTGGCGGGTGTTGGTGTACCGCAGGTTTCGGCCGTTGCCAATGTGGCTGCAGAGCTGAAGAGCAGTGGTATCCCTTTGATTGCTGATGGTGGGCTGCGCTATTCAGGCGATGTCGCCAAGGTTATAGCCGCCGGTGCATACTCAGTCATGATAGGCGGTATGTTTGCGGGAACAGATGAGGCACCGGGAGAGATAGAAATCTTTCAGGGGCGTTCCTATAAATCCTACCGTGGCATGGGCTCGCTTGGCGCTATGGCGGGTAAAGAGGGTTCCAGTGATCGCTATTTCCAGGAAGCAACTAACGATACGCAAAAACTGGTGCCTGAGGGTATCGAAGGGCGTGTCCCTTACAAAGGCACTGTGCTGAATATCATCTACCAGCTGATTGGCGGAGTTCGTGCCAGTATGGGTTATACCGGCTGTGCCAATATTGAGGAGATGCGCACCAAGCCGGAATTTGTGCGGGTGACCAATGCCGGTATGGCAGAGTCCCATGTGCATGATGTGACTATCACCAAAGAAGCCCCTAACTATCGTCGCGACTAACCCGGATATTCATGTGAATTCACGCAACATCCGGGCTAAGAACTGATTGCGTCTCCTGTTGTTTTGAGATTGATTTGATATGACTGATTCTCCTAAAGATATCCATGCCCACCGTGTCCTGATTTTGGATTTTGGCTCACAGTACACCCAGCTCATCGCCCGCCGGGTGCGTGAGGCCGGGGTCTACTGTGAGATCTATCCCTATGATAATGCTGAGGCAGCGCTTGCTGAGCCTGGGCTGTCAGGCATCATCCTCTCTGGTGGTCCTGAAACGGTGACACTGGATGATGCACCACGTGCGCCGCAGCGGGTGTTTGACATGGGGATTCCTGTATTTGGTATCTGTTATGGCATGCAGACCATGGCTGCTCAGCTGGGTGGTCGGGTGGCCTCATCATCTGCCCACGAATATGGCTATGCCCAGGTGCGGGCACGAGGCCACTCTGCACTGTTACAGAATATTGAGGATCACACCAGCCCAGATGGCTATGGCCTGCTGGATGTCTGGATGAGTCATGGTGACCGGGTAGAGGAGCTGCCAGAAGGCTTTCGGGTGATCGCTTCTACCGATAATGCCCCACTGGCAGGGATGGCTGACGAAGCGCGGCAATTCTACGGCCTGCAGTTTCACCCTGAGGTGACCCACACTGTGCAGGGAAAGCGCATTCTTGAGCGCTTTCTGTTCAAGATCTGTAACTGTGAGGCGCTTTGGACCTCTGAGCAGATCATTGAAGAGAGTATCCGTAAGGTGCGTGAAAGCGTTGGTGATGGCCAGGTGGTATTGGGTCTCTCCGGTGGCGTAGATTCATCTGTGGTTGCAGCCCTGTTGCATCGGGCCATTGGTGATCAGCTGACCTGTGTTTTTGTAGATAACGGGCTGTTGCGTCTGAATGAAGGCGATCAGGTGATGGCCACCTTTGCCCAGCATATGGGTGTCAAGGTGATTCGGGTCAATGCTGAGAAGCGTTTTCTAAATGCCTTGAAAGGGATTCCTGAGCCTGAGCAGAAGCGCAAGATTATCGGCAACCTGTTTGTCGATATCTTTGAGGATGAGGCCAGTCACCTGGATAATGTTGAATGGTTGGCGCAAGGCACGATCTACCCAGATGTGATTGAGTCGGCAGGAGCAAAGTCGGGTAAGGCCCATGTCATTAAATCCCATCATAAT
>Ga0316190_10002614_pt1 | contig 13076 bp, 4 predicted proteins | sample Eddworburrow2_MG_FD_204929 | JGI IMG/M metagenome (GOLD analysis project Ga0316190, IMG submission 204929) | Coastal sediment microbial communities from Maine, United States - Eddy worm burrow 2 | ecosystem: Environmental > Aquatic > Marine > Coastal > Sediment | place: USA: Maine | collected... | reverse complement strand
AGTAGTAAATGCGGTAGTACACACCACTTATCCAGCGGATGCAGTTCAAGCAGTGCCGGTATGAGCGGACGCTGCGTGATGTCTCGGGCAGTAGTGACAGAAACGTGTCAGTTTGCTCCCAGCGCGGATCCATGATGAACTCACAGGTGTTGTAGACGCTCTGAACGTATTCGCGACCCGCAGTCAGAATTGCCTCGTCCGGAGAGAAGTTCTTGACCGCGTTGTTGTAGTGATCAAGGGCCTTGCGCTGGATGACGGCTTTGCTCTTGAGTTCCTGGAGGTCCTCATCGTGAGATGCCTGCGCGTGCTCGATATTGTGGATCTCGAGATCGGTGTTGACCGTGGCGTGGAAGTGGATCACTTCGTTGATAAATCTTTCCACGCGGAGATCGTGGATCAGAAATTTTATTTCCGCGACGTCGCGCTTGAGGCCTTCAGGATGCTCGACCATATTTCGGCGACCTGTTGTGAGTTCATGATTTGCTTGAAACGCGGGATCGCGTTAACTCGAAGTGATCGAAGCTATAGCGATTCCCGCCATCGTTTATTATGTTAACTCATGAAGATCTTCCTACCTAGCTGTTTCAGGTGGACTTTCCCTCCTAGTTGATTTAAGTCAAATGCGCGCTGGAATAATTCGACAACTGGAGTCCGTCCTGCCACTAAAAATACTGCTCGTCCTGATTCGAGGCCGGGCTCTTAACCCGATGGTCGAAGGTTCAAACACTGCATGGACCAAATTTTTTTCAGTGTACTTTCTATCAATATAGTTAACATTTTGTCAGTTGCGAAAGGTTTTGGTGAGATTTCACGATTGTCAGTCGGGCAAACACAACTACCATACTTCTCATTATCTGTAACAACTGGCAAAATGATCTTTATGTTACCGAAATCACAAATGTCACCGAATTCGCTGCTTCCTGATCATGCCAGGTAAGGTATAGACCCCATGAAAAAATTAGTTATCTCGCTGTTGATGCTGACAGCTGCAATGATATTCGCGCACGGGGTCTTCGCAAGCTCCCTGACATTCCACGCTAATAAACTCCAGATCAACCCTGGAGACATCGTGCAATACAGTCTGGTTGCGCAGGTACCACACGGAAGACCGCAGTCTTGCAGCGTTACCTTCGATTTCCCCAGTGGCATGTCTTATGTGCGAAATTCGGGCACGGGGGGTGGGGGCGGCGGCAGCGGCCAGAGTCTCACCTGTGCCGGATCGCGGTGCACCTGGGACCTGCGCCATGTCCACAATGTGAATGGGCATATCGAGATATATCTGCGGGTCGATAACGATGTGCCGGAATCGCTATCAGCTCCCACTATTCGTGGCAGTGGCTGCGGATTTCCGAGTAGCTCGAATCCTCCCTACGTGGACCCAGGCGCCGGACACCAGGTTCCCGGCGGCGGCGCACTGCAAGTCGCACAGCCAATGGCACCGGAATTGACGATCCAGAAGACCACAACGGCAGCTACCCATGTGGTGGATGGTAACCAGATTGACTACCGGATTGAGGTCCACAACCGGGGCACGGCTAATGCAATCGCCGTAACAGTAAGCGACACCATTCCGGCAAACACCCAATACATATCTCACGCCGGAGGCACACCACTTTCCGTGGACAACACTTCGGCAGGAAATCCTGTTGAGTGGAATTTGGGCACACTTACCCCCGGCCAGACGCGCTCAGTAACGATGAAGCTGCAGGTAGTGAACGGCAGCGGGTTTATCGATAATACTGCCGAGGCCAATTGCAGTAATTGCGCGGCACCACAACACCCCGTCTCAGCCTCTGCACCGCAAATTATCATTGATCCTGTGCCGTCACTTGCTATCAGCAAATCCACCAACAATGTGCATGTTAACGCTGGCGACACGATCAGCTACTCAATTGAGTACCTCAATACCGGAAGCGCCCCGGCTTCCGGGGTAGTAATAACGGATACTCTGCCGCAGGGTCTGACCTACGTTTCTTCTACACCCTCGGCAACCAGTGCCTCTGGGCCGGTTACCTGGAATCTTTCTGGGCCATTGAGCCCAAATGTCCCCGGGAAAATTGTTGTGACCGCGCTCGTTGATCCACTCGCGGCCCCTGGTGATCAATTCACCAACACTGCGTCTATTGAAAGTGTCGAGACCGGCACGCTGGACTCCAATGAGGTCACAGTAGATGTCGTGGGCGGGATTCCTGTACTTTTCTTTGACAAGTCGGTCGATCGCACCTCTGCCAAGGCAGGCGAGGAGCTTACCTATACCCTCGCCTATGAAAACCTGGGCAAGGCAGCCGCCACAGGAATTACGCTTACGGACTCACTACCCAGCGGAGTGACTTTTGTATCGGCCAGTAACGGGGGCAGCGAGAGCGGCCGGCTAGTCACCTGGAATCTGCGAGATATTCTTCCAGGGCAAAAGTTCAGTGAATTTGTCAAAGTTGAGATAGACCCCGGCGTGGTTAGCGGACCTTTAACCAATCAGGCGACAATTACCAGTACTAATGCGTTTCAAAGCTCACTCACCGGCCGCGCCACCACGAATGTAAGAGCCGGGCCAGTACTGACCCTGAACAAGACGGTTGATAAACCCCATGCCGAAGCGGACGAGACGGTTCGCTATACCATCTCCTATGAAAATACTGGCACCGTTTACGCGGATTCCGCGGCTCTGACGGACGATGTCGATGGATTACTGATTTTACCGGCGTCTATACCAAACGCTGTAATTACTGATAGAAAAATCGTATGGGACCTTGGTGACCTGGCGCCTCATGCCACGGGCTCCGTAACATTTGATGCCACCGTGGTCGCCGGGGCAATCACCGGCGATGCCATATCCAACCAGGCACTCATCGAGGCAGACAACGCCAACAGCGCTACGGCAGACGTAAGCCTTACTGTTGAAAACAAGCCAAAGCTGATTATCAACAAATCGGCCAATAGCAAGAGCGTGAGGCCGGGGGAGGAAATACTTTACACCATACGCTACGCCAATATTGGGACTGCGCCGGCCACAGACGTGGTTATCGAGGACGCCCTACCTGGCAACACCGACCTGGTTGCGGTGCCTTCGGGGGCGAGGCTGCAGGGAACCAACCTTATCTGGAATATCGCCAGCATCCCACCAGGCTCCACCAACATTTACAGTCAAAGTGTCCGGTTGCGCGCCAAGGCAAACGCTGTGGACGGCGATATTGTCAGCAACAGTGTATCCATAACCAGTAGCGAGATACCCGCTGCACAAACCGCTTCAGTAGATGTGTCCATCGTGACCGCTGTGCTGGCCATAGAAAAAACAGCATCGGTTGCGAAAGCCTCTCCAGGTGATACCGTCGATTACACCATTAAAGTCACTAACAATGGTCATACCGGGGCCAGCAACCTCAACATCGAGGATCAGCTTCCTCCCTATATGACATTGATCTCAGCCAGTAAGCCCTATGCCGTAAGTGGCCGCATCATAGATTGGCCGATTGGCCCACTCGCTGCAGGGGCCACCGCTTCTGTCACTGCAAAAGTGCAATTAGGTGCGTCTATACCAGACGGCAGCGTGCTGAATAACAGCGTCCAGGCCCGGAGCACGCTGGCCAGCGCAACTGACCCCAATACACCGGTGAAGATAACCAGCGCGCCCGATCTGACGATCAGCAAAACCGTTAAGCCCAAACAGGCCAAGCCTGGCGAGAACGTCACCTACACCATAAAATATAGTAACGTCGGCACCGATACTGCCACCGCTGTCAGCCTGATAGACCAGTTTCCTGCAGATCTTGATTTTGTTTCCGCGACGGGTAGCAAGATGCCCTCGGGCGGCTTTCTGTCCTGGGACCTGGGCAGCATTCCCACCGGCAGCAGCGGCTCGATCATCGTCAGGGCAACAGTAAAAGCTGGAGTGCCAGACAATACCGCGATAACCAACACCTCGAGTATCGGCGAGGCGCCGGGTGCCAGCCAGCTGAATCCCAAAAGTGCCAGTGCCACCCTAACCGTGGATAACAAGCCCCGTTTCGTCATCAATAAGGGCCTTGCATCGCCGTCTTTGGTAGCCGGCCAGGAGGCCATCTATCATATTTTTATTGATAATCAGGGGACTGCCGACGCCAACAACGTCGTCCTTGAAGACGTGCTTCCCGCAGAACTGACCTTCGTTGGCGCCACGGGGCAAGACCAGCCTGCCGTGGCCGGTCAAAAACTCACCTGGACATTCCCCAGTTGGAAGGCAGGTGCCGCTTCAACCATTGAGTACAGGGTTAAGGTCACCTCACCCATCAGGAATGGATTGAGTGTTAGCAATACCGCCACACTGACAAGTAACCAAACCGGGTCGATATCCGCCAGCACCTCCGCAACGGTCACTAGCCTGCCGGTGCTGACCCTGTCCAAGACGGCGTCTGCGCCTACCGTTGAGCCCGGACCGTCCGGTGGCTTGGGGGGAACCATTACCTACACTATCACCTACGAAAATACAGGTAGCGACACCGCCACGGGTATCACGATGGAGGATCATCTGCCCACCGGGGTTACCTTTGTCTCGGCAAGTAACAGCGGAACCGAGTCCGGTGGCATAGTCACCTGGAACAGCCTCCCGAATTTCCCCGCTGGTCAGCCCGCAAGATCGGTCACCGTGACGGTGCGGGCCAACAGCGCCGACACCCTCAAGAACGGCATCACACTGCACAATACCGCGACCATCGACAGCATTGAAACGGCCCCGGTCAGTGGCTTTGTCGATGTACTGTCCAGCGGTGCGCCACGCTTGTTGCTGACCAAGGTAGCCTCGACTGATGTTGTTAATGCTGGCCAGGAGATTACCTATACCCTCAATTACGAAAACGCAGGTACTGCGGATGCAGGTTTCGTGAGAATCGAAGATCATCTGCCGCAGACCAATGTGATGACCTATGTTTCCAATACCGGAGGAGGAAACAAATCGAATAATGTTGTCACCTGGGACATTGGCGCTGTCGGCGCGGGTCAGCGTGGTTCAGTAACCGTTACTGCTCGCGCAGCTGATGTGGTCGCCAATGGAACACCTATCGATAACGAGGCAAACCTGGCTAACTACCAAACCGCAGCCTACGCCACTATTTCCCAGGGCCCCGTCATTGCACGCACCAGTGGTTCAATTAACAGCAGTGCCGCGCTGACGCTGGGTAAATCGGCTAACGTTTCCCTTGTAAACGCGGGTGGTGAGGTAATCTACACGCTAACGTATGCCAATACAGGGCATGATAACGCGACAGGCCTGGTGCTTACGGATCAATTGCCTCCGACCCTCACCTTCAAATCTGCAACCGGCAAGGCTACCGAGGCCAATCGGTTAGTCACCTGGCAGTTACCTGATTTGCCAGCCAAGGCCACTGGCAGTGTGTCGCTGGTTGCCACTGTAGCGTCTCCCATCACGGATGGGACCACTATTACCAATACCGCAAGCATAAAGGCTGACCAGGTGTTGCCGGTGACCTCCCCGGCGGTAAACATTACCGCCAGCAGTGCCCCGGCACTGGTAATTGAGAAGATGGCCTCCGCGAATGTGGTCAATGCAGGAGGTAATGTCGCCTACACGATAAGCTATCGAAACACGGGTACAGACCAGGCCACCAATGTGGTCATTGAGGATCACTTACCGGGTGAAATGAGCTTTGTCTCTGCATCACCCACCAATGCGGGTCCCGCAGATACTGGCGGAGTATTGCCCAGCGGTGGTGTAGTCAAATGGAATATTGGCACCCTGGCAGCTGGCCAAAGTGGCAGTCTTTCGCTGGTTGGATCCTTACCCACCGTTATAGCAAATGGTACGCCGCTATTTAATTCTGCCAGCATGAGCAGTACAAGGACCACTGCGACCTCTGTGCTCTCTCGCGTTGACGTGGCCAGCACTCCAGTTCTGACACTCGACAAGTCGACGCTTACCAGGTTCGCAACGCCAGGCGGTGATATTACCTACACCATCCACTATGAAAACGTCGGCAGTGATACCGCGAGCATGGTAACCCTTACAGACACAATCCCGACCAACACCAGTTTTGCCTCTGCCGATCACGGCGGTGAGGAGATTGATCCCAATACCATGTTGCCTTCCTCTGGCTCGGGCGTGGTTGGCTGGCCAATGCCGAGCATCCTTGCCAATACAAGTGGCACAGTAAGTGTAACGGTAACCCCCGACCTGGTTATTCCCAACGGGACGATATTGACCAACACCGCTACGATTAGCAGCGCCCAGACAGGCTCACTGACTGCAACAAACTCAATTCCGGTGAATAGTGCGCCGCAATTGGTACTGCAGGAGAGGGCCTCCCCTACAACCTATATCGCGTCCGGAAACCAGGTCCTTTACACCCTGGTCTACGAAAATGTGGGCAATGATATTGCCACCAATCTCACCATTACCGACACTTATCCAGCCGGCGCTATCCCGATCGCCATTGATAGTTCCGGTAGCTTTAACCAACTTAATAACCAAGCGGTATGGCATCTAAGCAGCCTGGCGCCGGGCCAGACAGTAACCGTGCAGTACACGCTACAAGTGCCTATTGGAACACCACTTGGAAGCAGCTGGAATACCACCTCATCGGTAATTGCCCAGAATGCTGCGCCCGTCACGGCCAGTACCAACCTGTTTGTGGACAGCCAGCCCAGCTTGAACCTGACCAAGGCAGGCTCCAATAGCGTGGAGGCAGGCCAGCAGGCCAGCTATCTCATTGAATACTTCAATGCTGGCAATGGCGTAGCCAGCGCGGTAACGATCCAGGACGTCATTCCACCCGGATGGGTATTGGCCTCAGCGTCCAATGATGGCACTGCGGTCGGTGGCAATGTGCTGTGGAACCTTGGCAACATTCAGCCGCTGAGTGGCGGCTCAGTATCTGTTGTATTTGACACCCCGGTTGGTTTGACTCCCGGCTTCGTCGAAACAAATACCGCGACGATTGTTGGTAGCAATGTTTCTCCGACCTCCGCTTTCGCTACTACGGTCGAACGCGCTCACATAGAGTTGGACGTTAATATTTTTGGTAGCCCATCGCCGGTGACCGCTGGTGGGCGGGTAACATTTAACCTGCTGTACGAAAACCTCGGCAATGCAAACGCCACCGATGTCACCGTAACTGCAACGGTTCCGGCAAATACCACGCTTGTTTCCGCCACCAACAGCGGCACGTTAAGCGGTAATACAATCATCTGGGGCCCACTGCCGTTAACGGCAGTCACGGGAGGACAGGTTAGCTTCCAGGTGGACGTTGATCCGGTAATCGCCAACGGTACCAGCCTGGTGAGTAATGCCACGATCGCATCGGCCGCCGCCCTGCCAGATTCTGACTCGGCAGCAGTCTTGGTCTCCAGTTCCCCGCAGCTGATCACGTCAAAGAGCGTTGATATGCAACAGGTCATTCCCGGGGATGTGGTGACCTATACCATCACCGTGGAAAACGTGGGCACCGAAGATGCAACCAATCTGACCATCACCGATACGTTGCCTGCGAGCCTCGAATTGCTGGCAGCGGAACCCAACGGCAACATCGACCCGGACACGAACACAGCCACCTGGATACTGGCCGACCTGGCTGTCGGTGCAACACCTGTCGCGGTAACGGCCTCCGCTCGCGTGCTTGCTGCTAACACCGATATCGTCAATACAGCCACGATATCTGGCGGCACCGGCACCGGTCTGCAGATAACCAACCCGCAGTCGAATATCAGCTCAGGAGCGGCACAAGCCATGGCGGTGCCGACATTGGCTGAATGGCAACGACTTCTGCTGGTTCTGCTACTGATGTCAACGGCGCTGTATTTCATGAGCCGGTACAGTTTTCAGGGTAGTTCGCGCAGCTGATCCAAAATTACATGTCCCACTGGACGCGGTCTATGATGAATTTGTTGAAAAATTCACCGTTGCCGTAAGAGAAATTAAAGCTGGCCATTGCCACTGAATTCGGGCGCTCGCAGCCGTTACAGTGTCCTGGCAATCGCGGCGTTGTTTATATCTGGATCGCGTACTACTTCAACTTTTTCGCGTATCTAGAATTTGTTCATTGCATGCTTATGCATGCTGTCTCATTTATACGGGTTCGGTTTACCGTAACCGATCACCGGCGAGCCATATTTATTAATTTCGTTGGGTTTCGCACCTGGCCTGCGCTTTTTATCGTCAATGATCGGCCCGCGTCGACGTACACTAGATTTCCCATAATCAGATCGTGAGCCAGATTCCCAGATGATCATGCTGCTTCCTCCAGGAGACTGATAAAGTTGGCCCTGTTGCAAGGGCTTTCCATATTGTTGACGACGGTAAACGTGCTGGTGGTCCTGGTTGGTTCCATTGACGGTAACCAGGTCGTGCGCGCGGATGTCGGGTGCTGTGATCAGCAGGAGGGTTGGTAGCAGTATCAAAATCCAGTATTTCATGGTGCTTTACCTCAGGTCTGATACTGACTATAGCACCGTCAATTAAACCTGCGCTGAATGGCCGTTTGCGGAGGTTCACATAACTCAATTAGATTTCATTCATATTTTTCAAGGGAGAGATTCAATTGATTGTTCACATGCAGGAATGTCGTGCGCTTTGAGAACTCCTTGAGCTTCAATGCGCCAATGTACGTGGCTGTACTGCGTAGTGATCCGAACAGTTCTTCGATGAAGTCATGTACATCTCCCTTGTACGGCAGCAGCACTTCCCGACCCTCGCTGGCGCGGTGTTTTGCTGTGCCACCATAGTGGCTCTTCATCGCTGCGTGCGAACTCATGCCGTAATATTCCTTGAATTTTTCACCATTTCTTTCGACCAGCGCACCACCGGACTGGGTGAACCCTGCGAAAAATTGCCCACTCATCAGAAAGTCGGTACCGCCACAGAAAGCCTTGGCAGCATCGCTTGGATATACGGCCCCGCCATCTGACATGACCAGCCCAACACCCGTTGCCGGGTTGCTGATGCCATGGGCGGCGTCCGAGCACTCTATGATTGCGCTCAATTGCGGATAGCCAACACCCGTCATTCTCCGCGTGGTGCATGCGCTTCCGCTTCCAATTCCCACTTTGACGATGTCGGCACCGCGCAACAGGATCTCCTCCGTTATCTCATTGGTCACGCAATTGCCGGCGATAATCGTGTGCTTCGGGCACAACTCCCGGAGTTCTTCGACCTTTAAAATAAATCGTTCCAGGTAGGCATTGGGTACGTCGAGAACGATAAAGTTGAATTGATCTCCCAGGCCGGCATCAAGCACGGCCCTGAGTTTCGCGAAATCCTCGTCACGGATTCCCAGTGAATACGCCACGTAATCAGGTTGGGAAAAGTCGGCAAAAAAATCTGCAAGTTCTTCGACCAGGTAATGCTTGTGCAAAGCCGTAATCATTTTGTGACGGGTCAGGGCGCGAGCCATTTCAAAGGTGCCGGTTGTATCCATGTTCGCCGCCAGGATCGGTACGCCGGTCCATGAACGGCCGCTGTGCATGAAGGTAAAGGTGCGCTCCAGAACAACATTTTTCCGGCTGGTCAGGGTGCTGCGCTTCGGGCGAATGAGCACATCTCTGAAATCCAGTTTGACCTCGTTCTCGATTCTCATGAAAACACCTCGCTGAACGATTTGAGGTGACAATAATAGCACTCACACACAGTGTTCTCCTGTCCTAGGTCATTAGGTCAGGCAGGGAAAGAATGTTAAATTAGCCACAGGATTTCTCTGATCGGTGGGTTCAGGTGTTGACTTTGTTCGGGGGGTAATTCCGCGTTATGAGCAGCTTTGATAAATCTTCAGCAGATCGCACGGATTTTGTGCGATTTATCCTTGATGGTGAAATCATTGAGCTGCATGGCGTCGACCCAACCCGTACGGTATTACAGTTGCTTCGCGAGGACCTGCACCGCACCGGAACCAAGGAAGGCTGTGCTGAAGGAGACTGCGGCGCGTGCACGGTTGCCCTGGCCGAGCTTGACCGGAGCGGGGAGCGAATAGAGGTCCATGCAGTCAATTCCTGTATCCAGTTTATCCCGACACTGGATGGCAAAGAGCTCATCACGGTTGAAAGCCTGGCAAAAACGGACGGCGGCTTGCATCCGGTGCAGCAAGCCCTGGTAGACGAACACGCCTCGCAATGCGGGTTTTGTACACCGGGTTTCGTGATGTCACTTTTTGCCATGTTCAAGACCCAGGTAAAGCCGACCCGCAGGGAAATCGCCGATACATTGTCCGGTAACCTGTGCCGATGCACCGGTTACCGGCCGATCATGGCAGCGGCAGAGACCATGTACGAACTGTCAACGAACCAGGATGACTGGTTACAGCAACACCCGGCCATCGAAAAAAATGACGCTTTACGTCTAGAGCGACTGCGGAGCATCCAGCGTGTCAATGCACTGCAAACCACCGGCGACGACCGCCAATTCTTCGCCCCGCTTAGCCTTGAAGAGTTAATTGCCCTGAGACTGCAGTACCCGGACGCAAGCTTGCTGGCCGGTGGGACCGATGTTGGTCTGTGGGTGACAAAGCAATACCAGAGACCGGGTAAGCTCATTTATACGGGCCACGTGCCGGAACTTCTTCACACCGGGCTTACTGATGAATGCATCGAGATTGGCGCTGCTGTTTCAATCACCCGGGCAAGCGGGATAATCGTCAAGCACTATCCGGATCTTGAAGAGTTATTTATACGTTTTGCATCGCCGCCGATACGCAACGTGGCGACACTGGGCGGGAACATTGCCAACGGTTCCCCGATTGGAGATTCGATTCCACCACTGATTGCACTCGAAGCCCGGATCGTATTGCAGGGCAGTCGTGGTCCGCGCGAACTGCTGTTGGAGGATTTTTACCAGGACTACATGGTCAAGGATCTGCAGGCCGACGAGGTGCTCGTGAGCATTAAAATCCCGTTGCCCGACGACAGTAGCAGTATTCGAAGTTACAAGGTGTCGAAACGCTTTGACCAGGATATTTCAGCGCTATGCATGGCATTGCGCGCGCAACTTGATAACGATGTGGTGAAGTCGATCCGGGTAGCGTGCGGTGGCCTGGCGGCAATACCAAAAAGGGCCGTTGAATGTGAAGCCGCCCTGGTTGGCCAGCCATGGAATATGGATACGGTCACGCGGGGAATGCAGGCACTTGCCAATGATTTTTCACCGATAGACGATGTGCGTGCGAGCTCGGCCTATCGCCTCCGTTGTGCACAAAATCTCCTGCATCGCTTCTACCTGGAAACCACTCAACAATTGCAACAGACGGTTTACGATTATGGGCGATGATTCCAGACCATTGACTGTACCGTTACCCGTGGTTGGCCAACCAATCGCACACGACAGCGCGGGCTTGCATGTCAGCGGCCAGGCTGCATACACGGATGATATCCCCGAGCCACGTGATCTGCTGTATGCAGCGATCGGTGTCAGCGAAAAGGCTCATGCACGTATTCGTTCGATTGACCTGGGTGATGTTTCCAGCGCGGCGGGTGTTGTCGCGACACTTCTTCCACAGGATATACCCGGCGAGAATAACTTCGGATCGATCGTCCATGATGACCTGATTTTTGCCGAGGATACGGCGCTCTACGCCGGTCACCCTTTATTCGCGGTGGCCGCAGACAGCGTCGATGCCGCACGCCGGGCAGCCCGGCGCGCCATTGTCGATTATGAAGAAATAGAGGCCATACTCGACACGGAAACGGCAATCGAGGAGGAATCATTTGTCTTACCCAGTGAAACACTTGCCTGTGGCAATACACAAAGCGCACTCAAGGATGCAACACACCGCATACAGCGGCGTGTGTTCTGTGGGGGTCAGGACCATTTCTATTTGGAAGGTCATATCGCAATGGCCGTGCCGGAGGAGAACGGCGGCCTGACGATTTACAGCTCAACACAGCATCCGGACGAGGTACAGGGCCTGGTTGCACGTTCAACCGGGCGGGATGCCAAGGATGTGGTTGTCATTTGCCGGAGAATGGGTGGCGGTTTTGGCGGCAAGGAAAGCCAGGCATCGTTGTTTGCGTGTATTGCAGCACTTTTTGCAGTTAAAACCGGGCGTCCATGCAAGTTAAGAATGGACCGTGATGCTGACATGATCGTGACGGGCAAAAGACATGATTTCACGATTGACTATGATGTTGGTTTCGACGAAACCGGGCGTATAGATGGCATCGATTTTACCTTCGCTTCACGTTGCGGAATATCTGCCGACCTTTCCGGCCCGATCAATGACCGCACAATGTTTCATTGTGATAACGCCTACTATCTCGAGAACGCCCATATCCTTTCACACCGTTGCAAAACCAACACGGTTTCAAACACCGCGTTTCGCGGTTTCGGTGGCCCACAGGGCATGTTCGCAATCGAGTATGCCATTGATGATATTGCCCGCAGCCTGGCCCTGGATCCCCTGGATGTCCGCAAGCGAAATTTCTATGGGATCGGTGAGCGTAACGTAACACCGTATCAACAGACGATTGAAGACAACATTATCGCGAGCCTGGTGGACAGACTTTGCGAGAGTGCAGAATATCGCTCCCGCCGGGAGGCGATCCGGGAGTTCAACAGCGGCGGCTCGGTGCTGCGCAAAGGTATCGCACTGACACCGGTAAAATTTGGCATTTCTTTTACCAAAACGATGCTCAACCAGGCCGGTGCGCTGGTGCATGTCTACAAGGATGGCACCGTGATGCTGAATCACGGTGGTACCGAGATGGGGCAGGGCCTGTATACGAAGGTCGCCCAGGTGGTGGCCGATGAATTCGGCCTCAGTCTTGACCGGATTGGCATTACCGCGGCAGACACCAGCAAAGTTCCCAATGCATCAGCAACGGCGGCATCCAGCGGGTCTGATATGAATGGCAAAGCCGCACAGGCGGCGGCGCGAAAGATCCGCGAACGCATGGCTGAATGCGCTGCTCATCACTATAGAGTTGATGAGTCGGATGTCGTATTTGAGAACAACATGGTTAAGCTTGGGCAGGCATCCGTAACATTCACGGAACTGGCCCAACTGGCATGGTCGCAGCGCATTTCACTATCTGCCACGGGTTTTTACCGGACACCAAAAATTCACTACGATCAAAAGACGTTCACCGGCAGGCCTTTTTTCTACTACAGC
>Ga0316190_10002612_pt1 | contig 13080 bp, 13 predicted proteins | sample Eddworburrow2_MG_FD_204929 | JGI IMG/M metagenome (GOLD analysis project Ga0316190, IMG submission 204929) | Coastal sediment microbial communities from Maine, United States - Eddy worm burrow 2 | ecosystem: Environmental > Aquatic > Marine > Coastal > Sediment | place: USA: Maine | collected... | reverse complement strand
GACGCTTCCGAGAAGCCACCATCCGATGATGGAAACCCAAAAAGTCGAAGCCTTGCACCCCCTGGCGGATCTCCACGATCTGGGTCTTGTCGGGATGCAATGACTCCTTCGCAGTCATGGCGCCCGAACTACTGGACGCACGTGGATCCAGGCTTAGGCGCCGAGAGTCTCGACGGCCAGCGCCTGGCGCAAGAACCTCACCTGGAGCTCGAGCAGATTCTCGGCGACGATCTCCTGGGGGGTCATATGGGTCACCCCGGACAGGGGCAACACCGTATGGGGTTTGCCGGCGGCCAATAGCGCGCCGGAGAGCTGGAGCGTGTGCGCGACCACGACGTTGTCGTCCGCCAGGCCATGGACCAGCATGAGCGGGCGGCTGAGGGCGCCGGCCTCGGCCGTCAGATCGGTTCGCTCATAGTTCTGCGGGCACTCATCCGGGTGCCCCAGATAGCGCTCGGTGTAGTGGGTGTCATAGAGCCTCCAGTCGGTGACCGGTGCGCCGGCGACGGCCGCATGGAACACGTCGGGCCGTCGAAGCACCGCCAGCGCGGCCAGATATCCCCCGAAGGACCAGCCTCGGATGCCAACCCGACCCAGATCCAGTCGCGGGTGCGATCGGGCGAGGGCGGCCAGCCCGTCCACCTGATCCTCGAGCACCGGTCCGGCGAGATCTCCACTCACCGCTCGCTCCCAGCTCGGGCCGCGGCCGGGCGTCCCCCTCCCGTCGATCACGACGACCGCGAACCCTTGGTCTGCGAACCATTGGGACGTGGAGAACGCGCCGGAGGACTTCACGACTCGTTGGGCGTGCGGGCCCCCGTAGGGATCGAGCAGAACGGGCAACGGAGCCGAGTCTGGTCGCGCTTCGCCGGATCGGGGATACAACACCGCGGCGCGCAGCTCCCGCGATCCGACCACCTCAAAGCTGACCACCGGGTCGACCAGAGGTGTCTCGGCATATGACGCCACCTCGGCCATCTCGACCCCTCGACGGTGGACGACCGAACGGGCCGGGCCCCGACCCATGTCGGAGCCCGACACGACGATGACGTCTCCCCCCACCGCGGCGCTGTGCATACCGGCCAGATGGGTGAGCCTTCTCGCCTCGCCCTCGGCGACGACGAACAGATGGGTCTCGGTCGGATCACTCGACCCGCTGATGACCAGGTCGCCGTCGAGAACACCCACGATGGCCCGCACCTGCAACGACGACGGGGTGACCGGCCGACCCGCCACCATCAGCCGTCTCGCTTCACCATCGTCCTCGGCGGTCACCAGCTCGCCGTTCAGCCAGGTCGGCGCACCGGGGACCAGCTCCACCCACACGTCGTCGACGATGCGGTGCACCTCGGTCGTCACCCCGGTGTCAGGGTCGGCGACAAGGATCACTACCCGACGTTGATCGCGGCTTTGTACCGTGACCGTGAGCGGGTCCCCGGCCTCCCAGGACACCTCGGCAAGGTAGGGGTACTCGTCGCGATCCCACTGGATCTCCACCGTCGCTCCGACGAGGTCGGTGACATGAAGGGAGACCTCAGCGTTGTTCGCTCCGGCCGCGGGGTAGCGGATCGCGACGGGAGGATGCGAAGGGCGGGCCGGATCGGCGATGTACCACTCCGGGACCGGACGGTTGTCGACTCGGGTCACGGCCAACCGGGCTCCGTCCGGCGACCACCAGAACCCGCGGCTGCGGCCCATCTCCTCGGCCGCGATGAACTCGGCGGCCCCCCAGGTCACATCGGGATCGTCGTCGGCGAGCAGGGACCGGTCGGGATCGTTCGGTGCGACCAGGCGCAGTTCGCCGTCCGAGACATAGGCGATGCGGGTGCCTGAACGGTCGAGCCTCGGGTCGAAGGCAGCCCCCTCGGTTTCCAACCGGTGGGGACCATCTTCGGTGCTAACGCCGGTGACGTAGAGCCGTCCCGCGAGCGCGAACGCCGCAGTGGTGAGGCCCGCGTCGGCGCTGTAGGAGACGATCCCACCGCCGACCTCTCGGGCTCGTTCGCGGCGACGCTGCTCGGCCTCGGGTAGATCGGCGGGCTCTTCGGCCTTCGCCAGCTGATGTGGATCGGCCAGAACCCGCTCGGTGGCCGACTCGACGTCGAGCACCCACAGGCGGTTGACCGCGTCCGATCCCGAACCCGATCGCAAGAAGGTCAGGTGCGTGCCGGCCGCGGCGACCCGAAATGTGCGAGGCGCCCCCAAGGTGAAGCGCCGGGTACGGGCATGTTGGCGGGGAAACGTGTCACGATCCATTGGCGCGCGATCGTACTGCCCGCACGGGGATGCCAGACTCAAGGAAGCGGACCGGACGATGTTCGAGCGGTCCGACAAGGGGGACAACTTCATGACCTGGACTGAACAGTTCGCGTCCAAGGTGGCGACGGCTGAAGACGCCGCGGCGCTCGTGCGCAATGGCGACAAGGTCATGTGCGGCCTGCCCGAGCCCACGGGCTTCCTGATAGCGCTTGGCGGCCGGACCGATCTCGAGAACGTGGAATGCTTCGTTCCTGCGCCTCGCAATGGTGGGGCGGCGGCCGCCACGGCACCTGGGGTCGAGCTGCAGGCACCCTTTCTGACCGAGATCATTCGCCGCTCGGGTGTACCGGTGGAGATCCGCCCGATCGGCTTCAGCGGTTGGGCCGGGTTCGCCAAGCGGTGGAAGCCAAGGGTCCGCGTGATCACCGTGGCCGAACCGCAACCCGATGGGACGGTGCGGCCCGGCTCCTCACTCGGGGCCAGCGACGTGCTGGTGCGGTCCAAGGCCAGCTCCGACGACATCGTGATCGGTCTCGTCAACCCCAGCCAGCCTCAGATTCTCGGCGAGTCGTTCACCGTCGAGGACTTCGACTATCTCATCCCTCTCCCCCCTCGGGAGCCGACCCCCGAGTACGACTCCCGGAAGGTCCCAGCAGAGATCGACAACTTCGTCGGGGCCATCGACGAACTCGTCCCCGATGGCGCAACCCTCCAGGCCGGGGTAGGAGGGTTGGCCGAGGCGGTGATGGATCGCCTGCACCACAAGCGAAACCTCGGCGTCCATACCGAGGTGCTCGGCTATGGCCTCCGTTCGCTGATGGAAAGCGGCGCGGTCACCAACACCAACAAGAGCTTGTTCGCCGACCAGACCGTGTGCACCATCGCTCTACCCGAAACCTACGAGTACGCCCATCTCAACCCGGCGATCAGGCTGGAAGCAGCGAGTACGGTGCTCAACCCGGCGACGATCGCTCGCAATACTTTGATGCGCTGTCTGAACTCCTCTCTACAGGTCGATCTTCTCGGCCAGACCAATGCCGAGATGATCGACGGGGTGCAGTATTCCGGGGTCGGCGGCCAGCTCGACTTCTTACGGGCCTGTTCGATGACCGACGACGGGCTGTCCATCCAGGTCCTCAGCTCCACCGCGGCCGGCGGGACGATCAGCCGCATCGTGCCCCGGCTCGATGTCAACGCGGCGACCGGCACCCGCTATGACACCCAGGTCGTGGTGACCGAGTTCGGTGTCGCGTGGCTGCGCGACGCCACGATGCGTGAGAAGGCGGAGCGGCTCATCGCCATCGCCCACCCCGATCACCAAGCGGCGCTAACCGACTCGGCCGAGCGGTCCGGATTGATCTGAGCGCACTCTCACCTGGGGTGACCACTGGCCTGGCTGGGTAAAAACACCCACCACAAGACCACCGATATGTCGAGAAGACGTCGAACAGGCCCGGTTTCGTTGCAGACGGATGACACCTCGTATTTCGCCGAAACTTCGGAGGTCTTTCAGACGTTCTCCTTATGAGCGGGACATGCAAACAACCCCAGAGACGGCGATATGAACCTCGGCACCATGAACTTCATCGCAACCTCCAACCAGCAGAATGACGTGAAGCGCAACCTTCGCTCCCGGGTGCGGACCCTGGCCCTCGGCTCCGTACTGCTCGTCGCACTGACCGGCTGCAATGCTGCCGGCCTCGGCGCCCAAGGCCTCGGGCCTGCGGGCCTCCTCGAAACGGGAAGCAGCTCCGCCGTGGAAGCGGTCACCGGCATCTCGGTCGACTACACGAACCAGTACGACAAACCGGCCACGGTGACCATCTACGACGAGGCGTTCAACCAGCTCGATGCGGTCGAGATCGAGGTCGGCGACACCGCCCGCTTCGAAGACCTCGAGCCCGGCACCTACCTCGTCACGGTCTACGAGACCTCCGGCATCATCGATGTCACCCCCGATGTCTCCATCTCGGGCGCGAACATAACCAAGAGCGATCCGGTCGTGGTCGTGGCCGGCCAGATGACCACCGTCACCTGCAGCACCCAGGGCACCTGCGGCTGAGTTGACTGAGCGTCGGCCTGCCGGCGGAAGCTACTTGAAGCTGCCGCCGAGGATGTCCCGAGCCATGATGATGCGCTGGACCTCCGAAGGGCCTTCCCCCACTCGACGGATCCGCATCTCGCGGAACCACCTTTCGAGCGGAAGATCCTTGGTCATACCCATACCACCGTGGATCTGCATGGACCGGTCGACCACCCGGGATCCGGCCTCGGTGGCCACGAGCTTGGCCATGGCCGCCTCGGTGCGAAACGTCTGGCCGCTGTCCGCCTTCTGAGCGGCATCGAGGGTGATCCACCGGGCTTGGCGAATGTCGATCTCGTTGTCGACGATCATCCACTGGACCGCCTGGCGCTTGGCCAACACATCACCGAAGGTCACGCGAGACTTGGCCCACTCGATCGCCATCTCCTGCGCCCTGATCGCCACTCCGATACACGCGGCCGCGTAGGGAATCCGCTGGCGGGACAACCGATCGTTGGCGATGCCGAACCCCTTGTTCAGCTCCCCGAGAATATTGTCCTCCGAGACTCGGACGTCGTCCAGGGAGATCTCGGTGGCATAGCGGGCGGACCGCAAGGTGTGGACCACCCGCCGGACCTGAAAACCGGGCTGGTCGGTGTCGACCAGAAAGGCCGTCACCCCGTCGCGCCCTTCGCCACCGGTCCGGGCGAACAACAAACAGAAGTCGGCCTTGTCCGCGCCCGAGATGAACAGCTTCGACCCGTTGATCACCCACTCGGCACCGTCCTGAAAGGCGCGGGTCTGGATAGCCCGACCGGGATCAGATCCGCCGGACGGCTCGGTCAGCCCGAAACACCCTTTCTTCTCGCCCTTCAGGGTCGGAAACAGGTAGCGCTCTTTTTGGTCCTCGGTCGCCTCGTAGAGCTGAGCCAGACCGGCGCCACCGAAGGTGTCATAGCAGGGGGCGTAGAGACCGGCCCGGTGTTGAGACATCTCGATGGCCATCAATGTCCGAGTCGTGACGTCGAGACCTGGACCGCCGTACTCGGCCGGGATGTCGAGCCCGTAGAAGCCCATCGCCTTGGTCTTGTCGACCAGCCGCTCGAAATCGGCTTCGGGAAGCTGCCCGGCATCCGGGTCGAGCTCGTCCTCCAGAGGCACAATCTCTTCGCGTACGTACTTCTTGATCGTGTCGACGATCAGCTGCTGCTCGTCATTGAGCGTGAGGTCCATTTGCCCCATTCCTCTCGTGTCCGGTGGATAGTTCAGAGGTGGCCAGCCAGCTGGCCGGCGGTGTTTGGTGGGGTGGTCAGCCTGGTGACAAGCGGCCGATGATGCGATCCTCGCCGATGTTCTCGCCGGGGACGACACCATGGTCATTGACAAACACCATCAAGAGCTCGTCGTAGCGAGTCGTGTACTGCTGGTTGATCTCGTAGCGAAACAGCAGCTGAGCGCCGGGATGGGCTTCGATCTCCGCTTCGAGCGCGGTTCGCATCCCGAAGTTGAGCCGGGCACCGGCGAAGCCGATCTTGAGGACTCGCTCGTCCGCATCCGCGAGCTGGTAAACGCCCAGTTGGGCGGGCAACGGATCGATGTTGGCCTGGCTGAGCTCGATCCACTCCTTTTCAAGGCGGATACCCACGCCGCTCAGCTCCCCGAGAACTGGGGTTGGCGACGTTCGACGCGTGCGGCGACACCTTCGACCGCGTCGCTGCTCTTGCGGGCCGCGTCCACCAATCGGTCCACATCCTCGTGGGGGATGTTCTCTCGATACTGAAGCTGGCGGACGATGTTGGCCTTCATGGCGCGCAACGACAACGGGGCATTGGCCGCCAGTCGTTCGATCACCGCCTGCGCCGTCGATTCCAAGGCGTGAGGCGGGGCGACCCGGCTGATCACTCCCAACTCGTGCATCCGGGTGGCGGGGAGCGGATCGCCCAACAGGAGCACCTCGCGGGTCACGACCGGTCCGGCTACCTCCATCAGCTTCTCGAGGAGGAACCAGGTGGGAGCCAGGCCGATCTGAGCCAGCGACATCCCGAAGCTCGCCTTGGTCGAAGCGACTACGAAATCACAGTGGAGTGCCAGCTCATTTCCTCCGGCGATGGCGTCACCGTGCACGATGGCGACGACCGGCAGGGGGTAGTCCTCGATAGCGGCCAGCATCACCTCTATCGGGCTGTCGTTCCCCGGAGGCGGATTGGCGAGTCGCTCCTTGAGGTCCATGCCGGCGCAAAACGCGGGACCCTCGGCTCGAAGCACCACCACCCGCTCATCGTCAGGCGGCTCGGCGCGGAAAGCGTCGAGCATCTCGTCGAGCATCTGATAGTTGAGCGCATTGCGAGCCTCGGGCCGAGCCAGGGTGATGGTCCGAATCGGGCCGGCGGAAGACACACGAATGAAGTCCGGCATGTGCCGAACCTACTCCGCGCTCTACTCATGGCGCCCACCGGGCCGCCGGCTCGGTCCGATCTGGGTGGGGTCCTCGGGCCAATGATGTTTTGGGTAGCGGCCCCTCATCTCCTTGCGGACCTCGGAGTACGAACCGGCCCAGAAACCGGCGAGATCGTCGGTGATCTGCACCGGCCTCTGCGCCGGCGACAGCAGACGCAACACCACTGGCACCCGTCCGTCGAGCACCGTCGGGGTGGCGCTCAACCCGAACAGCTCCTGGATCCTCACCGCCAGGACCGGACCTTGTTGTGGGTCTTCGTAACGCAGTCGCATCCGGGAACCGCTCGGCACCACCACACGGGTGGGGGCCAGGCGCTCGAGATCCGCACCGTCATTCCAACCGAGCAAGGACGACAGCACCACCGAAAGGTCGATGCGCTCGACGTCGGCCCAGCGGCGACAGCCGACCAGATGCGGTCCGAGCCAGGTCGTGAGGTCGTCGATCAGCGCCTGGTCCGACAGGTCGGGCCAGCGGTCGCCGAGCTGGGCCCGAAGGAATCGCACGCGCTGCCGCAAGGCCACCGCGCGGCCGGACCAGCCGAGCGCATCGATACCCAGCGACCTCACCCCCTCGACCAGGGCGGCGCTCAAGGCTCCAGCCGCAGGATCGGGCACTGGACCGGAACTGAGCACGATCGCTCCGAGCCGACGTTCCTCGACCGCGATCACGTCACGACGTTGACGATCCCATTCGACACGGCGACGCCTTTCCAGCCGGTCCGCAAAAAGGGTCTCGATCTCGGCCCGGTCGATGGGCGCGGCGGTGCGAATTCGCCCGTTCTCCCGATCCCCGCTCGCCTCGGCGACGGCGATGAACTCCTCGTCGGCCAGAGAATCCTCAGCGGGGACCGAGACGGCGCGCCCGTTGGCGAGCAAGAACTCCCCCCGTTGATCCGAACGCCGAGCGGCTATCCGGTCGGGATAGGCCAAGGCGACGGACGCGCCCACGAGATCACGATCCGCGGCCCGCAACGTCGCGTTCCCTCCGGCGAGCTGAGCGACCCGATGTCGTGCCCCGCGTCGAAGACTCGTCCCGAACGGTGGGGCGTCACCCCGCAGCGTGTCGACCCTGATGGTCAGGTCTCGGGCCCGGCGGTCGGCGGGTCCGACAAGGACATCGGGCTCATCCAACAGCGCGGCCACCGTCCGCGCCGTCGGGGCGAAGCCGAGCTCGGCTCCCCGCAACACAAGATGGGCGAGCCGCGGATGGCGCGGCTGGTCGACGAGTCGGCGACCGGTAGCCGTGATCCGACCATTGCCATCGAGCGCGCCGAGCCCGACGAGCAGGTCCCGAGCCTCGGTCATCGCGGGAGCTGGCGGCGGGTCGAGCCAGCGCAGCTCGGCGGGATCGGTCACCCCCCACGCGGCGAGCTCCAAGGTGAGCGACGCAAGATCGGTGTCGAGGATCTCGGGACGCTGATGGGCCGCCAACCGCTCCCCTTGGGACCACAACCGATAACAGACGCCAGGCGCTTGGCGGCCGGCGCGACCCCGCCTCTGATCGGCCGAGGATCGTGAGACGCGCACGGTGATCAGGCGCGTCATTCCGGTGGCGGGCTCATACCGAGGCACTCTGGCCAGCCCGGCGTCGACCACCGTGCGCACACCGTCGATGGTGAGGCTGGTCTCCGCGATGGTCGTGGCCAACACGATCTTGCGGCGCCCGGCGGTGTCAGGCCTCACGGCCAGATCCTGATCGGCCGGACTGAGCGCGCCGTACAGCGGCCGAACCACCAGCCCGGCGCCGAGGCGGTCGAGCCGGCGGGCCGCTCGCCGTATCTCCCGCTCACCGGGCAGGAACACGAGCACGTCACCGTCGGTTTCGGCCAAGGCGAGCGCCACCGCATCCTCGGGCTCGGTGCCCGCCAGGTACCGATCCTCCACCGGATAGCTCGAGCCGCCCAGCTCCACCACCGGCGCATCTTCGAGCAAGGCGGCCACGACGGTCCCGTCGATCGTCGCCGACATGACGAGCAGGCGGAGATCTTCCCGAAGCCCAGACCGAACATCGAGCGCCAGCGCCAGGCCAAGATCAGCGTGCACGCTCCGCTCATGGAACTCGTCGAAGATGACCAGACCGACACCGTCGAGACCCGGGTCCGATTGCAGCCGACGGGTCAGGATCCCTTCGGTCAGGACCTCGATCCGGGTGTCGGGCCCGATCCGACGGTCGAGACGAACCTGATACCCCGCAGTGGGTCCGCCCACCGTTTCGCCCGCGAGGTCAGCGATCCTCGCCGCCGCGGCGCGGGCCGCCAGGCGCCGCGGTTCGAGCAACAGGATCCGTTGGCCGGCCAACCAGCTCTCGTCCAGAAGAGCCGGCGGGACCAGGGTGGTCTTCCCCCATCCCGGCGGAGCCTGCAACACCCCCACCCCCGGACCGGCGAGCGCCGCCAGCAACGAATCTGGCACCGGGCTGCTCACCACCCCAGTCAAGCACCGCACAGCAGACACCACGCATCAGTCATCAGGCACCGCGGGCTACTCAGACCTCTGGTATCACGACTGGACCGGGGCGTAGGGTGGGTTGGATCGACAGCACGCGATGGAGGTCACCGCGAGATGAGCGCTGATACCCGGGCTGCAGTGCGAGCTTGGCTGGAGGCCAACTGGGACCCCGAGCGCCCGTTGGAGGACTGGCGAGGCTTGCTCGCCGACTCCGCCAACACCATTCTCACCCACGGCTCCGACGAGCTGAAGGCCACCTACCTGCGACCGATCGTGACCGGCGAGCACAAGTGGTGCCAGCTGTTCAGCGAGCCGGGTTGATCTGATCGAAGGCCAGGCCCGCAACCATGGCCGCACCGAGGACCCGATCGTGCGCCAGGTGATGGCGTCGGTGTTCACCGCCAAGAGACCGGCGCGATGGACAGCCCGGCGGGCCCGAGCCCTGAGACAGGCCGGCAAGCAGCCCGGCCCCGAAGGCTCATTGGGAAAACTGGCTTCCAGCGTCACCGCCCGCGCCGCCGACCGGGCCCACACCCTCATCATCGGCGCCCACGGCATGCTGTCCAGGCCCGACACCGACGCGGGCGGCCTCGTGGCCGAGGTGCTCGTCTCCACCCCGGCCCAATCCATCGCCGGCGGCACCGATGAGATCCAGCGCAACATCCTCGGCGAACGCGTGCTCGGACTACCCAAGGAGCCTTCGGTGGACACCAACGTCGCCTTCCGAGACGTGCGCACCAACTGATGTCCTGACGCTAACGATACGCCGTACCCCAATAGGTGGGCGAGGTCGGCTCAAAGGCCGGTCCGATGCGCCGGTCCGAGGTCGTCAGCCGATCGAAGCCGGCCTCCGCTATGGCCTCGACGGTCGACGCGGCCGGATCACAGCCGTCGCCCACGAACCCCCATGGTCGGCGCAGCAGCTCCTGCCAGCGTCTCTGCGCCGAGCCGGGCTCGGCCGCAACATGCTCAACGAAGACGAAGCGGCCGCCCGGGGCCAAAATGCGGTACACCTCATCGACCACCCCTCGCTGGTCCCCCACCGAGCACAACACCAGGGTCGACACCACAAAATGCTCGCTTCCCTCGGCCAGACCGGCCGACTTCAGGTCTCCGGGATGCAACTCGAGGGTGACTCCGGTTCGATCGGCTGCGGCTCGCAACTCTTCGTGAAGCCCGGCGTTGGGCTCGCACGCGACCACCGTCGTTCCCTCCCGATACCGGGAGAAGTTGGCACCGACTCCGGGGCCGATCTCGACCACCCGGTCGGGCACATCAACAAAGATGTCGGCCTTCTGTGCATCCAGACGTCGGTCGGCTGTGGCTGACATCCGACGCCACATGGCGGCAAACGCACGGGAACGAAGTCGGCCGGTTCGTGTCGTGACATCAGGGTCCATGCAAGAGCTTGACCGGTCAGGCCGCATCGCGCTGGTTCTGTGCGATTTGGAGGTGGTAGGCCCAGACATCCCGCGCGTACTAGGTCAGCGGGTGGGGCCCTTGTTCGGGGTAACGACGTCCCGACGGGACCGGCGGCTCGCTCGTTCAGTACGCAGTGGCGTCGGCCAGTGGTGCGTGCTCAGCCACCGGCACTGGTTCTGCGGTATCGCCGACCGAGGTCGCGGCCGCCGTATCGAGTAAACGGTCGATCTTGGCGTGCAGCGAGGCGAGGTCGGCCTCGAGGCGACCGATCTCCTCATCGGAATCCTGTTCGATAAAAAAGGCGGCCACGTTTGCGGTCACCACCGACAGAAGCCCTACCCCGAGGATTACTCGATGACGAACATCGACCAGATCACCCACCCGACCGCGTCGAGACGCGATTCCCACACCGGGGCCATGTCGACCGCCATCGGCAGCAGGACGACCGGTACCAGCGACAACGACAGGAGCAGCGCCCGCAGCGCCATGAACTGTTTCGCCCGAAGAAACGACTCCTCGGTTCGTGCCGCCCCGGTCATCGTTCCGCCCTCGTTGTTTCGGCACGATCGTCCTCGATCATGACCGCGAGAGGTGACAGCGAGACGGTCCACGAAGCTGAGACCAGGCGGGTGGCGTCCTCAGTCGAAGTCGTCGGGGTTGTACATCCGGATGGGCTGGGGCTCGGTCACGAAGCTGGCGTTCTTGCGCCACGGCTTGCCGACGATGAGACCACCGTCGACCACTTGGGCGGTTCCGGTGACCCACTGGGAATCGTCGCTGGCGAGATACAGCGCCATGCCGGCTATGTCCTCGGCCTCGCCCATACGGTGCATCGGCTGGGAGTTTCCCATCCGCTCGCGCGCCTTGTCCTTGCGGAACTCGGACTCCTCCTCGTCAACGTCTTTCAACATCCGCCCCGCCGAGAGCTGGGTGGCGATGTACCCCGGACAGATGGCGTTGACCCGCACATTGTGCTCCGCCAGCTCCAACGCCGCGGTCTGGCTCATCATGATCACCCCGGCCTTGGCCACCGTGTACACATGGGTGCCGATGCCCGCCTCGAGGCCGCAGACGCTGGCGGTGCTGATGATCGAACCAGAACCTTGGGCCTTCATCACCGGTGAGGCGTGCTTGATGCCCAAGAACACACTCTTCAACAAGACGTCCATCGTCTTGTCGTAGTCGTCGACCGACGTGGTCTCGAACGGTCCCGACACACCGACGAACCCGGCGTTGTTGTACAGGACGTCGAGGGTGCCCCAGCGGTCGACCGCCTCCTTGATGGCGGCCTGTACCTGGTCCTCCTGGGTGACGTTGCAGTGAACATAGGTGGCGTCGTCGCCCAGCTCCGCGGCGAATCGTTCGCCGACCTCGTCCTGAATATCGGCGACGACGACCTTGGCTCCCTCGTCGATAAACCGGCGTGCCGTACCCGCACCGATTCCGCTCGCCGCGCCCGTGATGAGCGCCACCTTCCCGTCCAGACGCCCCATCAGGAAACCCCCATCGTGTCGAAGCACCTCATCGTGCCAGAACAGCCCCGGCCAGAACAGCCCGGGCCAGAACAACCCGGGCCAGAACAACCCGGCCCGGGGCATCGCGCCCTTCTTGTCCTGCGCTGGCATGATGTTGGGGTGGGTGGGGTCGATATGGCGCCAGGACAAACGACCCAGTGTCGGGAACCAGATCGATCGCGAGATCGTCAAACCCTCATGGCCCCTATAGAGGAACAGACATGATCCCCAGGGATTCGGCCATGTTCGACCAGCACCGGCCGGGAGGACCCACCGGATGTCCGCACTCAGATCGCTCCGAACCCTCTCGACGGCACTACTGGCCTTCGCTCTCATCGCCTCGGCCTGCTCGTCGGGCGATGATTCCTCAGCCGACGATAATTCCGGCCAGGGGTCTCGTTCGGGGCCAAGCACGGTGGCCGACGATGGCGTACAGCTCCAGACGTTCACGGCGCAGGGCCCGTTGAGCGTGCAGCTCAGTGCCGGCCAGGCCCGAACGGCCGCGCCCGGCGAGGCACTGGCGGTGGCGACCGGACAGCCGCTCGACGACAACGCGGTCACCGCCATCTTCGAGCGGCTACCCGCCCCTGAGGAGATCCCGGCTGAGACCGAGGACTTTGCCCGGCCGGCCGAGACCCTCCCCCCGCCCTTGACCGGAACCACCGTCGACTCGGTGTTTCCTCCCGAAGGCGGCGAGGACGGCACCGCTCCCGTCCCGCCCGAAGGCCCACTGGAGGTGCTGCGCTTCCAGCCCGAAGGCGATGTGCCCGTAGCGCCCTACATCACGGTCACTTTCAATCAACCCATGGCGCCCCTCGCCACGCTCGACGCGCTCGATAGCGTCGATGTGCCGGTGACGATCACCCCGGAACTGGCCGGTCGATGGCAATGGATCGGCACCCGGACCCTGCGTTTCGATCATGAGTCCGAGGTCATCGACCGGCTCCCGATGGCCAC
>Ga0316190_10002611_pt1 | contig 13083 bp, 13 predicted proteins | sample Eddworburrow2_MG_FD_204929 | JGI IMG/M metagenome (GOLD analysis project Ga0316190, IMG submission 204929) | Coastal sediment microbial communities from Maine, United States - Eddy worm burrow 2 | ecosystem: Environmental > Aquatic > Marine > Coastal > Sediment | place: USA: Maine | collected... | reverse complement strand
TGAAACACCAAAAATCATGAACCTGATCGCTTCCAAAATTGCTCTGGCAGCCCGGCGAACAGCTGGCGCTGCTCCAGGTCCTGGACCTAGCCAGAACAGGCGCATTCGTCGTACTACCGGTCTGGAGATACAACACCTCTCATCGGGAAGGTCATCCAGTGGACAGTGCAACCGTCAACATCGTGCTGCCGCTGTTTGCGATTTTGCTGGCAGGGTATTTTGCCGGCCGCAGCGGCCTGTTCGGCGATGCCAGCAGCGCCGTGCTGAACCGGTTCGTATTCATGGTTTCGCTGCCGGCGCTGGTGTTCGTGTCGCTGTCGCGGGTCACCGTGGACCAGTTCTTCAACTGGCCGTTCCTGGGCACGCTGGGCGGCGGCATGCTGGCGACATACCTGATCAGCATGGCAGTGGCCCGCGTGGTGTTTCCAGGCAGCTTGGCGCAGCTTGGGCTGCACGGGCTGACCGCCATGTATTCCAGCACCGGTTATATCGGCCTGCCGCTGCTGTTGATCGCATTCGGCAACGAGGCGCTGGTGCCGGGTATCATCGGCGCCGTGATTACCGGCGCGGTGTTCCTGCCACTGGCCATAATCCTGGCCGAAATCGGCAACCCTGACCAGTCTCGCCGGGTCAGCCTGAGGCCGCTTGTCAACGTGGCGCGCAACCCGATTTTCATCGCCACGGCTGCCGGTCTGCTGGTGTCGGCATCAGGCTTTGGCCTGCCCGAACCCGTGGCGGTGTTCTGCGATCTGCTTGGCGGTGCCTTCACGCCGTGCGCGCTGTTTTCGGCCGGACTGTTCATGGTGGGCTGCCCGGTCAAGGGTGATGGCCGCGAAATCGGCTGGCTGGTGTTCATGAAACTGGCAGTGCACCCGCTGATCACCTGGTGGCTGGCCTACCGGGTGTTTGAGCTGGACGGCATCCTGCCGGCGGTCGCGGTCATCCAGGCGGCCCTGCCCTGCGGCGTGCCGGTGTTCGTGCTGGCCCAGCAATACCGGACCTTCGTCGCCCGCTCCAACGCGGTGGTGGTGATTTCGACCGCCTTGTCCGTGGTGACACTGTCGGTCTTGCTGGCACTACTGGTCGAGTAATGCCAAAAGAACTGACTATCGCGTCTCTGACGGGTTTCGCTATGATCGCGCTCGATGATGATTCGATCTCAGACAACACCCGATTTCAGCTTGGAGCGCAGCGCGCTTGATGGTGGCGCGCGCCTGGTTGCCGGCGTGGATGAGGCCGGGCGCGGTCCGCTTGCCGGTCCCGTCGTGGCGGCTGCGGTCATCCTCAACCCCGGGCATATCCCGGCCGGGCTGAACGACAGCAAGAAGCTGTCGGAGGCGGCGCGAAATGCGCTGTTTGCGGAAATCCTGGCAACGGCGGAGATCGGTGTCGGGGTGGCCGACGTTGCCCGCATCGACGAGATGAACATTCTGCACGCCACCATGTGGGCGATGACGCAGGCCATTGCCGACCTCGAACACGCACCCGACCTGGCGCTGATCGACGGCAATCGCTGCCCGGAACTGGATTGTCCCGCCAACGCAATCGTCAAAGGCGACGCGAAAGCGGTTTCCATCGCGGCCGCTTCGATCGTCGCCAAGGTCACGCGTGACCGCATCATGCGGGCGCTCGACCAGCAGTTGCCCGAGTACGGTTTTGCCCGCCACAAGGGCTATGGCACGGCATTTCACCTGCAAATGCTCGCCCTTCACGGGGCCACGCCTCACCATCGCAGCTCGTTTGCGCCGGTGCGCAAGGTGCTCTCAACAACCGCGCGTTAACCATTCATTAAGTTTTTGATTCACGCCGGAGTCCGCGTGATTCAACATAGAGCCTGAGCCTTGGAGACAAAGACGCAACAGACGTCTGTCCCGGGGCGCGGGCGTCGTCGAAACCACGCCCGTTTGTCAGTGATGCGTCAACACAGGTTAAGCGTACAAATGGGTATTGCCACAAAGCCGGACATTGCTCCGCTTCTGAACTCGATTCTTGCAGGTGATTGCATTGAGGAGCTTCGGAAAATTCCGTCTGAAAGTGTGGATGTGGTGTTTGCCGATCCGCCCTATAATCTGCAGCTCGGCGGCGATCTGACCCGCCCGGATCAGAGCAAGGTGGACGGCGTGGATGACGAGTGGGACAAGTTCTCGTCGTTTGCCGCCTATGACGCGTTTTCGCGCGAGTGGATGGCGGAATGCCGCCGTATCCTCAAGCCCACCGGCACCATCTGGATCATCGGCTCGTATCACAACATCTTTCGTGTCGGCACCGTGATGCAGGACCTGGGCTTCTGGATTCTCAACGACATCGTGTGGCGCAAGACCAACCCGATGCCGAACTTTCGCGGCACCCGGTTTACCAATGCGCACGAGACCATGATCTGGGCCTCACGGTCTGAAACCCAGAAGACCTATACCTTCAACTACGAAGCGCTGAAGTCGTTCAATGACGACCTGCAGATGCGCTCCGACTGGCTGCTGCCGATCTGCACCGGCGGCGAACGCATCAAGGGCAGTGACGGCCGCAAGGCGCACCCGACCCAGAAACCGGAAAGCCTGCTGCACCGGGTCATACTGGCCTCGACCAAGCCGGGCGATGTCATCCTTGATCCGTTTTTCGGCACCGGCACGACCGGCGCGGTGGCCAAGCGGCTGGGCCGGCACTTCGTCGGCATTGAGCGCGACGCAGCCTATATCGCGGTTGCCCAGCAACGCATCGCTGCCATCGAAACCGGTGACGATGAAGTGCTGAAGGTATCCACCGGCAAAAAGGGCGAACCGCGCATTCCGTTCGGATCACTGGTCGAGCGCGGCCTGCTGAAACCCGGCGACACATTGTTTGATCCGGCACAGCGCAATGCCGCACGCATACGCGCCGACGGCTCGCTGGTGTGCAAGGATGCAACCGGCTCGATCCACAAGATGGGGGCCCATGTGATGGGCGCGGAAGCCTGCAATGGCTGGACATTCTGGCACTTCCGCAAGTCCGGCAAGATGATGCCGATCGACGTGTTGCGCCAGAAGGTGCGCGCCGAGATGAAGTCGGCCTGACCCATGGGCGTGCGTGCAGCCGTTCGCGACGACGCAGCCGGTATCTGCGCGGTCTACAACCAGGGCATTGAAGACCGCGCTGCCACATTCGAGACGACGCTGCGCTCACCCGATGACATCGCCCACTGGTTTGAAGATGACACCTGTCCCGTCATCGTGGCGGAAGCAGACGGTGTCATTGTCGGCTTTGCCTCCACCAGCGCCTACAGCGCGCGCGAGTGCTATGCCGGCATCCGGGACTTTTCCATTTACGTGCACCGCGAGGCAAAACGGCGCGGCATCGCGCGCAAGCTGCTGGTCGCCCTGTTCGACGCGGCCCGAAAGGCCGGTTGCTGGAAAATCACCTCGCGCATCTTTCCGGAAAACACCGCCAGCCTGGAATTGTGCAAGTCGCTGGGGTTCCGGGTTGTCGGGACCCATGTGCGCCACGCCAGGCTTGACGGCAAGTGGCGCGACGTGGTGACGGTCGAGCGGTTGTTCGATCAGGATTAGAGTATCCGTTCATTCGGCTAGATCAGGATGGTTTTTGGTTGAATCAACCAAAATTCATAAACCTGATCGCTTCCAAACTGTTAGAGCAACAAGAGCCTGTTCAGAGGTTTCGACATCGTCTGTTCCATTCCCGGCATCTCCGCCATAATCGCCCTGATCCTTCTGGTCAAAATACCCGAACGGGGCACGCAGCACTCAAAGCAGGTTGCAGCGATGGCGGGACTGGCACCGTTCAGCCGTGGTTGCGGACAATGGAAAGGTAAATACACCCAGCTCACCGATGCAGAAAAACTGCAAAAGTCGCCCTCACGGCCATCATGAGAAAACTCATCATCCTCGCAAATGCTCCCTTTAAAGCAGACAGAAAATGGTCACACAAAATGGCTTGATCAATACGGATACTTGTCGTAGAGGGCCTCGCGCCGCTCTGTATCCGTTCAGGCCTCATGAGAAGTCGATGGCTGATCAAACTCCAAAACGGTCCATCATGACCAAGCCTTTTACGATCCAGCCACCGCCACTGCACGCCCAGCTATATAGGGCGTGCAGTGGCTTTATCTTTCCACAAGACCTGGGAAAATCACAAGACAAGCATATTGTGCTCAACAGAGCGCAACACGCTCCAGTTGCATGGTCAATAGTCTCGCGCGAGCGGCGGAAGTCATGACTTCTGCGTCGCATTTTTCACCAGGCAGATAATTGGCCGTCAGTTCCTGCCAAGTGCCTGCGCAACCTTGCTTTATTCATGATTTTTAGCCAAAGATAGCGGGGTTTTGCAACATCAAAGGGCGCAGATGGGGCGAACCGGACGATTTATTCAACTGGCGACACGAATGCGCCAATATCCTCGGAGGAAATCTGGATGAAAAAACTACTTGGAGCAGCGCTCGCATTATCACTGATGGCCGGCACATCGTTGGCGGCTGATTACCCCGAGCGAGAAATACTCGGCGTCGTCATGTGGGGTGCAGGTGGCGCAACCGACACAGTTGCCCGGGCCGTCAACCCCGCTGCTGAAGAAGCGCTCGGCAAGCCCATCGTCGTGCTGAACAAATCAGGCGGCGCAGGCGCGATTTCGACAGCATTTGTCAATGCTGCACCTGCTGATGGCTACACGTTCCTGTATGGTGCGGAAAATCCACAACTACACCCGATTATGGGCGTCGCTGATCTCGATTACTCGAAATTCTACCCTGTCAACATTCTGGGTCGCGGCGTTGCGGTGATCGCCGTCAATGCGGATTCGAAATACCAGACGATGCAGGACCTGATGGCTGATATCAAAGCCAATCCAGGTGTCGTGAAAATGGGCTCCACAGGCCCGGGAGGTCTGCCGAGCACCATTGCTGCGCTGATCAAGAATTCTGCGGATTTCGACGTGACCGCAATTCCTTTCGGTGGCGAAGGCCCCGGGCTGACTGCCATGCTGGGTGGTGAGGTCGACTTCATGCCAACCGGCATTTCAGCCGCTGCCGCGCAGGTTCAGGCCGGCAAAATGCGCGTGCTTGCCGTCGTGAACCCCGAACCGGTGGCCACACTGCCGGATGTACCTGCAATCACGGACGCCCTGCCCGAGATAAAGAAGTTTCTGCCATGGGGGCCGTTTTATGGTGTGTTTGTAAAACAGGACGTACCAGACGACGTGAAGGCCAGGCTCGTGGCCTCGTTCGACACTGCGGCCAAGAGCGAAACTTTTACAACGCTGATGGCAAACAAGGGCAATGTTGTCATGAATATTTCTGGCGATGAGGCTGCCGCATTCGTTAAAAAGTGGCAGCAAGTCACAGCCTGGGCGTTGCAGGATTCCGGTGCCGCCAAGGTAAGCCCGGAGAAACTCGGCATTATGCGTCCGTAAACTGCCCGGCCGGGTCGTTTTTCCCCACCAAGGTCCAGCCCGCTTGTTGCGGGCTGGCATCCTGCAAGCTCAACCCCCTTGAGAGGAAATCATCGATGAACGGCGCGGCAAAGGATTGCGGACTACGTCCAGGTGAGATGGTTTTCTCAATCGCGCTGATCGTCTTCAGCGTCACCGCGTTCTGGCAATCCTACGCGATATCCGGTCTGCGTGGTTTATCAGAACCCGGCGTGTTTCCAATGCTTGCTTCAGCGACGATGTTGTTGAGTTCACTGGTTATTATGCGGGACCTGACCAGCAAACAACGATCATCACAGGAGGGGCAATCATCGTTCTTGAGAGACATCGTTCCATTTCGACTGCTCGTAGTCGTCGGATTCATCCTTGTCTACGTTGTCGCCATGCCATTGATCGGTTTCGTCTTCAGCTCGGCGGCATTTCTGTTCGCTTCGTTCTGGCTGCTTTGGCAAAAGGGCCCGTTGATGTCAGCAGTGCTCACTGCAGGTTCCCTCGCAGTGGTCTACCTGGTTTTCCGGAAGGTGTTCCAGGTGGTGCTGCCGGGCGGCAGCCTGATTCAGGGCATCATCTGACATGGAAGTGCTCGCCAATCTCTCCATTTCCTGGCTGGATCCGTGGTTGATGTTCCTGACGGCGGCCGGAACGCTTGCCGGTATCTATGTTGGAGCCATACCCGGCCTGTCGGTGACAATGGCAACGTCAATCCTGATCTCGTTCACCTTCAAATGGCAGGTCAATGAAGCCCTGGCATTGATCGCAGGGGTGTTCATCGGTGGCGTCTATGGTGGTGCCCGCACAGCGATTCTACTCAATATTCCAGGTGCCCCGAGCGCCATCGCGACAGCTTTCGACGGGTATCCGCTCGCTCAGCGTGGCGAAGCGGGAGAGGCTATCGGGCTGACCACGGTGATGTCTGTGTTCGGCGGTTTCGTCGGCATCCTGGCTTTGGCGCTGTTCGCGCCGGTGATCTCCAGCTTTGCCATCCAGTTCAACTCGCGCGATTACCTGTTACTCGGCCTGATCGGGATTTTACTCGTCGGCTCGCTATCAGGAGAGAGTTTTGCCAAGGGCGCATTCGCAGGTGCATTGGGTGTGTTGATCGGAATGGTGGGGCTTGATCCCATGACGGCGGAGGGACGCTTCACCTACGGCTCAATCACCCTTATGGGTGGCATCCCCTACATCGCTGCAATGATCGGCTTCTTCGGCGTTGCCGAGGCCCTGGTGCAGATGCACAATCTCGATCTCCCGACGATCAAACAGAAGATCGACCGGATCATTCCCCGGCTCGCAGATGTGAAGCGCTATTTCCGGCTGGCCATGCGCGCGTCCGGCATCGGCACGATCATCGGTGCGCTTCCCGGCACCGGCGGGGACATTGCGGCACTGCTTGCCTATGATGATGCCAAGCGTATGACCCGCAACCCCGAAGTGCCATTTGGCGAGGGCGCAAAGGAAGGCCTGGTCGCGCCGGAGGCAGCCAACAATGCAGCCGTCGGCGGTGCATTCATTCCAATGCTCACGCTGGGAATTCCCGGCGACGCGGTAACTGCCGTCATTATCGGAGCGCTGTTTATTCACGGACTGAAACCCGGGCCGATGATGCTCATCGAGACGCCGCACCTGTTCTGGTTCACTGTCGGCAACCTGCTGCTCGCCAACATCTTCCTGCTTATTTTCGGTCTCACAGGTATTCGGCTGTTCACCAAGATCATCGAGTGCCCCAAAGCCATACTGATACCACTGATCATCGTGCTCTCGGCTGTGGGCACCTATGCAATCCAGAATAATCCCTCACATGTCTACTGGATGCTTGGTTTTGGTGTGTTCGGCTATTTTCTCAAGACCTACGGCTTCCAGGTCGGTCCGATCATTCTCGGGGTCATTCTCGGTCCGATGATGGATTCAAATTACCGCCGGGCCATGATCGGTGCGCGTGGCGACGTCGGCACCTTCCTGTGGGATTTCGTCTCGCACCCGATCTCGCTGGTGTTGTCGGTCGCCTTCCTCCTCATGCTGCTGTCCCAGACGCCGCTGTGGCCACCGCTGATGGCACGACTGCGTCGAGCCGGAAACTGACACAGGCCGGCAGTTGCATTGCCGGGGTTCAGTCGCCCAGCCGGAACATCCCGGCTGTGCTTCAACCAGCGCCTGCAGCAGGAGGCGAGTGCAATGCCGGCATCCGGGACTTTTCGATTTACGTGCACCGGGAGGCAAAACGGCGCGGCATCGCGCGCAAGCTGCTGGTCGCCCTGTTCGACGCTGCCCGAAAGGCCGGCTGCTGGAAAATCACCTTGCGCATCTTTCCGGAAAACACCGCCAGCCTGGAATTGTGCAAGTCGCTGGGGTTCCGGGTTGTCGGCACCCATGTGCGCCACGCCAGGCTTGACGGCAAGTGGCGCGACGTGGTGACGGTCGAGCGATTGTTCGACCAGGATTAGCCAACAGGAACGAGAGCCTGTCCAGGGGTCTTGAAGCATCGATATTGACACGCTTTCAAAAAACATGAACATGATGTCATGTTTATGTTGAGGTAAGGCATGTCACACGACCAGGCACTGCAGACCGCCGTTGCTCCAGACGCCGGGTTCAGCTTTCGCAGCGAGCTCACGGCCAGGGCCGGGCAGCTGCGCAAGGGCGAGAGAACAAGAACAGCGATACGGGTCGCGGTGTGCACATGCCTGGAGGCATCCGCACTGGCTGACCTGACAATCGCGGACATCTGCGACAGCGCCAGCGTCTCTCACGGAACGTTCTACATCTACTTCGCGAACCGCGACGCCGTGGTGGCCGACGTGTTGTTGAGGTTTTCCGCCTTTGTTCAGGCGAAGATGCGCCAGGCGTCACGGGGCGAGCCCGGCAGGCCGGCGCGCGCGGCGACGTCGGCCTATGCGCGCCTGTTCGAGCAGAACCTGGGATTGATGAAATGCCTGCTACGCCACCTCGACGGTTTTCCCGAGGCCCGGATCGTTTTCCAGGACCTGAACCGCGAATGGCTGGAAACCGTGGTTGCCTCCACGGCCAACCAGTTGCAGCTCTCAGGCCGTGCAATCGACCATGATGAACTGATGCGCCGGGCCTATGCGCTGGGCGGCATGACCGACCAGTACCTGGCGGGGCTGCTGCTCGACAGGGATCCGAACATGGCAGCCTTCTCGCGCGATCGCGAAGCGGTCATTGAAACACTCAACCTGCTCTGGGAACGGGGGATGCAACCATGACACTGCTGCCCGACGCTGAAACGATGCCCCTGAGCGAGCTGGCAAAACACACCCGGACAGCCTGGGACACCCAAAGGCTGTATGTTGCCGGCGCTTCGGATTTCTACGCGCAGCTATGGGGCGGGAAACAGCCTCCTGAAGACCTGCGCGACCTGCCTGAACTGCCGCTGTCGGACAAGTCGCAGTTGCGTGTCTCGCAGGCCGGGCACCCGCCGTTTGGCAACTACCTGGCCGCCGCACCGGCAACAGCAGTGCGTCTGCACCGGACGTCGGGCACCTCCGGCCAGGCCATGAACCTGGCATTGTCGGCGCGCGATTGCGAGATTACCGAAAAAGTCGGCGGACGGGCACAGGCGCTGGCCGGGCTGACCCCGCAAGACACCGTGGCGCACTGCCTGAACTACCAGATGTGGATGGGCGGCCTGACCGATCACCTGACACTTCAGCAAACCGGCGCGCTGGTGATCCCGTTCGGTGTCGGCAGCACGGAGCTGTTGATCCGCACCATACAGGAGGTCGGCGTCACGGCGCTGTCCTGCACGCCGTCCTATCCTGCGGTTCTGGAACGCGTGATCGCGGAGAAATTCCCCGGCCTGGCGCCGCGCGATCTCGGGCTGAGGCTGGGGCTGTTCGGTGGCGAAGCCGGCCTCGATGACCCTGCGCTGCGCGCGCGCCTGAAGGACACCTGGGGCATGGAACCGCGCAACGCCAACTATGGCGTCTCGGATGTGTTTTCAAACTTTGCCGCGCAATGTGAGCACGACACCTGCCTGCATTTCGTCGCCGCAGATGTGCTGTATCCCGAGATCATCAATCCCGACAGTGGCGAGCCGCTGGCGATTGCCGACGGCACCACCGGTGAACTGGTACTGACGCATCTTGCGCGCGACTGCCAGCCGCTGGTGCGTTTCCGCACCGGCGACATCATCACCATCAATGCGACCGAGCCCTGCCAGTGCGGCTGCACCGGGTTCCGGTTCCGCGTGGTTGGCCGGTCCGACGACATGATCGTCGTGCGCGGATTGAACATGTTCCCGACGATGGTTGCAGCGGTTGTAACCAGCTTCGCAGACCTGACCGGCGATTATCGCATTGTGCTGGATCGGCCTCCCCCCTTCGATGACCTGCCGGTTCACGCCGAACTGGCGCCGGGGGTTGAAGCGTCGGCCAGGCTGACCGGCGATATCGAGAAAGCTTTCAAACAGGTTCTTGGCGTCACCGCGCGCCTGAGCCTGTTACCCGCGGGCGCATTCGACGTGACCGAGGGCAAAACCCGCAGAGTGATCAGGAGTTACCCATGAGCGAACCCGATTTCAAAACCGTGCTGAGCACCCTGGTCGATACCGGCGTCAGGACCATCACCCTGAACCGACCCGGCAGCCTGAACGCCATGAACCGTCAGCTGATCGACGATGTTGCGCGCGCGTTTGACCATGCAAATGCCGACAGCGAAACCCGGGCCATTGTCTTCACCGGCGCAGGCAAGGCGTTTTGTGCCGGCGATGATCGCCGCGAGCATGCGCACCCGGAGTCTGAGGAAGCAGCGCGCGACCTGGTGTGCGCCATCCAGCGTGCAACCCATGCCATCACCTTTGGCGCCAAGCCGGTGGTGGGCGCCATCAATGGCTGGGCCGTGGGCGGCGGATTTGAATGGGCGATCAATTGCGACTTTCCCATCTGGGCCGAAAGCGCCAGGGGGTTTTTTCCAGAAGTCTCCCTGAACCTGTTTGTTACCGGTGCCGTGACATCGCTGCTGCCGGCAATGGTCGGGCTGCACAAGGCGCGTGAAATGCTGTTCTTCGGCGAACGATATACTGCTGCCGAATTGCTGGCATCAGGTGTGGCATGGAAAGTGGCCCCCGACGAACAGCTCCTCGACCAGGCGCAACTCACCGCCGCAAAACTGGCCGGCATGCCCATCCTGTCCGTGCGCGCCATGAAACGCGTGTTGAACGCCACCGCCAGCACTGACCTCAACCGCGCCCTGGCGCTGGAAACCGAGGCAACGGTCGCAGGCTTCATGGATCCCGAAACAACCAGACTGCTTTCTGCGTTCTAGATGTCTGATGCCGGGGTTTGATGGTGCGGTAGGGAGACCTGTGGCAAATGGCCAAGGTAGTACGCCACCATGCAAAGGCGAAAGACTCCGCACGTTGAATCCTCACGGAACGTGGAACTGACGGATCTCGTAACCACCCGTAAACAGATCAATGGCGTCAAAGGGCGGGAAGCGGTCATTGCCGGCTACTGCGAAAGAATGACCGCTGTGCGGACTTAAGCAGACACTGAAGCAACTGAGAATGAAGTCTGCTTGTGTGAAGGGTTGTCTGACACCCGCCTTCTTACAGGTTTCGCCGCCGGCACTGCCTGGCGGGTGTTGGACAAGCCTCAGGGGAGGAAACCGCGGGCGTTCAGGCGATGCGGTGCGGCGGGTCTGATCTATGGGGATTTGACGATTGTTTGCGATCGGTTTGGTGGATTGACCTGGGTGTGGTGAACCGGATCAGGTCGGTGGTGGAGCGCGGAGCAGGCAAGCTGTCTGGTTCAGCCGTAAGTTTGCTGGGGTGTCGCAAGCTATTGCCGGATTTGCAGCAACATTGGGCAAAGCGCCGGTCTGGCTGGCTGATGAGGCCGGCGATGAATGGGTGGTTTGCAGCAAAGATCATCATGGTCCGACGCCCTGCTGAGGCGGCGCGCGTGGTTGGGTTCGGCGCTCGAAGGTCTCGATGATGATCAATTCACCACCGCAGCACGGACATGGCTTCACGTATCCGGCTGGCTCATTGTCCTGTGTGTGGGCTTTGGTGTCATCTTGAAGTGCCGGCACATCGAGCAACTCTCGTGCCCTTGCAATATTGGCCACACGATTGCCGTTGGCGAACAAGCCATAATGCCTGATGCGGTGGAAGCGTGAGGGCAGGACATGGATCAGGAAGCGGCGGATGAACTCATGGGGTTTGAGCGTCATGGTCTTGTGCCGCTCGCGGTTTTTGGTGCGGTAGTCCTTGTAGCGGAACGTCACACTGTTCTTATCGGCTGAGACGAGCCGGGAGTTGGCGATGGCGACGCGGTGAGTGTAACGGCTGAGATAGGCGAGTACAGCCTCAGGCCCGGCAAATGGACGTTTGGCGTAGACGACCCATTCCGGCTTGCGCGAGGTGTCAAGCCAGGCAGTGAATGCCCTGGTGTTTGCAAGGTTGGCATGTTTGCCAAAGAAGCTGAGACGGCCGGCCATGTGGGCTGCCTGCAGCCTGGCGGTGAACAACTTGCGGAACAGGCGTGAGAGCACCCGCACGGGCAGGAAGAAGCCGGGTTTGCAGGATATCCATCTGGTGCCATCCATTGAGATGCCACCACCCGGCACGATCATGTGGATGTGGGGATGATGGGTCATGGCCGAGCCCCAGGTGTGCAGGACACTGGTGATACCGAGCTTTGCACCGATGTGCTTGGGGTCAGCGGCGATGGTGAGTACGGTCTCAGCCGATGCCTTGAACAGCAGGTCGTAGACTACGGACTTGTTGTGACAGGCGATATCGGCGATCTCAGCAGGCACGGTGAACACCACATGGTAGTAGGGCACGGGCAACAGTTCGGCCTGACGGGCTTCCAGCCAATCGCGTGCCGTGTTGCCCTGACACTTGGGACAGTGCCGGTTGCGGCATGAGTTGTAGGCGATCTGGGTGTGGCGGCAGTCCTGGCATTGTTCGACATGACCACCCAGCGCTGCTGTGCGGCAGGCCTGGATGGCTGACATCACCTTGAGTTGCGCAAGGCTCACATGGCCTGCATTTGCTGAACGCCACGTGGCACCGTGCTCACGCAAGATGTCGGCCACCTCCAACAGGGGGCGGGGCATATGAGCCCCGGATCAGGCCGGAGGCTGGGGACCTGGCCTGAGAAGTTCCAGCGGGCTCTTGATTGAGCGCAGTGTGGTATTGGCGACGTGACTGTAGCGTGCCGTGGTATCGAGCTTGGAGTGGCCCAACAGCACCTGGATCACCCGGATGTCGACCTTGTGTTCGAGCAGATGGGTGGCAAAGCAATGCCGCAAGCTGTGCAGGCTCACAGGCTTATCGATGCCGGCGGCGTCCCTGGCGCTGTGGAACGCCCGGTTGAGCTGGCGGGTGGTCAGCGGATTGACCGGGTTCTGGCCTGGGAACAACCAACCGCCCGGCAGCATGACACCGCGTTCATTTGCCATGCGCCACCAGTCGCGCAACAGATAGAGCAATGGCTCAGACAGCATGGCGTAACGATCCTTGCGGCCCTTGCCCTGCTCGACACGGATCACCATGCGCTCACTGTCGATATCGCCGGCCTTGAGCGAGATGACCTCCGAGGCTCTCAAACCCGCGCCATAGGCAACACTGAGTGCTGCCTTGTGCTTGAGGCCAGGGGCTGCATCAAGCAGACGCGCCACCTCATCAGGGCTCAGGATCACCGCAAG
>Ga0316190_10002610_pt1 | contig 13085 bp, 7 predicted proteins | sample Eddworburrow2_MG_FD_204929 | JGI IMG/M metagenome (GOLD analysis project Ga0316190, IMG submission 204929) | Coastal sediment microbial communities from Maine, United States - Eddy worm burrow 2 | ecosystem: Environmental > Aquatic > Marine > Coastal > Sediment | place: USA: Maine | collected... | reverse complement strand
GCTGACGACCCGGATGATCGCAAACCAATGGTTTGGCAAAATTTAAGTTACGAGAATGAGACCTACTCATCGGTTTTGCCTGCAAATGCAACCTCAGATTCAGTCGTTTTCAATAAACCGTTGTTTGAGCGCTATCAGAAGCTGATTTCAATCCGAAAAAAATATCCGGTTCTGAAATCAGGCAAATATCAAACGATTTTGGCAGATAATGAAAAACAGATTTTTGCTTTCCAAAGATTCTCGAAGGATGACACGCTCACCATTGTCTTAAACCGCAGCCATAGGGACGAAATGGTTCATCTGAATATTTCCAGTCCGGGAAAACCACAAGAAATCCTGTTTGGAAAAAAAGAAGCCATTAAAACCGAAGGCGACTCATCGGTCATCAGTTTATCCCCTTTAAGCGGGGTGATTATTCATTAAGTTTTTGCTGCGTCAACCGGTCACACTGACTGATTCAGTATACGCTGTCATTCCGTAAAAACTTTTATTAAAGCGGCCAGCAATTTTTTTAAAGTAGTTTCGGATTGACAGAAGGTTAATTGTGAGCGACAAAATAAATATTCAGGCGTGGAACGAAAGTCAGAAGATAAACGGAGGGAAGAATGGCATTTATTGATTACGCGATAGTTGTGGTTTATATCACCGGCATGGTGTTGGTTGGGCTTTATATGCAACGCCGCGCTTCGGCGGGAATCGATTCTTATTTTCTGGGAGGCCGTAAAATACCCTGGTGGGCGCTCGGCGCTTCGGGCATGGCCTCCAATTTCGATGTCAGCGGCACCATGATCAACACCGCATTTATTTTTGCCATGGGAGCCAGCGGTTTTTTTGTAGAAATACGCGGCGGCGTCACCTTGATTATGGCCTTCCTGATGATTTTTCAGGGAAAATGGAACCGCCGCGCCAAGGTGATGACCCTTGCCGAATGGATGCGGTTGCGTTTCGGCGACCGTAGAGATGGCGATATCGCCCGTATTATTGCCGCGATTTCGGTGATTATTATGACCATTGCCATGATCACCTATTTTGCCGTTGGTTCCGGCAAATTTATTGCAGAGTTTCTTGGCATTCCCGATTTTGCCGGTATGCCATCTCAATTTTGGGCCTCCACATTAATGATCGTTTTGGCCATGATCTACACCGTTGCCAGCGGCCTTTACGGGGTTGTCTGGACAGATGTCTTTCAAGGCTTTTTGATATTTGGAACGATTGTTTTCATCTGCGTTATGTCATTTGTTAATTTTAATCTGCCAGAGACTTTTCAGATTTCCACCCCGCTTTGGGAAGGCGGCTTTCAATCGGTTGCCACCACACGTGAAGCCTGGACTAACCTCATTCCGTCATGGAATCTTGACTTTGCGCCTGAGTCGGCCTATTCTATTTACAACCTTTTCGGCATTGCGATTTTCTTCTATCTGGTCAAAGTGACCATTGAAGGAAGCGGCGGCACCATGCAATATATGATTCAGCGTTACTATTCGGCGAGAAGCGATCGCGAGTCTGGTTTACTCTCTTTGTTGTGGACTACTTTGCTGGCTTTCCGCTGGCCGTTTATCATGGCAATTGCCATCATGGGGGTGGCGTTTGGCCAACAGGCCGGCGTCATTGAAGATCCTGAACGGGTGCTGCCGGTTGTCATCAATGAAATGGTTCCCATTGGCGTCAAGGGGTTTCTCATCGCCGGTTTGATGGCGGCCGCCATGTCAACTTTTGACTCAACGGTCAACGCTGGCGCAGCCTATTGGGTTAAGGATATTTATCAGGCTTATATCAATCCAAAAGCAAGTGAGAAACAATTGATGTCGCATGGACGTTGGGCTTCTGTTCTTTTGGTGGTGATAGGGCTGCTTTTCACTTTGACCGTTGAAAATCTTAATGAAATTTGGGGTTGGATTACATTGAGCCTGAGCGCCGGATTGCTGTTCCCGTTGTTGGCGCGCTGGTATTGGTGGCGGATGAACGGCTACGGTTTTGCTGTAGGCTGCGTTGCCGGAATGTTGGCCGCAGTTATACAAAAAATAGTCGCGCCGAATATTCCCGAATACTTTGCTTTCATCGCAACAACCCTCTCGTCCATTCTTGGAATAGTGGTTGGCACATTTCTTACCAAACCAACCGACGAAAAAGTCCTCTTTGAATTTTACAAAATAACCCGTCCTTTTGGTTTTTGGGCGCCGATCAAGAAAAAACTTTCATCTGAGATTAGAAGCGCAATTGACAGTGAGAACCGGCGCGATAAAATAGCTACTTTCATAGCGGTTCCATGGCAGGTTGTTCTTTTTCTCACCGGCATGGCATTGATGATGAAACGCTGGGATCAATTCGGCTGGTTGCTTGTTCTGCTTACATTGCTTTCCACCGGGCTGTATCACTACTGGTTTAAACATCTGTCAAAGGAAGTTAAAATTGACTAGCCAGAGCCGGAGTAAACAAAAATGTAGTGGAAATTTTAACGCCAAAGAGAATATGCAAAGTAATAAAAATCAAGTTTGTGTGGTTATCCTATTGTTTTTACTATTTTTTTTGTTTCGACAAAATAGTTTGTGCGCGCAGAATAATGTTATTCAACCGCCTGAATTTAGTAAAAACCTGAGCATCTATGAAGTAAACATACGCCAGTATACCAAAGAAGGCTCTTTCAAGGCTTTTGAAAAGAGATTGCCGGAATTGCAGGAAATGGGTTTTGGCATTATATGGCTAATGCCCATTCATCCGGTTGGCGAGAAGAACCGTAAAGGCAGTCTTGGCAGCTACTATGCTGTCAAAGACTACTTTGCGGTCAATCCTGAATTTGGTACGATGGATGACTTCAAGCAACTTGTGCAAAAAATTCATGAACTCGGCATGTATGTTATTCTGGATTGGGTGGCGAATCACTCCGCATGGGACAACCCGTTGACCGCGTCGCATCCGCACTGGTATACAAAAGACGCAAGAGGCAATTTTATTCCTCCGGTTAAAGATTGGGGCGATGTAATTGATTTAAACTATGAACAGCCTGAATTGCGTCAATATATGTTGCGCGCCCTGAAATTTTGGGTGGAAAAGACTGACATTGACGGTTATCGCTGCGATGTCGCCGGCATGGTTCCAATGGATTTTTGGGATGCAGCAAGAAAGGAGCTCGACCAAATCAAGCCAGTGTTTATGCTGGCGGAGGCGGAAGGCCCGGAATTTCATAAAGCTGCTTTTGATATGACTTATGGCTGGGATATGCACCATGCTCTGAATCAGGTGGCGCAAGGCAAGCATACGGCAGCCTGGCTCGATTCGCTTTTAGAAAAAGAAAAATCGGTGTATCCAAATACTGCTTACCGAATGCAATTTACTTCCAATCACGATGAAAATTCATGGAATGGAACGGTTTATGAGCGCTTGCAGGACGCCGCTGAAGTATTTGCGGTCTATTGCGCAACCATACCGGGCATGCCTTTGCTCTATAGTGGACAGGAAGCGGGTCTTGACAAACGCCTTAAGTTTTTTGACAAAGATGTCATCGAGTGGCGCGAGCACAAATTTAGACAAATTTACACAACTTTGATTAAAGAAAAACGAGAGAACAGGTTGTTTTGGAATGGTGGATTTGGCGCGCCTATACAAAAAATCGCCAACAGCGCCCAAAAAACTATATTTTCCTTCATTCGTAAAAATGACCAAAACCAGGCGTTGGTTCTTTTAAATTTAAGCGGTCAGGCTCAACAATTTAATCTGCTGAAAAGCGACGCTTGTTCCGGTGAGTATAAAGATTTGTTTTCAGGAGCGGCGGTTTCGGTTCGACCAGACCAGGCATTTGATCTCGCTGCGTGGGATTATCTGGTTTTGGTAAAATAGAAATTGAATCTAAGTGATTTGCTCTTGCAAAGCGGGTTGCATCTATTAATTTTGAGGCTATTATGTTATTTGTAAAAAAACAGCAGTTTACAATTGCCATGCTCTTTTTGTTTGCGACATCCTTACAAGCGCAAGACAGTGTTGATGTAACTTTTAGATATAAGGGCAATCAACAAAGTTTTCTTGTTGGTGAATTCAACGGCTGGGACAATTCAATCTGGCCGATGAGTTATAATGGCAGTGAATGGGCTCGAACGCAACGATTGCCGATTGGAGGCAACCCGTCCGGCGGCGTTGCGGGCGCATGGCAATATAAGTTTTACTATAACGGCGCCTCGCCCTGGCCCAATGATCCGTTGAATCATCATGTAAATTCGAATGACAATCTGAATTCTTTTCTCTACACAAAAGATCCAACGATTTATCATTTCCTGCCCAACCAGCGCCTGGGTGTTTTGGAAAGCGGCTCCCTGACGATTTCCGCTTATATTTTTCCCAAAGTCGGCTCAAAAGTTGACACTTCAGCCATTACTTTAGACATAAACGGAACGCTTTATGAAAATTTAGGCGCCGCTTACAACTTTGCCGCAAAGAAATTTCAATTTACACCGCCATCGCCGTTAAGTGATGGCAGTTATCGCGTAATTCTTAATGTGGGAACAAATGCCGATACGGTTACTTTTTCTGTTTTGACCAGCGGCGCCCAAATCATGCCAATGCCCGACTATGCGCAACACGGCGTTACGCTGCCCAATGCGACTTCAAACGATTCCACCACATTTCGATTGCGGGCTGGCGCCACAAATTATGTGCTTTTGCGAGTAGTCCCTGACGGTCAGTCAGCCATGTCCGCGCAGCCTGTGGTGATGCGCAAAGATAATGATTCCGATAATTGGTGGATCAACCTGGAGCAGAAACCGGGGACATACAAATATCTCTATGAAACCGATTCCGGCGCCATCATTAACGATCCCTGGGGAAGATGGACAGCGGATGACGGCGCTTCCCAATATACAATTGGCCCGCAAGGTCTGACCGCAGACAATTATTCCTGGCAAAGCAATGATTTTGTTCGCCCGCCGTTAAACCAACTCATTATTTATGAGCTGCACATCGGTGAATTTGCCGGCGGATATTTGGGCATGAATGGGGGAGAGGCCGGTTTTTCGGAAATGATAACGCGTCTGCCTTACCTGGATTCGCTCGGCGTTAACGCAATCGAACTGATGCCTGTAAATGATTTCGGCGGCAGAGGCGCTTCCGGTCATTCCTGGGGCTATGATTTGAATTCTTATTTCGCGCTGGAACCTTCGTATGGCACGCCGGCCGAGTTCAAGGCGTTGGTGGATTCGGCGCATGCAAGAGGAATCGCAATAATTGTCGACGTTGTTTTTAATCACCTCAATGACACCGCTTCACTTTGGCAAATGTTGCCAGATGCGAACGCAAATCCCTATTTCAAACAAAACAATGATTTCAGACCGAACGAGGACGCCTTGTTTTTCTTCCGTGATATGGATCATTGGGCGCCTGAAACCCAGGAAATCGTCTACGCCTCGCTTAAAATGTGGCTTGATGAATATCGCGTCGATGGTTTTCGTTATGACTTTACACAAGGCATTGGCTGGAGTGTGAGTGAGCCGGACAAAGGAATTCCAGGTTGGGCAAATCGAATTGCGCAGGATTATGGAGATCGCGTTTATCAGATTGCCGAGCATTTGCCTGAAAGCCCCGCTCTCGTTTTCAACACTGGCCTGACCGGCGGTTGGCACGATAGTTTCCGCGACGAAGTTTTTGACGAAGCCCGTTTTAGAAACACAGGCCTTGCTGAAATTAAAAGTCTGGTTCTTGATCTGGGCGCTTATCAGTCAAACGACACGCCCTCAACACCGAGGCGTTATGGCGATCGCACCCAACCGGTAAACATGACGGTTAGCCATGATGAGCAGTCGTTGATTTTTGAAATGACCACTTTTCAAGGAGTTACGGTGGATGAAGCGGTAAAAAGGGACAAGCTGTACGCAACCTTGATGTTCACCTCGCTTGGCATACCGATGCTCTGGCAGGGAATTGAATTCAGTGAGCCGCGCGGCTGGAGAAGTGATGATTCGAAGCTTTCGTACCGACCGGTGGACTGGCGTTTTCTGCAAACCGCCAGAGGTCGGGCGCATTACGACTATTATGCGGCATTAATTCGTCATCGAAAAAGGAATCCGGCGCTTTATCGCGGTCAATTGCAAAAAATACAACAATATGATTCTGAAAAAATTTTGGTGTGGGGTTTTGCGGACAGCGTGTCGACCGAGCAGGTTGTGATTGCGGCCAACTTTAAAAGCAGCGAGCAAACTATCGCCAATGTTCAATGGCTTGCGACAGGGGAGTGGCATAATGTTTTTGATCAGAGCGTCTTTCCCGTCACGCAAATACCGATTCCGTCCCTCACCATTCCAGGCTATACTGCATTGGTGTTTGCAAGTTCGCCTGACAGCGCGGTCGTCTCTGTAAGCGGCAATGATGATAAAATCGCGCCGGCAACCTTTCAGTTGCATCAAAATTATCCTAATCCGTTTAATCCTGAAACCAATATTGTTTTTGAGTTGAGCCAAAGTCAAAGCGTCGCCATTGACATTTATAATTTACAGGGGCAACGGGTTAGAACGCTGCTGCGCCGGGAATATCAAAGCGGCGTTTATCAGGTTAAATGGAACGGTTTAAGCGATAAAGGTATTGAAGCGGCCTCCGGCATTTATCTTATTCATCTCAAGGTTGGAGATTTTGAAAAGTCGGTGAAGGCGATTAAATTGAAGTAGGTGCTGTCTTTTGAGTTAAATATTTAACGTCGGCGCCATCTTGTTGTTGTTGACTGAATCAGGCCGATGAAGATCTGTATAAATAAACGATTTTTTTAAATTGGAAAGAAAGTGAAAGTGCGGATATGGGCAAACGAATTAAGCTTGCTTTGGCAATTCACAACCATCAACCGGTTGGAAATTTTGACTTTGTATTTGAGGAATCCTACAACAAAGCGTATTTGCCATTTCTCGAAGCGTTGGAACGTCATCCAAAGATAAGGTTGGCGCAGCATTTTACCGGGCCGCTATATGAGTGGATTGTTCAGAATCGGCCAGTTTTTTTGGAACGGACGCAAAAGTTGGTCGCTTCCGGGCAAATAGAAGTGATGTCAGGCGGTTTTTACGAGCCGATTTTAACTGTGATTCCGCAGCGGGATCGCATTGGCCAAATCAAAAAAATGAACCGGTTTGTGCAGGAGAATTTTGCTTACAAAGCCTCTGGAATGTGGTTGGCTGAACGGATTTGGGAACCCAACCTGCCAAGTGTGATGTCAGAAGCAAGCATCGACTATGTTGTGCTTGACGATTCGCATTTTAAAGGCGCCGGTTTGAACGATGATGACTTATATGGCCACTATATCACCGAAGATCAAGGCCGTTGTGTTCGATTGTTTCCCATCATTGAGGCGATGCGCTACAATATTCCGTTTGCATCTCCTGAAAGCACCATCGACTTTTTGCGCTCCAGAGCCACTGATGATGGAGAGCGTTTGGTTGTTTACGCAGATGACGGAGAGAAATTCGGCGTTTGGCCTGAGACGTATGAGCATTGCTATGGCAACGGTTGGGTGGAGAGTTTTTTTCAGGCTCTTGAGGCTAATTCTGATTGGATTGAACTGATCCATTTGTCTGAAGCGGCGCAACAGCAGAAACCCCTTGGCAAGATTTATTTGCCGACCGCTTCCTATCGTGAAATGATGGAATGGTCTATGCCAACTACTGCAATTCATCAATACGAGGAGTTTGAAGCGCGCCTGAAGCAGGAACAATTGCATGACCGTTTTAAGGTTTTTGTCAAAGGCGGTTTCTGGCGAAATTTCATGGCCAAATATCCTGAAGCAAATCAAATGCACAAACGGATGCTAACCCTCAGTCGTCGCGTGCAACAGTTTGAAGCTGATTTTGGCCAAACAGGCGCGTTTAAACAGGCGCAGGATCTGCTTTGGGCGGGGCAATGTAATTGTCCGTATTGGCATGGTGTTTTTGGCGGATTGTATCTTAGCCATTTGCGGTTTGCCATCTATCGCAGCCTGATCCAGGCCGACGCCATTCTCGATAAATTACAATTTGGCCAAAAGGAAAAATGGCTTCAAACTGATGTTGTCGATTTTGACAGCGATGGCCTGGATGAAGTGATCATTTCCAATTCAAAACTTTGGCTGGCATTCTCTCCCGGTTCCGGCGGCGCGCTGACCGAATTGGATTTCAAACCATGCGCCATCAATCTGCTCGACACCATGACGCGCCGGGAGGAAGCTTATCACAAAAAGTTGCGCGACGCCGCAAACAAGTATGAAAGCGGAGACCATGAAGACGCTTCGATTGCCAGCATTCATGACAGGGTCGTGTCGAAGGAGGAAGGTCTTGAAAAGCGCTTGCAATACGACTGGTATCGCCGCGTCGCCCTGATTGACCACTTTGTTGCAGATGATGTCTCACTCGACGGTATGAGTAAATCAAGCTATCGGGAAAGTGGTGATTTTGTCAATGCCGAATATGGCTCAGAAGTTGAGAAGTCTGGCGATTCTGTCCGGCTTGTCCTGTCGCGCAACGGCAATGTGCAGATCAATGATCATTTGTTGCCGGTGGAACTGACAAAGGAAATAAAGATCAATGCGTCGAGTAGCGCAATTGAGATAAGCTATCGCGTTCGGAATCGCTCCGAGCAAACGCTGGATTGTTGGTTTGGCTCTGAGCTGGCTTTTGCGCTGTTGGCTGGAGATGCGCCGGATCGTTATTATTCATTCCCCGGTAAAAATATTGATGACAGGCGATTACGCAGCCACGGGGAAACAACAGATGTTGCTGAATTGTCTCTGACCGACGAATGGCTCAAACTGAAAGCTGAGATCGCGCTTGATGCGCCAGCCCGGATATGGCGGTTTCCGATTGAAACCATTTCACAGTCTGAAGGAGGGTTCGAGCGTGTCTACCAAAGCTCAACTGTTTTGCCAATGTGGAAATTGAATTTGGCGCAAAATGAGGTGTTTGACAGCAAAATTGTTTTGTCGATTAATACGCTATAAATCCGTCTTGAACCTCTTTGACAGCGCATACATTTGGAATCACCTAACGCGAGATCCTTCGCGTCGGCTATATTGCAGACATTGTTTTAATCGATGAAAAACCGGCGCTGATCGCGCTACTTTTCAGAGCCCTGAGGAATTGTCGGTTGGTGTGGAATACGTAATTGTCAACGGTGAAAGAGCTGTGGCGGCGGGTAAATATAATGGTGTTTTGCCGGTCGGGCATTGCAAAAAAACAATCATTATTTAGAATAGGGAAGCATTATGCTGCGTAAATTCAAAGGTTGGTTGTGGGCGCCGGTTATTTTGTTGATAGTCGCTTCTACCTGGTATGGCGCCGCTGTCCAGCATGATATAACCGATGCGGTGAAACATCACGGTTTTTTCTCGCTGGCGCCCGCTTTGGTTACCTTGTTTATCTGTTTCTACACGCGCAATGTCATTCTGGCTCTTTTCCTGGGTGTTGTTTTAGGCGGCTTAATCACAGGGCAATATAATATTATCAACGCCTTCCTGATTCCGAGCCTTGGCAGCGAGCGTTATGCGCAGATCTTGCTGGTTTACCTCTGGGCGCTTGGCGGCTTAATTGGCATGTGGAATCGAAACGGCGGCGCATTGCATTTTTCCAATTACATCGCAGGCAACTTTGTGAAGTCACGACGCACGGCCAAATTTTTCACATGGGTCATGGGCGTCATTTTTCACCAGGGCGGCACTATCAGCACAGTATTGACCGGAACCACGGCAAAGCCGGTTGCTGATCGTGAAAATGTCTCGCATGAAGAGCTGTCATACATTGTCGACTCCACCGCATCGCCCATCGCCGCCATCATACCGTTTAACGCCTGGCCAACCTACATTGCAGGTTTGATCGCCATCGATTCTCTGAGCGGCATTATCACTGATCAGGAAGCGGCCATCGTCTGGTTCTTTAAAACCATTCCGTTCAACTTTTACGCCTGGTTCGTTGTCCTGTTTACCTTGTTTTTTTCACTCGACAAGATGTTCTACGTCGGCAAAAGAATGCGGGCAGCCATTGACAGAACGCTTGAAACCGGCCAGTTGGACGCTCCGGGCGCCGAACCTCTGCTTTCGGTAGAACTCAACACAACTCATGTGCCGGACTACTATAAACCGGCCATGATCGATTTTCTTATGCCGATAGGCGTGCTGTTGGGCTTTTCGATCATTCCGTGGATAGTCACCGGCGCTCCGATGATTTTCGAAGCATTTGGCCTCTCTGTCATCTCTGCCATGCTCACCTCCCGGCTGCGCGGCATGAAATTGTCGGATGTTTTTGTCGGTGTGATTGACGGAATTAAAGGGGTTACCATGGGCGCCATTATTTTTGGATTAGCGGTGACTCTGGGAAAAGTTTCAGAGTCGCTGGGAACGCCTCTTTTCATTATTGAGACCACTGCGGGTTTTCTTCGCGAAGTTCCCTTTATCTTGCCTGCTGTGCTGATGTTGATTTCCATGATTATTGCCTTTTCAATAGGATCGTCCTGGGGCACTTATGCGGTTATGTTGCCGATTGCGCTGCCGTTGGCCTATGCCATCAACCCCGATCCTTTTTACTTTACCTTAAATTTTGCCGCGCTGCTCGGCGGCGGCGTCTTTGGCGATCAGTGCTCGCCAATATCGGATACAACCATTTTGTCGGCTATGGCTTGCGGCGCCGATCTAATGGATCATGTGCTGACGCAGTTGCCAATAGCGCTTTTGGCGGCGGGCCTATCAGCAATTTTATACACCGTGATTTCTTATATCCATTTATTTTAACTTTTTTCGTGCGAGGGAAACAACCGCCCGAATGGGGCAATTTTTTTTCGGTGGTCGATAGGAGCCTCGTAAAAGCCCACGTTAAAAAAGCTCAAGATTACGTGTCCCATATTTAGCTCGTAAGCGACGAATTCAAATTCCAGCAACCCGTTTTGTCCATTTTTGAACAAATTTGTCAGGCCTTTTCGCTTAGCCTCAACGGGCTGCTAAATGGCGTCAATGGCTTGTCGGTTTACTTTCAGATTACCTGAAGACAATATTTCAAAAAACCATGTGCAAGCATTTAATAGATATGCAGTTACTTATAGAATTGAGACCGAACTTGCCTGGGCGCTTTGCTTATAAAGTTATGTTTTCTCCTTTTTGGGGTAACATAATTTATGAGGCAACGACATTGTTTTTAAATTGCCTCGGTAATATTTTTTATGAGGCAATCCGCACCAAACCGGAGAGGTTTTTTCTCTTGTTTATCAAAACAAGCGTTTGTAATTTTAACGGTATTATGCAGGAATTGTAGAATTGTTTGGCAGGTTTTAGCTTGAAATTAGCTTTAAGGAGGTACAGTGAAAAGATTTGAGTATAAAATTGTAGATACAAGAGATGTTGAAAAAGGAGGATTATTTAAATGTAGGAAACGTGGCGATATAGAGTCGTACCTTAATTCCCTTGGTTCCAATGGTTGGGAACTTGTTAACGTCGATTTCCGAGAACTTGAAGGCAGGTTGGAATTTGCGGGAATTATGAAAAAGGAAATTTAGCAGAGCCAGACAGACATCGCCCACACATTCTTCGGAGCGAGGCAAATTGTGTTCAACTTGGCGCCTTCAAAAAGGAAAAGGTGCATTTCAGCCTGAAGGCGGCCATGTACCAATTTTTTACCGCCTGTTTTGTGTTTTCACTACTATCGATTTTATACGAAACCATATTCAATTCACTGATCTGCAATTCGCAAAAAATAAGAACGTACAATGAATTCTAAAATTAAAGTTATCCAATACGGACTCGGCCCGATTGGTTGTCGCATTACACAACAACTCGTTCAAAAAAATAGATTCGAGATAGTCGGAGCCATTGATTTTGATCCTGAAAAAGTTGGTCGGAATCTTGGCGAACTGTCCGGCCTGTCAGAACCTCTTGGTGTGACTGTTGTAAAAGATCCTCAAAAATTATTTAAAGAAGTCAAAGCAGACGCTGTGTTGTTAACGACCGCATCCGGCCTGAAAAATATTTTTCCACAAATTAAGGAAATTGTCTCCAATGGACTGAATATCGTATCGACCTGTGAAGAGCTGGTCTATCCTTGGTTGACTGCGCCTGAACTTGCGGCTGAGATAGATAATTTGGCAAAAAAGAATAAAGTATCCATTTTGTCGACCGGCGTAAATCCTGGATTTTTGATGGATTTTTTACCGGTGACCTTGACCGGGATTTGCCGCAATGTTGAAGGGATACGCGTCGAACGTTTTCAAAATGCGCAAATTCGTAGAATTCCTTTTCAAATGAAAGTCGGCGCCGGGCTATCTGTCGAAGAATTTATGAAAAAAGTTGAAAGTAAGACTTTGCGCCATGTCGGCTTGACCGAATCATTGCACATGATTGCGAAAACAATGGGCTGGGAGTTGAGCAAAACAGAAGACATTGTTGAGCCGTTTCTTGCCGACCGAGACGTAACAACGCCTGATTTCAATATTTCTGCCGGGAATGCGCTTGGCGTCAATCAGGTCGGGCGCGGATTCATTGGCGACCATGAAGCGATCACATTGACATTCCGGGCGAGAATCGGTGAGCCTGAGCCGTGTGAGAAAATAATAATTGAGGGCGAGCCAACCATTGAAATGGTTATTAAGAGTGGCGTCAACGGAGATATTGCGACATGTAGCATCGTGATAAATTCAATACCAACAATACTCGCGGCTCAGCCTGGTTTGAGAACAATGGTCGATATTGAATCGATTGCCTGTTTCAGATAAACCTGCTGCCATGGGAATGGTTTTATTGAAACCTAATCGGTAGAGGTAAACTTGGGCTAAGGGTGAGGCTCAATCACACAAAATGAAGGAATGTCTTTCATTTCAATTTCTCGAAATGCCTTAAAGTTTTTTAATGATATAGATTCTATTCGCATAGCTAATCTCCGGTTTATCCCGCCAATGAATTTGCGCTACAATTTACTATTGCTTGCGCGGCAATTCCGGGAGCATCCCTCTTTTTATTCTCAATCCAGAATATGGTTGCAGGTAAAGTTGATACTGCCCCGAAAAAATGGACACAAAGTTATGCACATTTTTTGTACTTCTTTTCTTCGTACTCGGCCGGACTTTGGTATCCAAGCGTAGAGTGGATGCGCTCTCGATTGTAAAATATTTCTAAG
>Ga0316190_10002609_pt1 | contig 13089 bp, 14 predicted proteins | sample Eddworburrow2_MG_FD_204929 | JGI IMG/M metagenome (GOLD analysis project Ga0316190, IMG submission 204929) | Coastal sediment microbial communities from Maine, United States - Eddy worm burrow 2 | ecosystem: Environmental > Aquatic > Marine > Coastal > Sediment | place: USA: Maine | collected... | reverse complement strand
CAGCAAGCTGTTCTCAGGATAAAGAGGATTTTCAATTGACCCGATAGCATCCTCTGCGTAATCTGCGCCTTTTTAGCAATTTTCTTCCCAAAATAGTGGGCAATTATGGGCTTAAATAACATTCGCGTTGTGCTAATTGGCACAACCCATCCGGGAAATATTGGTGCGGTAGCACGGGCGATGAAGAATATGTGTCTGGATCAGCTCTATCTGGTGCAGCCTAAGGAGTTTCCCTGTGCTGAAGCGACGGCCCGAGCCTCAGGTGCTGATGATCTATTGTATAATGCTAGGGTCTGTAATGATTTGGATGAGGCTTTGGACGGATGTCATTTAGTGGTTGGTGCGAGCGCTAGATTGCGGCGTGTTGAGTGGCCTCAGTTTGCCCCTCGTGAGTGTGCAGCACAGCTATTAAATGCGGCGAAGCAAGGGTGTGTAGCGCTTGTGTTTGGTCGTGAAAGCTCTGGGTTAAGCAATGCAGAGATGGATCGTTGCCAGTATCTGGTACATATCCCCGCCAATGAGGAATATAGTTCTTTAAATCTCTCTATGGCAGTGCAGGTGTTAGCGTATGAGCTACGTATGACTTCACTGGAGGGGCTCTCTCCAGAGGGAAAGTCTGAGCGTATGGTTGCTACTGCTGATGAGATGGAGGGTTTTATTCAACATCTTGAGCAGACCATGCGTGATATTCAGTTTTCAGATCCACGTCAGTCCACCAAGCTTCTACGAAGGTTGCGGCGTTTATTCAATCGTGCCCAACCAGATAATGATGAACTCAATATACTTCGTGGCATTTTGAGTGCAGCACAGAATCGTAGTTCTCAGGGCAATTAGTTAATCTCCGCTGCTCTTGGGTTCTTAGCGCATGAATTCAGAAGGTAGCGTTGGTGATATACTGCGATAATAAATAACAAAATAAATTACATGTAAATCAATGATATACAAATAACCGGTGAGTTTGTAGGAAATTAAACGCGCACATTTCATAATTATCGAGTAAAATAGTCGGAAATTATTGGGCGCCGTAGGTAACGTAGGTAAATGAATTAATGTTCTCTCGCATTAGAGAAGATGTTGGCTGTGTTTTTACACGGGATCCTGCTGCACGCAATGTATTTGAAGTCCTCACGACTTATCCAGGAATTCATGCCGTGTTGTTTCACAGGGCCTCACACTGGCTATGGGAACATGGGCTATGTTGGGTTGCTCGTATGCTAGCAAATTGCTCGCGTTGGGTAACAGGCATAGAGATACACCCTGGTGCGACTATTGGACGGCGCTTTTTCATTGATCATGGCATGGGTGTAGTGATTGGTGAGACAGCTGAGATTGGTGATGATTGCACGCTTTATCACGGTGTAACGCTAGGTGGCACCAGCTGGGATGCTGGTAAACGTCACCCAACGCTTGGAAATAACGTTGTGGTTGGCGCAGGTGCCAAGGTATTAGGGCCTATTCGTCTAGGTGATGGTGCTCGAATTGGATCAAATGCAGTGGTGGTGAAGCCAGTGCCGGAAAATGCGACAGTGATCGGTGTTCCAGGGCACTTGGTCGGTCGCCATGCAGAAGCATCACCCGCGAGAGAGGCGATTGCCAAAAAGATAGGCTTTGATGCCTATGGTACATCACAGGATATGCCTGATCCCGTAGCACATGCCATCAATCATATGCTGGATCATATTCATCTGATGGATGAGCGTATGGAAGCGATGTCTGCGAAATTACAGGATATGGGGCTGGATAATACTCAGACAAAGATACCAGAGATGGAGTGCTGCGAAATTGTTTCAGAGGTAGAGGCGCTAGCAGAAATCTCATCGACGGGTGATAAACAAGATCGTTAATGCGTAAGCGCAGAATGACTATAAGACGATAAATTATCGGGATACATTTGAGGCACTGAATATGAGGCTGACAACAAAAGGTCGCTATGCTGTAACAGCAATGTTGGATTTGGCACTGCATCATGAGAAAGGACCTATTACACTGGCAGATATTGCTGAGCGTCAAGGTATCTCTCTCTCGTATTTAGAGCAGCTATTTTCCAGAATGCGTAAGAAAGGGTTGGTTTATAGCGTGCGTGGCCCTGGTGGCGGTTATAGCCCGGCACGTTCGACGGATGAGATATCTATAGCAGAGATTATTAACGCTGTGGATGAGAGTGTCGATACCACCCGCTGTAATGGAGCTCATAATTGTCAGAATAACGAGGTTTGTTTAACGCATAACCTTTGGGAAGATCTGAGCAATCGTATCTATGATTATCTGAAAGAGGTTAGCCTGCAAAGTTTGATGGCTACTCAGGGTGTGCAGAAGGTTTCGCAGCGCCAGGATGGAGTCTGTGGTGTTAGTGATTTATCGGTGGATCTACCGCCAAACCCTGGTTCACCCAACTGATAATCGTAGCGTAGAAACAAGATATAGAAAGCAGTCAGCGGAGCAATAGATGAAGGCACCCATTTACATGGACTATTCGGCGACCACGCCGGTTGACCCACGCGTTGCTGAGGCAATGTGTAAGTATTTGACCCCAGATGGTGATTTCGGAAATCCGGCATCCCGTTCGCATCACTATGGATGGAGAGCTGAAGAGGCAGTAGAGAAGGCGCGTCGTGATGTGGCCTCTCTTCTTAATGCAGATCCTCGCGAAATTGTCTGGACCTCAGGTGCAACAGAGTCTGATAATCTTGCACTAAAAGGTGTTGCCCACTTTTACAAGAAAAAGGGCAAGCACATCATTACCTGTAAAACAGAACACAAAGCAGTCCTGGATAGTTGTCGGCAGCTGGAACGCGAGGGTTTTGAAATCACCTACTTGGCCCCTGAGTCCAATGGTCTTATTGATCTTCAGAAATTAGAAAATGCCATGCGGGATGACACCGTTCTGGTCTCCATCATGCATGTCAATAATGAGATTGGTGTGATTCAGGATATTGCGGCTATAGGTGAAATGACCCGGCCACGTAAGATCCTGTTCCATGTTGATGCTGCACAGAGTGCAGGTAAGATTCCGATTGATTTGGCAGAGATGAAAGTGGATTTGATGTCCCTCTCTGCACATAAGGTATATGGCCCTAAAGGCATTGGCGCTCTCTATGTGCGACGCAAACCGCGTGTGCGTATTGAGGCTCAAATGCATGGTGGTGGTCATGAACGCGGCATGCGCTCAGGCACTTTGGCAACACACCAGATTGTGGGTATGGGAGAGGCCTTTCGTATCGCCAAAGAGGAGATGGAGACAGAGAATGCCCATATCATGGCCATGCGCAATCGTTTGTGGGATGGCATCAAGGAGATGGAAGAGGTCTATCTCAACGGTGATCTGGAACATCGAGTAGCCGGTAATCTCAATGTCAGCTTTAATTATGTTGAAGGTGAATCGTTGGTCATGGCGCTTAAGAATATGGCCGTCTCCTCTGGTTCTGCCTGTACCTCGGCAAGCCTTGAGCCCAGCTATGTTTTGAGAGCGATTGGCCGTGAAGATGAGCTGGCGCACAGCTCTATCCGTTTCACTATTGGTCGTTTCACGACTGATGAAGAGGTGAATCAAGTGATTTCGGATATACAGGAGCAGGTTGCCCGGCTGCGTGAACTCTCGCTGTTGTGGGAAATGTATAAAGACGGTATCGATCTTAAACAGATTGAGTGGGCGGCCCATTAGCAATTTGGCCATTGAGTTCATGGCAGTATGACCTTGAACTCTTGGCTTGAAACTTTATCTAACCAATTGAACAAATGATGCTCGTGGTGGTTAAATCGGTTTTGACTAAAAAGAGCATAGGAGTTTGAATCATGGCATACAGTGAAAAAGTCCTGGACCATTACGAGAATCCACGTAACGTAGGTGCTCTTGACAAGGAAGACAGCGATGTAGGTACCGGCATGGTAGGCGCCCCAGCCTGTGGTGATGTAATGCGCCTGCAGATCAAGGTCAATGATGAAGGTGTTATTGAAGATGCCAAATTTAAGACCTATGGCTGTGGTTCTGCCATTGCCTCCAGTAGTCTGCTGACGGAGTGGGTAAAAGGCAAAACCCTCGAAGAGGCGACCCAGATTAAAAATGTTGATCTGGCTGAAGAGTTGGCGTTACCACCGGTGAAGATTCACTGCTCTGTATTGGCAGAAGATGCCATCAAGGCGGCGATCAATGATTATACTGCAAAGCAGGGCAAAAAATAGTTATGGCGATTACACTGACTGAAGCGGCGGCAGCCCGTGTGAATAAATTTATGACAAATCGGGGGAAGGGTGTCGGCGTGCGTTTAGGTGTGCGTACCTCTGGTTGTTCCGGTATGGCATATGTACTGGAGTTTGTCGATGAGGTGGGTGAGGATGACTCTGTCTTTGAGGATAAGGGTGTTAAGGTATTGATTGATGCCAAAAGCCTCCTCTATCTTGATGGCACTGAATTGGACTTTGTGAAAGAGGGGTTGAGTGAAGGCTTTAAATTTAACAACCCCAACACTAAAGAGTCATGCGGATGTGGTGAAAGCTTTTCCGTCTGATTGTTTCCTGCCACAGTGGTGTAGAGAATTAATTGAGAAGAGTAGCTCAAACTTTCTTTAATATCTCTGTGGCAAATAACGCCAAGCTGGTTTTCTCCAGGCGTTCTGATTTCGATAATTAAATAAATTATGTTGGATTTCTCGAAGAATTACTTTGAGTTGTTCGGTCTGCCCGTTGGGTTTGAGGTGGATAGCAACAAACTTGCTGAACGCTACAGGGATTTGCAGCGTGCTGTTCATCCTGATCGATATGCTAATGCGAGCGATCAGGAGAAGCGACTCTCCATGCAAGGTTCGACACACCTCAACGATGCACTGAACACATTGAAGAAACCGTTGCTGCGAGCCCAATATTTGCTGGAATTAAAGGGTGTGGATTTGAGTGTGAATGGAGGCAGCATTAGTGATGGCGATTTCCTGATGGAGCAGATGGAGCTGCGCGAAGAGTTGGCGGGAATCAAGGAAAACTCAGACCCCTATGATGCGGTAGCCAGCTTGATGAACCGTATCAAGAGCTATATTCAAGGTATGCTCGGAGAGATCAGTGAACAGTTTGATACTGATACGCCACAAGCCTTAGAGCAGGCCAAAGAGACTGTGAGTAAGCTGCAGTTCCTATATAAGCTTAGCGCCCAGGTTGAAGAGCTTGAAGAAGAGCTTGATGAGACGCTTTGAGTAAAACCTAAATCCCGCATATGTACACCCTGGTTTCTAGATAAATCTCTGCATAGAATTGCGGTAAATCTTAATTAATGGCTGATTGAATCTATGGCACTTATACAACTCTCTGAACCCGGCCAATCACTTGCGCCACATCAACATAAGTTGGCGGCTGGCATTGATTTGGGTACCACTAACTCACTGGTTGCCACTGTACGAAGTGGACAAGCAGAAACCCTGCCGGATGAGCAAGGTCATCACCTGCTGCCTTCTGTTGTGCGTTACCTGGATGAACAGATTGAGGTTGGCTATGAAGCGCTGTCGGCAGCCACTACCGACCCACTAAATACCATCGCATCTGTAAAGCGTCTGATGGGGCGCAATGTTGAAGATCTGAAGATCCTTGGCGACCGATTGCCCTATGAGTTTCAACAGCAGGACTCGGCTGTTCCGCGTATCCATACCGTGGGTGGTAATGTGAGCCCCATTGAGGTCTCAGCTGAGATCCTAAAGGTACTGGCTGCCCGCGCAGAGGCCAGCTTGGATGGTGAGCTGAATGGGGTGGTTATTACTGTCCCTGCCTATTTTGATGATGCCCAGCGTCAGGCTACCAAAGATGCTGCCAAGCTGGCGGGCCTCAATGTGTTGCGACTGCTCAATGAGCCAACTGCTGCAGCTGTAGCCTATGGTCTGGATCGTGGCCATGATGGTATACATGCCATCTATGACTTGGGTGGTGGCACCTTTGATATCTCTATTCTGCGGCTGAACCAAGGTGTATTTGAAGTGCTCTCCACTGGAGGAGACTCTGCGCTTGGTGGTGATGATTTTGACCGTATAGTGGCAGGCTGGATTATGCAGCAGGCGGGTATTGAGGATGATGCGGGGCATGCCATGCTACGCCGATTGATGCGGGATGCCTGTGCGGCCAAAGAGATGTTGACGGATGCAGAGACAGTGCCGCTGGATATCGAGCTTGAGGATGGCACTCACTGGCAGGGTGAGCTGGATCGTGCCACCTTTAATCAACTGGTTGAGCCTCTGGTTCGCAAGACTCTGGCGCCTTGTCGTCGTGCCCTGCGTGATGCGGGCTTGGGCGCCGATGAGATTGAAGATGTAGTCATGGTAGGTGGCTCCACGCGTGTGCCGCAGGTACGTGAGATGGTGGGTGAATTCTTTGGCGTCCCACCGTTGGTTAATATTGACCCCGATAAAGTGGTGGCTGTTGGTGCAGCTATCCAAGCGGACATTCTGGTTGGCAACAAGCCTGAAGATGAGATGTTGCTGCTGGATGTCAATCCGCTCTCGCTGGGCATTGAAACCATGGGTGGCCTGGTAGAAAAGATTATTCCTCGCAACACCACTATTCCCGTGGCCCGAGCCCAAGAGTTTACGACCTTCAAAGATGGCCAAACGGCCATGGCGGTCCATGTCCTGCAAGGCGAGCGTGAATTGGTCTCTGATTGCCGTTCTCTGGCTCGCTTTGAGCTTCGCCAAATTCCCGCTATGGTGGCAGGTGCTGCGCACATCCTTGTCACTTTTGAGGTGGATGCTGACGGTCTGCTTCATGTTACGGCTAAGGAGCAGAGCAGTGGTGTAGAGGCCAGTGTCGAGGTGAAACCCTCTTATGGTCTTACCGATAGTGAGATTGAGAAAATGCTGCGCTCCTCCATTGCCAATGCCCAGGAAGATATGGATGCGCGTCGTCTGCGTGAACAGCAGGTAGAGGCTAAGCGTGTTATCGAGGCCTTGGCATCTGCGCTGGCTGCCGATGGTGAACAACTGTTGACGAAAGAGGAGCAAGAGCCTATAAAACAGGCCTTTCAGCATCTTGTTGCGCTCAGTGAATCAGATGATCATGAAGCCATCAAGGAGGCGATTGAAGCGCTGGAAAAGAGCTGCGAGTTCTATGTTGAACGGCGTATGAACGCCAATATCCATAAGGCGATGGCTGGACAAAAGGTGGGTGACTTCGATGACTAAAATTGTATTTCTGCCGCATGAAGAGCTCTGTCCGGATGGTGCGGTGATTGAAGCAGAGCCAGGCACCCACATCTGTGAAGCTGCTTTAAAGAATGGCATTGAGATTGAGCATGCCTGTGAGATGTCCTGCGCTTGCACCACCTGCCATGTCATTATCCGCGAAGGCTTTGATTCACTGGAAGAGTCAGATGAATTTGAAGATGATATGCTGGATAAGGCCTGGGGGCTGGAGCCAGAATCTCGTCTTAGCTGCCAGGCGATTATTGGTGATGAAGATCTGGTTGTAGAAATCCCTAAATATACCATCAACATGGTGGCAGAAAATCATTAGGTAATTGCCGGAAAAGAATATGTCAGATTGCGCTGGATTGGTGTCCGTAGGCAAGGCGCAAAAATAGGCGCATAGTGGGCTATGCAACTGTTTTTGTAACGCAGCATACGGACAGCAAGATAAGCAAGATGGTATATTCTTTGACAGAATTTACCTTAGGAGCAGAGTTATGAGCCTCAAGTGGACTGATTCACTGGATCTCGCCATTGCACTGGATGAAGCCTATCCTGATGTGGACCCCAATCACCTTAACTTTGTTGATCTCAGAAATATGATAATGGCACTGGATGAATTTGATGATGATCCAGCTCATTGTGGTGAACGTATTCTAGAAGGCGTTACTCTGGCTTGGATTGATGAGAAAGATTAAAATATAAAAAAATTGCTGATCTACGCACAGACGTAGAGTGCATAGAAGAGAACCTCTATGTGCTCTGCGTCTTTTTAGGTTCTATAGTTGATTAATCTGTAGCCGGGAGAGCTTGCCTGCCATGGGCCGATATCGTCCACCACAACCGCGTTCATCGTTATATATCACGGCGGAAGGTTATGAGTCTCTTCGAGTAGAGTCAAAAGCATTGTGGGTGCGCCGTGCAGAGGTGACCAAGGCGCTGGCTGCAGCGGCTGCAGAGGGTGATCGTTCAGAGAATGCAGAGTATATCTACCGCAAAAAGGAGTTGGGTGGAATTGATCGACGAATTCGTTATCTGCAAAAAAGATTGCCTGATCTGAAAGTGGTGACAGAGCCCCCGAGTGATCCTTCCCGTATCTTCTTTGGTGCCTGGGTTAGATTAGAGGATGAGGCGGGTGATGAGGTGGTTTACCGTATTGTTGGTCCCGATGAGTTTGATTTGGAGAGAGGTTTTATTAGTATGGATTCACCCATGGCCAAGGCGCTGATAAAGAAAGGTATTGATGATGAGGTGGAAGTGGCAATACCGGCAGGAAAGGCACGCTATTATGTGCTGGAGGTGAGCTATCAACCTGATTTGCACCATGGCTGATGCTTTGAAACAATGCTCCAAGTCTAAATTTTGGTAAAAATGAGAAATTACTATGTCTTTGATTAAACCCTTCGCTGGTCTGCGCCCAGCCCGTGAGCGAGCTGAAGATGTAATGGCTCCGCCCTATGATGTCTTAAGTAGGGAAGAGGCAAAACAGAAGGTGGTTGGGCGTCCCTGGAGCTTTTTGCACATCTCACGGCCTGAGATTGGACTGCCGGATGATGTGGATCAATATGCTCCAGAGGTCTATGCCAAAGCAGCAGAGATGCTGGGCTCTTTGCGTGGTAGCGGTATCTTGTCTTCAGACCCTCAGTCTTGCTACTACGTCTATCGTATCTGGGTGGATACCCATGTTCAGACTGGCTTGGTGGCAGTGGCCTCAGTGGATGCGTATGACTCAGGCCGTATCAAGCGGCATGAGCTCACCCGTCCTGAAAAAGAGGATGATCGGGTGCGCCAGATTGATACCCTTAATGCCCAGACTGGCCCAGTGCTGTTGACCTACAAGGCCAATCAGACATTGGATACCATTCTGGCCAAAGCAGCAGAGGCACCGCCTGATGTGAATGCTATTGCTGAGGGCAATGTGATGCATCAGCTCTGGCTGATTACAGACCGCGACACCTGTGACACCATTACCCGTACTGTTGATGCGATGCCTTCGCTCTATGTGGCGGATGGTCATCACCGGTCAGCTGCAGCCTCTAGGGTAGCTGCTCAGCGTAAAGCAGCCAATCCAAACCACACCGGAGATGAGCCTTACAACTATTTTCTGAGTGTGATGTTTGCCGATTGTGATATGCATATCTTTGACTATAACCGTGTGGTGAAGGATCTTAATGGTCTGACTCAGCAGGAATTTCTGGCTAAGCTTGAGGGTGCCTTTCAGGTGACCCCCAGTACCCACCCATATCGGCCAACCTGCAGTGGGGAGTTTGGCATGTATCTAAAAGGGCGTTGGTATCGATTGGCACTCCATTCAAATTGCATGGAGGCAACTGATCCAGTAGCAAAGCTGGACTCCAGTCTGTTGACGGCCAATTTGCTTGATCCCATTCTGGGGATTAAAGATCTTCGCCGCGATGATCGTATTGATTTTGTCGGTGGCATCCGTGGTCGGGCCGGTCTGGAAGGACCAGTTGACCGAGGTGAGATGGCTGCAGCGTTTGCTGTTTTTCCAGTGACCATGGATGAGCTGATGGCGGTAGCTGATGCGGGTAAGATTATGCCGCCCAAGTCCACTTGGTTTGAGCCAAAACTGGCGGATGGGTTGGTGAGCCATCTGCTAGACTGATAATGCTGGAAAAATCAGTTGTATACGCGCCAAACTGATCCTTTCCGGATGCCTGATCAATAACGCAGATTTCACCCGAATCTAATTATCTAAACATATAGGCTGAAGCACAAATACCCATGGTTAGTGTTGTATCCAACCTACCTGTAGATACGCAGCTGGATGAACAGGCTATAGATGCCTGGATTCACTCTATTGGTCAGCGGTTTAGTAAAACTGAATGCGAATTGCTGCGTGATGCGTGCGAACTTACGTTCCGTGTCCATCAGGGAGAGCTGCAGGAGTCGGGTGAGTGTACGGTGCGTTACCTGCTATCAGTGGCTGATATTCTGGCAGAGTTGGGGATGGATCATGAGACTCTGGCTGCAGCTCTGCTACATGATTCATTGACTTCTGATGTAATTGATGTAGAGCTGTTGCGTGAACGCTTCAGCAAAGGCGTGGCCGGTATGGTTGAAGATATGGCTCGTATTGGGCTAGTGGCCGGTATTCAACGGAATATTGCCCAAGGGACAGATAGCCAACATGCAGAGAATCTGCGGCGCATGTTGTTGAGTATTGCGGATGATGTGCGTGTAGTGCTGATAGTCTTGGCTGAATGTCTGCATGGATTGCGTACAGTAAAGAATTTTCCAGATGAGATTCGGCAGCGGGTAGCGCTGGAGGCACGGGAGATCTATGCGCCGTTAGCCAATCGCCTGGGTGTTTGGCAGGTCAAGTGGGAGCTGGAGGATCTTGCGTTACGTTACTTGGAGCCGGAAGCGTACCAGGAAGTAGCTGGTCAGCTGGATGGGCGTAGAGAGGAACGGGAGCGTTTCATCGCTGATGTTATCAAGATGCTGCAGGCAAAGTTTCGTGAAGATGGGATTAAGGCTGAAATTTCCGGGCGCCCCAAGCACATCAATAGTATCTGGCGCAAAATGCAGCGTAAAGCTGTGGATTTTGATCAGATATTCGATCTTCGTGCAGTGCGTGTGCTGGTTGATACAGTAGCAGACTGTTATGCCGTGCTGGGTATTGTCCATGGGTTTTGGCGGCATATCCCCGGTGAGTTTGATGACTATATAGCAACACCCAAGGCGAATATGTATCAATCACTGCATACTGCGGTGGTAGGGCCAGGTGAAAAAACCATGGAGGTACAGATCCGCACGCATGCCATGCATCACCATTCAGAGTTGGGCGTGGCTGCTCATTGGGCCTACAAGGAAGGTAAAAAACAGGATTCTGAGTTTGAACGGCGCATTATTATGATGCGTAATTGGCTTGAGCTGAAAGAGGAGGAGAGCGGGGCGGATGATTTCTTCGATCGCTTTAAATCTGAATTTGAGCCGGTGCAAGCCTATGTTCTGACGCCGCAGGGCAAAGTGATCGAGTTGCCAAAGGGGGCGACACCTGTCGATTTTGCCTATGCAATCCACTCTGATGTGGGTCACCGTTGCCGAGGGGCCAAGGTTGATGGTTATATTGTACCGCTCACTTATCATTTGGAGAGTGGTCATACGGTAGAGATTATTACGGTACGCGAAGGCGGTCCAAGCCGAGATTGGCTGAGTCCACACCATGGCTATATCAAAACGGCACGCGCCCGTAATCGGGTGCGGCAGTGGTTTAGGCATCAGGATTTTGAGCAGCATGTGCAGATGGGGCGTGTCAGCCTGGAACGCGAGTTTAATCGGCTTGGGGTGGGTAATCCTAACCTTGATCAGCTCGCTATTAAATTTAATCTGCAAAAAGCTGAGGATCTTCAGGCTGCAGTAGGCCGGGGGGATATCTCACCTATTCAGGTTGCGAGTGCAACAGGAGAGCGTAAGCAAGCTGCCCCGAGTAAAAAAAAGACACCAGGGAGTAGGCAGAAGGATGCGCCAAGAGGGGAGATTGTTGTCGAAGGTGTTGATGACCTAATGACCAATATTGCCCGTTGTTGTAAGCCGGTGCCTTATGATCCCATTATTGGCTATATCACTCAGGGAAGGGGCGTGACTGTGCATCGAAAAGATTGTGCAATGGTTGGTCGGATGGATGAACCTCAGCAGGAACGTCTCATCAATGTGGCCTGGAGTGATCAGAAAACTGACTCAACCTATCCGGTAGATCTGCAGGTAAATGCGCAGGACCGCAAGGGGCTGCTGGGCGATATATCGGCAATTGTTACTAATGAAAAGCTGGATATTATTGGTGTTGTTTCTCGATCCAATCGCAAAAATGATACGGCCAGTATGCAATTTACAGTGGAGATATCTGATATCTCACAACTTAGTCGTGTGTTGAACCGCATTGCCCAGATGCCAGAGGTTTATGAGGTGCGACGCAAGGTGTAGCTCGGATAGTATTTGGCTTTTTTTAAAAAGAGCTGAGACAATTAGCTGCATTAGGCCTGTAACACCCTGTTTTTATCTTCATTTATAGTCTCTTATCGGGGGCAGGCAATTGCTTGAACCCGCCCTCACAGGTAGAATGCATCAGGTTTTGTCAATAGAAAACCCGGACTGGCTCTGTTGAGCTAAATCAGGTTTTTTCAGATTTCATATGCAGTCAGTGGGCTGCATAATTTTTTATTTATTTAATTAGTTTGGAGTATTTAATGGCTATTGAGCGCACACTTTCTATTATCAAACCCGATGCTGTTGCAAAGAATGTAATTGGTCAAATTTACACCCGCTTCGAAGAGGCTGGGCTGAAAATTATTGCAGCTCGTATGATGCATCTATCGCGTGAAAAGGCCGAAGGTTTTTATGCCGTACATAAGGAACGTCCTTTTTTCAATGATCTGGTTGAATTTATGATCTCAGGCCCCGTTATCGTGCAAGCGTTGGAAGGTGAAAATGCCATCGCCGTACATCGTGAGATTATGGGTGCTACCAACCCAGCAGACGCTGCTCCAGGCACTATCCGTGCAGACTTTGCCAGCTCAATTGATGAAAATGCTGTTCACGGTTCAGATGCTCCTGAAACAGCAGCTGTTGAGATCGCCTACTACTTTTCAGAGGATGACCTCTGTGCTCGGACACGCTAAAACCTAGTGACTCAGCCAGATCGTATAAATCTGCTAGACTTGGAACGCCAGGCCATGGAGGCCTGGTTTCAGGATCTGGGTGAGAAACCATTTCATGCACGTCAGGTGTTGAAATGGATTCATCAGCATCAAGTTACAGACTTTGATGCAATGACCAATCTGAGTAAAAACCTACGTGCCAGACTGAAGGAGCAGGCTGAGGTACGGGTGCCTTCCATTATCTGTGATCAGTTCTCCAAAGATGGTACACGGAAGTGGTTATTAGAGCTAAATTGCGGCAATCAAATTGAGACGGT
>Ga0316190_10002605_pt1 | contig 13095 bp, 9 predicted proteins | sample Eddworburrow2_MG_FD_204929 | JGI IMG/M metagenome (GOLD analysis project Ga0316190, IMG submission 204929) | Coastal sediment microbial communities from Maine, United States - Eddy worm burrow 2 | ecosystem: Environmental > Aquatic > Marine > Coastal > Sediment | place: USA: Maine | collected... | reverse complement strand
CTGAGCCAGAACCTCTTGATCTCTTCGAAAAGAAGAGAGTGAGATAAAGAGTGTTCGTATAATGTTTGCTAAAAGATACAGCGTTATCGTCTCTCGTTTTCTGTCTTTCATTATTTTGAGTGTGGTTGCGGCTGCGCTTGCCGCCTGTTCGACCCCTGCGGCGCGAATTACCAAAGAGGCGGCAAGTTACGGTTTTACCTCGCAGGTGATCGAGGGGCGTGGATACCAGCACCAGATCTACCGTAACAACCATCAGGGTCATGCACAAGGATCGACTTTGCATGTTTATCTGGAAGGTGACGGCTCGCCCTGGGTGAATCACCAGCAGGTAGCCAGAGATCCTACATCTCGTATGCCGCTAATGTTACGGCTTATGGCCGGTGATATGGCACCCAGTCTTTATCTCGGCCGTCCTTGCTATCATGGCTACTCAAGCATGCCTCCCTGCACAGCAGAATTATGGACAGATGCCCGTTATTCGGAAAAGGTCATTGCCAGTATGGCGCAGGTTCTGGAAAAACTGCTCGGAGACGAGGAGATAAAATCGCTCGTCTTTTTCGGTCACAGCGGTGGCGGGACACTGGGCATACTGCTGGCCGAGCGGTTCCACGAAACGCAGGCAGTGGTCACCATCGCCGGCAACCTGGATATCGAGGCATGGGCCGACAGGCATCAGTACACAAGGTTGCATCGGTCTTTGAACCCGGCCAAACGGCCAGCGCTGGACCCTCGTATTCATCAGCTTCACCTCATTGGCGCACGTGATACCAATATCACCCCGGAACTCATCAGGGGATTCGAATCACGTCAACAGAACTCCGAACTGGTTATTGTCAGTGATTTTGATCATAGGTGCTGCTGGACAAGGCTGTGGCCCGATGTGCTTGCCTGGGTGTCGGCCGTCGAGACCTCGGAGGGGATGATTAGAAAAGATCTGCAACTGAGCGAATGACTTTTTTGAACCAGCCCGCGTCAGGATCGGTTTTTTCATTTAGCGCAATCAATCCCGGATGCCATGGCTGCACCTCAAGGCCTGCCGTGATCTGGGTACGTGCTTTTTCAGGGTTGCCCGCCTCCAGGCTTTCCATGGCCAGTGTCTCATAATGGTCAGCAATGCTAACAAGGCCAGCTCTTGCCCGGGGATCCTGCGGGTTGATGCTGAGCACCTGTCGATAGGCATCATAGGCATTACTCCCTGGCGGTTCAGTGATGTAACCAACCATCAGGTGTACCTCTGCTGCCTCCAGCAGCCTGCTGATTTTATCATCTTGCTCCGGGGTGAGAGTGATCGGCTTTACGGGTTGTTGATTTTCAGTGTCTGTGCGCCCCGTAAACTGGGAGTCGGATGATGTCATATAAGGTAACAGAAACGCACCTGCAACCAGGGTAATGAAAACCAGGCCGGCAATCATCTGCCATTCACGGGTCAGGCCAAGAAAGTGGTTTTGGCCTTCGAACTCGTGGAGGAATTGATCGACATCGGGTGTTCGGTTCGAGCGTTTAAAAGCGAGTCCATGCAACAGCCCTTTCCACTGGTGTTTGCCAAGCCCTTTAATGCGTGCGGGTTTCATGTACATGTTCCGGGCAACGGTAGCTTTTTCCCTTGCGAAGGGGTGGCTGCCGGTGAGTAATTCATAGGACACACAGGCCAGTGCATAGATATCATCCCTGGGGTCCGGGTCATCACCTTCGAGCATTTCGCAGCTGGCATATGGTGGTGTGAGTGCGCCAAATTTGCCGGCATCGAACACGGTGGCGTCCTGTGGCGGTTTGTCGGGTTGCTTGGCGGCCCGGGAGATACCGAAATCCAGGATCTTTACCGTGCCGTCCCTGGTAAGGAAAACATTGCCTGGTTTGAAGTCGCAGTGCACGATGCCATTTTTGTGCGCATAGGCCAGTCCCTGTGCCATTTCCTTTATGATGGAAAATTCGGCTTTACTATTGTGTGCATGCAGCTGATTTTCCCGAATGAATGTATCCAGTGTCTGCCCGACCAGGTACTCCATGGTCATGAAGACCATGTCGCCATCGCAATCGAAATCATAGACCGTGACAATATTGGGATGCGCCAGTTTCTGGGCCTTTCTGGACTCGCGTTGCAGTGCCATGAAGAAATCAGGATTGCTCTTGCATTCGTCACCCAGAACCTTGACGGCAACATAGGGTTCACGGTCCCTGAATTCTTCCATGCGCAGGTCGCGTGCCTTGTAGACTACCCCCATGCCACCCCGGGCGATGATCTCCTCAAGGATAAAACGGTCTTTCAGGGTAGTACCGATACCAACAGGCTGTGACTGCTGGCCTGCCTCATGTTCACCTGTGCCGGGTTCTATGAGGCGCGTAGCTGTGCTACGGGAATGAACGACTGACTGTCCAGGAGGAACAGTGGCAGCATGCTGTGGCAAAGATGAATTTCCAGCCAGGCGGGTTGTCATTTCGCCGGGTAACGCCTTATCTGCTGTTGAATTGCCGCTGTCTGGTGTTGTCGAAGAACGATTCCCTGACCTTAACCTTGTGGCCATGCGTGTTTCTGAGTCAGGATCAGATGCGGTGTTCGGGGTGGTGCTGTTTATGTCACGTTGTGCCATTGGTCAAGTATAGCTGCAAGCGCACTTTTCTGGCATTTATGTTAGCAGCACTGCTGCCTGTTCTTTTCCTGAAAGGCTGCACCCGTCCGGCTTCAAAATCCGAAGAAGCCACCTTTTTTCTTGCCAGGCGTGACCGAGAGGGTGAGTCGCTCAAGTTCGACGTCAATGTAAGTCTTTTCATTAATGGGGGTCTCGATGGCGCTACGCCAGATGGCATTATCCAGATCCCGGTAGGCTGCCAGTACACCCACATGCGTCGTTTTCAGGTCATATTCCTGTTCAAGTTCCAGACTCTCGCCGGGTGAAATTTCCAGTTCTTCACGGCTTGTCATGGTGTCGCCAAGGGTGGCGCTATCTTTTTCGTAGAGGGCGAAGAAATCGGCATTATTGAAAATGTCATCTGACTTCAGGGCATAAATTCTTACTACGATCGGCGATGGTCGGCCACTAATATCCGGATTGATGTCTGCAGCAGCATTGATTCTGATGACGACCTCGGGTGGCTCGTCATCGAGGACCTTGTCAAGTACTCCTCTCGTAACGCCGCTTACCGTGCTCGAACAGCCGATAATCACTGCGCACAGCAGGGGGGCGGTAACGGCCACCAGACTCCACTTGAAATTATTCAAACTCTCCCCCCAATGTTGTTTTCTTGTGTGGCCAGTTATCTGCGATCTTACATGTGATGCTGGAAAAATCCAGTGGGCTATATGATTAATCGGTAGATGCCAATGGTGTATTCAAAATATAGTATCCGGCCGGCAACGTTCCGCTGATGATCAGACGCGATGCTTGCAGACATAGCCACGTGGTCATTTATATGTTTGTCTCAGAGTTGAAGTCACCCTGTCTGGCGTTGAAGAATGCCCCGCACTCGCTATATATGTTTTTGCATCGGACGCGGATGCAGTAAAATTCCCGGTGCTGTTGTTGTGTCGCCGTGCCATCGTTTGGGTATGATTGCTGGCATGACGCTATCAGTTGCCCCTCCTTATCTCATTGATATTAATGTTTATAACGAGCAATTTATGGTTGAAAGCTGAAGCGGGCAACAGCTTGTAATGCCCGGATAGCCACAGCACGGCAAGTGGAGGCCAGGATCAACTGAAAAATGCCTTACCTGCCGGGTTTCCCGCTTTACCAGATGGCCATGTCAACATATGATGACGACATGAACAGGCACCGATAGAAATTCCATGCGACTGATCCTTAATGTCACAAGCAGCAAGTATCCATTACCAGATCGTGGGGGTCGTGTCGAATTCGATCACCGCGGGGGCGGTATCGGCCGTGCACAGGACAATGCCTGTGTGCTGCCTGATCCAGAACGCTTCATCTCGAGTCAACATGCGCTAATTCAGTTTCAGGACGATGCTTACCTGCTAACCGACACCAGTGTCAACGGGGTTTATCTCAACGATTCAGACCAGCCGGTGGGAAAAGATAATACGGTCAGGCTACGCCACGGTGATTGTCTGACAATGGGAGATTATGAACTCAGGGTCATCATCGAGCCGGAAACCGGCACTGCAGCGGACGAGGTAAAACCACTTGCATCTCCGTGGGGGGTGCCAGACTCGCGGGGAAGTGCACCGGGTATATTCGATGGCAATGAGCCGCATGCTGTAAAGCCGGGTTTCCCTGGCTGGGATAAGGATGTGTCGTTCAAGCAGCCATCCCGACGGCCTGCCACAGAACCTGATCACACGCCCGTCGAGCAGGGACATTTCACTCCCCCCCCGGTCCGTATGGAACGAGAATCACCGGATTGGGATCGCACGGATTACAATCCCCTGTCAGAACATGAGGTGCAGAGTCCACCAGCCAGTGAACGCAATGGTGATGCTTCGAGCGCAGAATATGAGGAGAGTGACACCCCGGATTGGGATCGTACGTATTTCACACCTGCGCCAGTACCTGAAGAAAGCCGCTTGCCGGATAGCGGCAGTGGAGAGATTGCCGGGAATGACGAGCCATCTGTACCCGCCAGTAACCTTGAAGCACAGCCCGCCACAGATTGGCCGGGCGAGGACGGCGAGGACAACCGGAACTTCGGGCAGGTTCCGCTGACTCCCGGCGCGCAGGCTGCAGGAACAGCACCAGGCAGTCTGCGTGCTTCTGCAACAGTGCAGCCAGGCGGGGAGGATGCAGTCCAGGATTTTTTACACGCTGCCGGGCTGCAAGGAATACAGCTTCCACCGGGGGCTGGCCCGGCGCTGATGAAACTTTTTGGCGGTCTCTACCGGGAGATTGTGCAAGGGTTAATGGAGGTGTTGCGCGCGCGCGCGGATCTGAAAAATGAATTCCGGATGCGGCACACCCAGATACGTGCTAAAGAGAATAACCCCCTGAAATTTTCGGGACAGGTTGATGAAGCGCTTGCACATCTTGTCTTTAATCACGGTACGGGGTTTCTTTCCCCCGAGGCCGCTTTTCAGGAAGCCTTTCAGGATATCAAGGATCATCAGGTTGCGATGGTGGCGGGTATGCGGGCGGCCTTCGAGTCCCTGCTGCGACGGTTTGATCCCGAACAGCTGGAACAGCGGGTAACAAAAGGGAAGAAGATCGGCAATCTGCTTCCTGTTAACAGAAAGGCTAATTGCTGGGATCGCTATGAGGAATGGTATGCGGAGATAGCTGCTGCGGCTGAAGATGATTTCCAGGGCGTGTTTGGTGATGAATTCACCCGTGCCTACGAAGAACAGGTGGCCAGGTTATCACTGTTGCGAAAAAAGCCCGGCGGGTGATTGCTCAATCTGGAGACGAATTCAACAAGAAATAAGATTGTTCGGGCCATGCAGGGGATTGCGATACAGTCGGTAGGATTGAAGCAGGGGAGTGGTAATCGGGGCAATAGCTGCTAGAGTGGCGTGACCGGCGTACATAATTTTACATCCGGTCGATTAATGTATTTTGCAAAAACAGGGGGTAGCATGACAGGGCGAGGTTTCGTTCTCAAAACGACATTTAAACTTCTTGATGAAAAGAATGTACGGTTACAAATTAAGCTGGAGAGTCTGGCATTTTTTGTGTCTACAGATAAGTGCTGAGCTCTGCGGGGAGAAGCTATGTCGTGGAATAACAAGGTTATCTGGTCCGAGGGGATGTTTCTGCGTCCCCATCACTTCCAGCAACAAACACGCTATATAGAAAACTATGTCGAGGGGCGCTCTGCGGTACTGAGGAGTTATCCCTGGGGCTTCAATCGGCTGCAGATCGACAGGCAGCTGCTGACACTTGGCAAGCTTGGAATCTCGGGCGCACAAGGTGTCTTTCCGGATGGTACACCATTCAGTTTCCCGGATGACGAAGATCCACCTTCGTCACTGGATGTTCCCGAGGATACGCATAACACCATGGTCTACCTGGGCCTGCCCGTCAGGCGTCCGGGGTCAGCGGAAGCCGATATCAACGATGATGCACATGGACTGGCGCGCTATCTGCCCAGAGAATACGGAACACGTGACAGTAATGCGGGTTTTGAGAACGAGACCCGGCTGCAGGTTGGCAAATTACGTATGCGGCTGCTGCTGGAGAACGAGAAACTGGACGATTACCTGTGTATCGGTATCGCACGTATTGCAGAATGCCGCAGTGACAAACATGTGGCGCTGGATGAAGAATACATTCCCACGGTTCTGAATTGCCAGTCGGCGGCGGTGCTGACCGGCTTCATGAAGGAGTTGCAGGGTAAGCTGCATAGCCGGGGAGATGACCTGGCCGGGCGGGTTTCGGGTGCCGGGCGCGGCGCGGCGGAGATCAGCAGCTTTCTCTTTTTACAACTGGTGAATCGCTATGAGCCCCTGGTTGCGCACCTCGCGAAACTTGAGGGGCTGCATCCGGAAAGTCTGTACCGCATTGCCATTGAGATTGCCGGTGAACTTGCAACATTCGCCAGCGAAAGCAAGCGTCCGGCCAGCTTCCCTCCCTACCGGCACGACGACCTCCAGGCCTCCTTTGCCCCGGTGATGGCAAGGTTGCTGGAGTACCTGAGTATGGAACAGATTGATGTTGCCGTGCCGCTTGACCTGAAGAAGCGGCAATATGGCTTTTACAAGGCAGCCATTAAAGACAGCAACCTCCTCACCCAGGCCAGTTTTGTGCTTGCTGTAAGCGCGAATATTCCGGCTGAGGATCTGCGTTCACATTTCCCCACCCAGGTGCAAATCGGCCCGGTTGAGAAGATCGACAACATGGCGCGTCACCAGCTACCCGGCATCCACTTGCGACCCCTCGCCGTAGCTCCCCGCCAGATTCCCTATCATACGGGTGTGGTGTATTTCGAGCTGGACACGACTGGCGAGCACTGGCAGGCGTTACAGGTCTCGGGCGCTATCGCCTTGCACACGAGCGCCGAGATTCCCGGGCTGGAAATGGAGTTGTGGGCAATTCGAGGGCAGTGATCAATGTATCCGGATGATCCATATTCCAGCAATGATTCTGATCGCACGGTGATCAGGCCGGTACCCGGGGGGCGGCGACCCAGGCCATCGCCGAGGGAGGAGCGTCCGACTTCAGCTCCATATGCAACCGAGCAACATTCTCCAGCACCAGCGCTATTGCACGGGCGCGGTCCCAATCGACTGGTGGATGCTGCGGGGACATTGCTATCGCTGGTTGGCCAGTTGCGCGATACCACATCGCATCCGGATATCGACACGCTGCGTGCGCATGTCGAACAGGAAGTAAAATCATTCGAGCACGCAGCCCGGGCAGGGGGGGCAGACACAGAGACGGTATCCACTGCACGCTATGTATTGTGTACCCTGATAGATGAGACGGTCCTCGGCACCCCGTGGGGTAACGAAAGCATCTGGAGTGAACAGACGCTGCTTGCGAAATTCCATCAAGAAGCCTGGGGCGGTGAAAAGTTCTTCAATATCCTGGAACACCTGCAGCATGAGCCGGCTCGACATATCGATTTGCTGGAACTGATCTACCTCTGTCTTGCTATGGGGTTTGAGGGGAAATACCGCGTCCAGGAGCAGGGTAACCGAACACTGCAATCCATACAGGAGAATCTGTTCTATACCATTCGTGAAATACGCGGTGAGTTTGAACGGGAGTTGTCACCCCACTGGCGGGGCGTGGAGGACAAGCGCAACCTGCTGGTGCGCTATGTTCCCCTTTGGGTGCTGGGTGCCATTCTGGCAGTGCTGTTGCTTGCAATATTTGTGGCTTTCCGGATTAGCCTGAACCGTAATGCCGATCCGGTCTTTCAACAGCTGAGTACTATCGGCAGGGATCGTTCGCCCAGTGCGCCAGTGCAGTACGTACCAGCAGCAGACCCGGAGAAGCCACCGCCCGAAATAACAGCAACTGTAGCGCCTGCAGCGGAAGCCCCCCCCGGCCTGGCGCGCCTGCTGGCCCCGGAACTCGAGGCAGGATTGCTTGCCATCAACGATTTCCAGGACAAATCCCTGCTGGTTATCCAGGGTGACGGCTTGTTTCGCTCGGGGAGTGCGAGTGTCGAGGAGCGGCATTATGCCTTGCTGGCGCGTATCGGTGAGGCGCTGAGGCAGGTCCCGGGACGGGTGCTGGTTGTCGGACACACTGATAATGTTCCAATCCGCTCGTTGCGCTATCGTTCCAACTGGGATTTATCCAGGCAACGGGCAGTCTCCATCGCCGGGTTATTGGAAAATACCACGGGCACGCCCGAACGTTACCAGGCAGAGGGCCGAGCCGATACCGAGCCGCTGGTGCCTAATGACAGCGCCGTGAACCGGGCCCGCAATCGGCGGGTTGAGATCTTCGTATTCAAGGGGACTGGCAATCTATGAACAGGCTGAAGTCCCTGCTGAAGCAGCACTGGTTGATTTCTTTCCTGGGCGTGCTTGCACTGGCCGCCCTGATATGGTTTGCGGGTCCATATATAGCCATTGCTGGCCGCGAGCCGCTGGCAAGTCCCGTTGTGCGCTTGCTGGTCATCCTGTTGCTGGTGGTGTTGTGGGGTTTGAATAACCTGCGCAAACAATTACAGGCGGCGCGTGCCAGCAGCCAGATTATCGATGATCTGGCCGATTCCGCCGCATCGCAATCAGCGGAAACTTCCCGGGGTGATGAATCAGCCGAAGAGGTGGCACTGCTTAAACAGCGTTTCGACGAGGCGCTGGATGTCCTGAAAGCGTCACGCAAGAAAGGTGCTGCTGGCAGTCTCTATGACTTGCCGTGGTACATCATTATCGGGCCGCCCGGGGCGGGTAAGACAACGGCGTTGCTTAACTCCGGTCTCAAATTTCCGCTGGCGGACCGCTTTGGCAGCGGGGAACTGAAGGGGGTCGGTGGTACCCGTAACTGTGACTGGCTGTTTACCGATCAGGCCGTGTTGCTTGATACTGCCGGGCGCTATGTTACCCAGGATAGCCATGCCGAGGTAGATAGTGCTGCCTGGGAGGGCTTTCTCAACCTGTTGAAGAAACACCGGCGCCGACGGCCGGTTAATGGCGTGCTGGTGGCGATCAATCTCGCCGATCTCATGCAGCAGAATGCACATGAGCGCGACATGCATGTCCGGGCAATCAAACAGCGTATTCAGGAACTTTACAAGCATTTTGGCATGCGCTTGCCGGTTTATGTGCTGCTTACCAAATGCGATCTGGTGGCAGGTTTTACCGAGTTTTTCGATGATCTTGGACGTGAGGAACGGGCTCAGGTCTGGGGCTTTACCGTGCCGCTGGCAAGCGATGATGAATCCCCCGATATCGCCGGCCGATTCGATGCTGAATTTGATCAGCTGCTTGCGCGCCTTAATGCCCGGTTGCTCTCACGTCTGAGTCAGGAACGGGACATCAAGCGGCGCAATCTGATCTATGGTTTCCCGAGACAGATGAGCTCGCTGAAAGAAGCGCTTGGACATTTTCTGGTCGCGATATTTCAGGCCAATCGTTATGAAGAGCCGATTATGCTGCGGGGTGTCTATCTATCGAGTGGCACGCAGGAAGGTACGCCGATTGATCGTCTGATGGGTGCTGTTGCGCGCACCTTCGGACTGGACCAGCAGGTGTTGCCTGCTTACGGCGGGCGTGGACGGAGCTACTTCATCACCAGGCTGCTTAATGATGTTGTGTTTCCGGAGGCCGGACTCGCAGGTCAGAATATGCGCCTGGAAGCACGGCGCGCCTGGCTGCAGCGCGGGAGCTATGCCGGTGTATTGGTGATTACCGTGCTGGCGGCGCTGGGATGGTTTGCCAGCTACACGGCCAATAATACCCATGTAAGCCAGGTTACCGACAGCCTTGCCGAATATCAGCAGGTTGCAGATGATGCTCCAGGCACCGCTACCAGTGTCACCGATATGCTTCCCCGGCTGGATGCATTGAAAGCCGCCAGCGAGGTGGCCAGCCAGCATGAGCAGGGCGTGCCCATGCACATGCGACTCTGGTTATATCAGGGTGATGCATTGGGTGATGCCGCAACGGATGCCTATAACCGTGAGATGAATAACGCCTTTGTCCCTTTTATTGCCAGACGTCTGGAAGAGCAGTTGCGTACCTCTTCGAAAGATGCTGAGTTTCAGTATGAAGCCCTCAAAACCTATTTGATGCTGGGTAATCCGGAGCGGATGGAACCACAACAGGTCAGTCTCTGGATGGCGCTGGACTGGCAGAATCAGTACCCGCGCGAGCCCGATAAACAATCCCGGTTGCGGTTGCACCTGGATAATCTGCTGCAGGGCACGATACGTCCGGCTGCACTGGATGAGCGGCTGGTAAAAAAGGTGCGCAACAATCTCGAGCGGGTGTCGCTTGCTGAACTGGTATACGGTCGACTGAAGCGCGAAGCCATGGCTGAGGACAATAGCGTTTTTCGGGTGACTAATGCCGTTGGGCCGGGAGCGGAAGTGGTCTTCGTGCGTGCCAGTGGCGCCTCACTCGAAGAGGGTATCCCGGGGCTGTTTACCTACCAGGGGTTTTATAAATCCTATCAGGAGGAAAGCCGGCAACTGGTTGACCAGATTCGCAAGGAAGACTGGGTCCTGGGCGATGAGCAGGATAAAGTGAACACAGCTGAACTGCAGCGACTGGAACAGGATATTCGCCGGCTGTATATCGCCGATTACATCAGTAGCTGGGAAGGCCTGTTGTCTGACCTGAGAATTGTACCGTTTCGGGATATCCGGCATGGGACTGAAGTCCTGGAAGTGCTTTCCGGTCCGGCATCGCCGATAATCAGCTTACTGGAGGCAGTTGATCAAAATACCGCACTGAACCGCCTGCCGGCAGGTGCCCAAAACGCGGTTGAGCAAGCCGCTGAGGCGGCCAAAAACAAAAGCCGCATAGCCCGGTTGCTGGACAGGACGCTGGACGTGGATAATGCGGCGGCCTTGCCAGGGACCCCCGTGGAACGTCGTTTCCAGCCGCTCAACAGCCTGGTGCAGTCAAAGGATAATCGGTCACCACCCGTGGATAAACTGATCGGGATGCTCTCGGAGTTATACGGGCAACTGGTAGCGGTCGCGGACGGCCACAGCGGATCTGCCCTGGGCATGGCAAGCGGTGGCGGTGGTCTGCAAGGCACACTGCAACGACTGCATGCGGAAGGCGCAAGACAGCCGCAGCCGGTAAAGGACTGGATGCAGCAACTGGCGTATAACATCAAGATCGTATCCGTCGGTAGCGCCCGTGAGCAGCTTAATACCGTTTGGACCTCAACGCTTCGCCCGGCCTGCGAAAAGGCATTGAATAACCGCTATCCCTTTATGAAGGAGGGTAGTCTCGAAGTCAGGCTTGATGATTTTGGCCGTTTCTTCGGGCCGGGTGGTGAACTGGACCGGTTCTTCCAGGAACACCTCAAGCCGCTCGTGGACACCTCGCAAGGTGACTGGCGGTGGCATTCCGAGGGAGATGATAACGGTACTCTTTCCAGCGCAGCATTACTGCAGATGCAGAGGGCGGCAGCGATCAGGGAGGCGTTTTTTCAGGATGGCGGGGGGAACCCCGTTGTGCATTTTGCTCTGAAGCCCGTCTATCTGGATGCACAGGTGTCCCAGTTCCAGCTGAATCTTGAGGGGCAACAGTTTACCTACCGTCATGGACCCGCAAAATTCACTGATGCACGCTGGCCGGGTACCGGTGGCAGTACGCAGGTGCGCATCGTTTTCGAGGGCAGTAACGGGGTCCAGTCCAGTCGGACCGAAGAGGGGCCGTGGGCCTGGTTCCGGATACTGGAGCAATCGGAAAAAGAGGTTGTTTCTGCTGACTGGTTCATCGTCACGTTCGATGTTGATGGACGCAAGGCGAAATACCAGGTCCGTGCGAGCAGTGTGGTGAATCCATTTATTATGCAGGACCTGCAGAAGTTTCAATGTCCCGAGGGGTTCTAGCATTGGGTTTCGGCGCATCACCGGGTTTTTTTGGCAAGTCCCCTGCTGTTGGGGATTTCGTCTCCCGTCGGTTACCCCGAAATTTTCTTGATCCGTGGGATCAGTGGTTGCAGGGTGCCATTGCCAGCAGCCAGGAACAACTGGGCGACTCCTGGCTGGACAACTACCTGACCAGCCCCATCTGGCGATTCGCACTCTCGGCGGGGGTGGCAGGCCCCCTGCCTTACAATGGCATCATGATGCCCAGTGTCGACAGGGCCGGGCGCTACTTTCCTTTTACGCTGGCAAGCCAGTTGCCAATGAATACCAACCTGTTCCAGATTGCCGGTAACTCACATGCCTGGTACGAGGCCGCCGAGGCTGTGGCCATTTCGATACTGGAGGAGGAGCCGCCGGATATAGAATCACTGGACAGTCAGATCGAGGCACTGGGACTGCTTGCCCCTGTTGGCGCGGACGAGACAGATGGCAAGCCAGCCAACAGCGGCGAGGCCGGCATCAAACCATGGCATGTTCCCATGCAGTCTGTCACCGGCTTGCTGGATACTCTCCCGGTCATGATGCAATGGCTGACTGAAAAACGCTTTGGCGCTTACAGCCTGTGGTGGAGTGCGGGCTCGGAACTGATTACACCTGCAATGCTGGTGTGTGAAGGGCTGCCTCCCGTCAAGGGTTATGCGGCCATGCTCGGTGGCGGGTGGGACGAATATGGCTGGGACGATCTGCCAGCAGTGACATCAGCGGCGGAACATGCATCTGAAGCTGCAGAATCATGTCCATGAACAGCACACCTGCAATGCGCTGGTCTTCTGCTTCCCTGACCGATGCCGGTGCTGTCCATACGGTGAATCAGGATGCCTGTCTCGACTTGCCCGTGGCTGGCCTGTGGGTGGTTGCTGATGGCGTAGGTGGTCATAATGAGGGTGATGTCGCCAGTCAGCTCATCGTCGATACGCTGTCACATACAGGCGGACATGCACGTCTGAGCGGTTTCGTGAATGATGTGGAAGACCGCTTGCAAGAGGTCCATAAGACGCTTGTTGAACGGGCAGCAAACAGCGATAAACACATGATTATCGGCAGCACGGTTGCGGCGCTGCTGGTCGTCGAGCAGTATGGCGTCTGTCTCTGGGCCGGCGACAGCCGCATCTACCGTTACCGGGACGGGCAGATCAAGCAGCT
>Ga0316190_10002603_pt1 | contig 13100 bp, 13 predicted proteins | sample Eddworburrow2_MG_FD_204929 | JGI IMG/M metagenome (GOLD analysis project Ga0316190, IMG submission 204929) | Coastal sediment microbial communities from Maine, United States - Eddy worm burrow 2 | ecosystem: Environmental > Aquatic > Marine > Coastal > Sediment | place: USA: Maine | collected... | reverse complement strand
GGTCACAGGTGCTGGCGATCGGGGATGGATTGCCAACCGATATTGAAGGGGCACGCGCCAATGAGCTGGCCGTTCACTTTATTACCGGCGGCATTCATGCAGATGATCATCGCGGTATAGATGCGCACGCCATTGCTGCTGAACTGACCGCCACAATGCCGGGGTTGCGGGTGGCAGGCGTGGCCGCCGGACTTGTGTGGTAATAATCACTTGCTTTGCTAAAGGTTGCCGATCATGTCATTTTTGCGAAAACACGCCACACCGACATCGCATGATCCCGCTGGTCGGGTCTGCTGGGTGCCGCGGGTTCGGGATTATTGATACATGCTGGAATTGATTGACCAGACCGAGGTGGCGGCTGCGCTGAAAGGCGCCTGCGTGGCGATAGGGAATTTTGACGGCCTGCATCTGGGCCATCAGTCATTGGCGGGAACCGCCATTGAAGTTGCCCGAAAAGCCGGTTCACCGTCCGGCCTGGTGACGTTTGAGCCGCATCCCAAATCGGTTTTCCAGCCTGAGCAGCCGGTGTTCCGGTTAACGCCGCCGCGCCTGAAGGCGGCGTTGGCGCGCAGCTTCGGTGTCGATTTCTGTGCCGCCATTCCCTTCAATCGAGACCTCGCGTCGGTTGAGGCAGAAGACTTTGTTGAACGCTTTCTGGTTCGTGCACTGGGCATCAGTCACATTGTGTCGGGTTATGATTTCCATTTCGGCAAGGGCAGGCGGGGCAGCCCGTCACTGCTGCAGGACCTGGGCGGACAGTTCGGTTTCGGTGTGACCATTGTGGATCAGGTGACCCGTGAGGACGGCACATCGCCGTTCTCCTCATCTTCGGTACGTGCGGCGCTGCATGCCGGCAATATCGAGCAGGCAAACGCCCAGCTGGGTTATCGCTGGACGGTGATCGGCAATGTCATCAAGGGAGATCAGCGCGGCCACACAATCGGATTTCCAACGGCTAACATCATGCTGGATCCGGGCATGGAGCCCTGTCACGGCATTTATGCGGTGCGGGTTCGGGATTTATCGGGTGACAGGCAACATGTCCTGATGGGCGCAGCCTATTTCGGCTGGCGCCCGACATTCGATACTGACCGGGTATTTCTGGAAGTTTTTCTGCTGGACTTTGACGGCGATCTGTACGGGCACGAACTGGCGGTCGAGTTTGTCGACATGATCCGGCCGGACCGGAAGTTTGACAATCTTGATGCGCTGGTTGCGCAGATGAAACGTGATTGTGACGACATTCGCAAACTGTTGCATGAAGACGCTGCAGTCGATGCAGGTCTGCCGCTGCTGACAGCCCAGATGTCAGGCAGGCTGTATCAGGAACTAAGGTGATCTGTCGCCTTGTCTATCAGTCCTCGGGATCCAGCAGGCGGTGCAGGTGCACGATGAAATAGCGCATCTCGGCAATGTCTATGGTGGCACGGGCCTTTTCCTGCCAGGCTTCCTTTGCCGCGGCATAGTTCGGGTAGATGCCCACCACATCGAGATGTTCGAGGTCCTTGAAGCGCACGCCGTCCAGGCTTTCAAGCTCGCCGCCAAACACGAGGTGAAGCAGTTGGTCAGATTGTTTGGCGGTTTCGGACATTGTCATGATTCCTGTATTTTCGATGGCGGCGGTTTCAGGCAGCAACCGTATGAAGCCGTTCGCTGATCTCGTCAAGCAGTGCTTTTGATCCAGCCATGAGGCCGTTCTGGCGCGTGCCGGCGCGATTGTAGACGAAGCGCCTGGCATCAAGATCAAGCGTGCGCCCACCGGCTTCATGCACGATCAGATCACCCGGAGCCAGGTCCCAGTCATGCTTCTTGCCGAACGCAATGGCGCCGTCATATTCACCCGTTGCAACAACACAGTGACGCAAAATCAGAGATGTTGTCATCGCACAGTCGATTTGCGGAACCGGGGATTTCCACTTGCTTTGGCTGATGGCGCTTTTGTGCGCAACAAACCTGGAACCGTCCAGCCCCGATTTGTGCGTTACCTGCATGACATTGCCGTTCAGGCGGGCACCGGCCCCCAGGACGGCTTCGTAGAACCTGTTCTGGGCCGGTGCAAATGCTGCGGCCGCGACCGGCCGGCCCTGTGACAGCAGGCACGCACCGACACACCAGTGATTTGAGCCGCTCAGATATGCCGACGTGCCGTCAATCGGGTCCACGACCCAAACATTTGCCTTTGATTGTGTCGCGTCCTCGCGCACGGTTTCTTCCGACAGCCAGCCAAAGTCGGGCGTTGCTTCACGCAGTCTTGCTGCCAGCAACCTGTCGACCGCCAGATCGGCTTCCGACACCGGCGTGCCGTCTGTCTTGTCCCAGCTGTCGACACCGGCCTCGAACATGCGCAGCGCCAGGTCGCCGGCCTCGCGCACTGCATCGCATAGCAGTTCGTGCTGTTTCTGCCACAGACCGGTTGATGTGATGTCAGGCGCCTGCAACGGTCATTCCCTCCACAAGACATGTGGGCGCATTGGTGCTTGCTTTCATCTCAAGGTCATCGCCAGGTGTCAGATTGGCGAACATGTCTTTCAGGTTGCCGGCAATGGTGATTTCGCTGACCGGATGGGTTATCTCGCCATTCTCGATACGCAGTCCCGCAGCCCCGCGCGAATAGTCGCCGGTGACCATGTTGACCCCGGATGAGAACATGGACGTGATCAGGATGCCGTCGCTGACGCCTGATATCATGTCCGGCACTGCAACACTGCCGTTGGCCAGCCAGAGATTTGTCGATGATGGAGACGGTTGCCCGGCGGTAGAGCGCGCTGCACGGCCATTGCTGGTCAAGCCCAGCTTGGCGGCGGTGCGCCCGTCCAGCAACCAGTTTGACAACACACCGTCTTCAACAAGGTTGAATGCCTCGCACATCATGCCCTCGGCATCGAACGGTTTTGAAGACAGTCCGCGCACCAATTGCGGTTCGTCGATAATGGTGATGCCGTTGGCAAATACCTGTTGTCCCATCATGTCCTTGAGAAAGCTGGTGCCGCGCACCACGCCTGACCCGTTGGCGGCCTGTGCCAGCAGGGACGGGAATGAACTGGCCAGGCGGGCTTCAAAGATCACCGGGCATTTCTGCGAGGCCATCTTGCGCGGGTTCAGCGCACGCACGGCCCGTTCGCCAGCCCGCCTGCCGATAGCGTGGGCGTCTTCCAGATCAGCAAAGTGCACCTTGGACGAATAGTCGTAGTCGCGCTCCATTGATGTGCCTTCACCGGCAATCGCCGATGCGGATATGGAATAACCGGTGCGCCGGTAGTTGCCGGAAAACCCGTTGGAGGTGACCAGCGCAATTTCACGATGCCCCGCACTCGCAGCCGACCCATCGGTTTTGGTGACACCCTTGACCTCGTGGCATGCCGCTTCTGCGGCCAGCGCCAGGCCGGTCAGGGTGTTGGTGTCGGGCTGGGCATCATCGGCAAGTTCAAGTCTGTCCGGCGCGTCGGCTCTTCCGCTTGTGTCCTGCAAACTCAAGGACGCATCAGGCGGCGCAATCCTTGCCATTGCAACGGCGCGCTCGGCCAGGGTCTGGTAATCCTGGGCGGTGCGTGCCGTACCGGACACCACGGCGCTTGCGCCATTGACGAACACGCGCAGGCCGAAATCGGTGGCCTCGGATCGCTCCACCTTGTCGGTAGCACCGTTCCGGACCCTGACCTGCACCGAGGTTCCGCTGACGGCCAGCACATCTGCAGCATCCGCCCCTGCCTTTTGGGCCAGGTCGAGAAACTGCTCGGCAGATGAAAGGGTATTGGAAGAACTCATAATGGCGGTCTCAAAAAATTGTCGAGGATTATACCGGCAAACACGATCAGGCCGAAATTCCGGTTGGAGCGAAACAGCATCAGGCAGCGGTCGGGATCGTCCACATCAAGCCGCGCCAGTTGCCAGGCCGCGTGAAGGGCTGCGGCTGCCAGGCCGGTGTAGAAAATGATCCCGGCGCCTGCATAAAATCCTGATGCAAACAGCAGTATGAAAGTAAGCGCAAAAAACAGTGTCAGCCATTTAGGCGTTGCGGCACCAAACTTCAAGGCGGTGGACTTGATGCCGATGGCCAGGTCATCCTCCTTGTCCTGGTGCGCATAGATGGTGTCATAGGCAAGTGTCCAGGAGATACCGCCGAGATACATCAGTATGGCCGGCAATTCCAGTTCACCCCGCACCGCAGCCCATCCAAGCAGCGCGCCCCAGTTGAAGGCGATGCCCAGAAACATCTGTGGCCAGTAGGTGAAGCGTTTCATGAACGGATAGACGGCAACGGTGGCCAGCGACAACACGCCGAGGCTGACGGCGAACCAGTTGAATTGCATCAGCACCAGGAAACCGGTCAGCGACAGCGCGATCATGAAAACCTTTGCCTGCCCGACACTGACCTGGCCCGACGGTATCGGGCGCGACCGTGTGCGCGCCACGGCGGCATCAAAGTCGCGATCCACGATATCGTTGAACGTGCAGCCGGCCCCGCGCATGACCACGGCACCGACGAGAAACAGTACCAGATACCACAGGTTCGCCATGCCGCCGCCGGATGCGGTCTGGGCCATGGCGATGGCCCACCAGCCGGGCAGCAACAAAAGCCACCAGCCGATCGGCCGTTCCAGCCGGGCAAGGCGCGCATAGGGGCGAACGGCGCGCGGCAGCAACCTGTCTGCCCAGTGTTCGCGCACCGCATCGGCCACCCGGCCATCATTGTTGGATGTTTGCATCATCTGCTCGAGTGTTAGCCTAATCAGACGTGTCTTGAAACCATCAAACAGATGCGGCACCACGTGTTGTGTTGAAATATGGTGATTCAAGGATTGGAAGTTTGAACAAAAGGCTCGCATTGTTCACGTTCGGGGTGTTTGCCAAACCGGCGGATGATCCGGCAAATCAGGGCTTTCATGTCCGCAATGACCCGATTCTGGCAGCTGTCCCGCTGGCTGAAGGCTATCTCGGGCATTCCGGGTATCCGGACGAACCGGGCCCGGACATGTGGGGCGAGTATGTGTTTCCGGCATTCTATGAAGAACGCGGTGACGGCTGGACACCGCAGACACTGTCTTTGTGGCAGGACCTGGAATCGGTAATGGCCTTTGCCTATCAGGGCCTGCATGCAGAAGCATTGCGCCATGGCCGCGACTGGTTCGAGCCGCCGCAATGGCCGCCCTATGTGGTGTGGTGGGTTGCGAAAGATCACACACCCACCTGGCACGAGGCCTGTGCGAAACATCTGCAGATGCACGAACATGGCGCGAGTGATCAGGTTTTTACCTTCAAACATCCGTTCGGTGCAGACGGGAGCCCGGTTGAGCTTGACGCCCGAAAGATAAAACAGATCGCTGCCCGCAATGCGATGCGTCTTGCGGGCATCAGCAAGGCAGGATAGGCAACACGTCATGGCCAGATCACAGGGGCGGGTGCCCCGACTATATTGTGAGCAGACACTAGCCGCGCGCAGTGAACTTACGCTGTCGCGCGAGGCTTCGCATTATCTGGTGACCGTGCTGCGCTTGAGCGAAGGAGCAGTGGTTCGGCTGTTCAACGCCATAGACGGTGAATGGCAGTGTGTGATTTCCCACGCCAACCGCAAGGCTGCCCATGTCACCTGTGAAGAGCGCCTGCGCGAGGCAAAGCCACCGCCGGACATCGATTATCTGTTCGCGCCTCTGAAATCGGCCCGGCTGGATTATCTGGCCCAGAAGGCAACCGAAATGGGCGCGCGCCAGCTACGGCCCGTCATCACCCGTCACACGGTGGCAGACAAGGTCAACCTGGATCGCTTGCGCGCCAATGCCATCGAGGCGGCTGAGCAGTGCAACATGGTCTATGTGCCGGATGTGGCGGACCCGGAAAAACTCAAGGATGTACTGGCAAGCTGGGCGGATGACCGCACCTTGATTTTTTGCGACGAGCGCGCCGGCAAGGCGAACCCCATAGACACGCTGAAACAGGTCAAACCTGGGCCGATGGCCGTGCTGCTTGGTCCCGAAGGCGGGTTTTCAGAGGAAGAACGTGACATGATACTGGCGGTGCCGAATGTCGTGGCACTGGCGCTGGGACCACGCATCATGCGCGCAGATACCGCTGCCGTGGCCGTCCTGGCGCTGGTGCAGTCGGTTCTGGGAGATTGGCGCGCGGACAAATAAGTTTGACTTGCCCTTGACGGAAGTCACACGCTAGAGGTTCGGCAGATGTTTTTGACCACACGTTCGGTCTGATCGGCGTGTTTTGATTTAAGGCGGACTTTCCCCATGAGTGTGGCTGTTCCAGATACCGCGGAGACCCGTGCCATCATCGAAGACAAGGCGCAGCTGGTGTCTTACCTCGAGGCGGGCTGCAAGCCCAAGGCCGAGTGGCGCCTGGGCACCGAGCATGAGAAGTTCGCATTCCTCACCGATACCTTGCGCCCGGTCCCCTATGACGGCGAGCGCTCCATCAAGGCGCTGCTGGAAGGCCTTGCCGCCAGGTTCGGCTGGACGCCGGCCATGGAAGGCGACAAGATTATCGGTCTCACCGATCCGGTTGCCTACGGCAATGTCTCACTGGAACCCGGCGGTCAGTTTGAATTGTCGGGCGCGCCGCTGGAAAACGTGTTCCAGACCTGTCAGGAAGTGCATGAGCATCTGGCACAGGTGCGTGAAGTGGGGGACGAGCTTGGCATCGGCTTTCTCGGGTTGGGTTTCAATCCGCTGTGGAAGCGGGAAGACATACCCGTGATGCCGAAGGGCCGCTACCAGATCATGCGTGAATACATGGCCAAGAAGGGTAATCTGGGCCGTGACATGATGTTGCGTTCGTGCACGGTTCAGGTGAACCAGGATTTCTCGTCCGAAGCTGACATGCGCCGGAAAATGCGCGTCAGCCTGGCTTTGCAGCCGGTCGCGACAGCGCTGTTTGCGGCATCGCCGTTCACCGAGGGCAAGCCGAACGGATTTAAAACGTTCCGGTCCGAAATCTGGCGTGATACCGATCCTGACCGCACCGGCATGTTGCCGTTCGTGTTCGATGACGGTTTCGGCTTCGAGCAATATGTCGATTATGCCATTGATGTGCCGATGTATTTCGTCAATCGCGGCGGTGATTATCTGGACTGTTCCGGCGAAAGCTTCCGCGCCTTCATGGCCGGAAAGCTGCCGCAACTGCCGGGAGAAAAACCGTCGATGAAGGACTGGGCCGATCACCTCACCACCATTTTCCCGGAAGTCCGGCTCAAGAAATTCATCGAACAGCGCGGCGCTGACGCAGGTGCGTGGCGCAGGCTTTGCGCCCTGCCGGCATTCTGGACCGGATTGTTGTATGAACAGGCATCCTTGGATGCGGCCTGGGACCTGGTCAAGGACTGGACGGCGGACCAGCGCCAGGCGCTGCGTGATGACGTGCCGGTCAAGGGTCTTGATGCAACCATAGCCGGTCGCCGCCTGCAGGATGTCGCCATCGATGTGCTGGCCATCTGCCGGGCGGGTCTTGAGACCCGCAATGTGCAGGGCCCGGCAGAGCAGACGGAAGCCAAGTTTCTCGATGTCCTCGATGAAATCGCCCAGTCCGGCAGAACCAATGCCGATGAATTGCTGGCGCTGTACGAAGGCAACTGGAATGGTGACGTCACCCGCGTCTACCGCGATTTTGCTTTCTGACACCTGGAATCACCCGGCAAGACTGTGTTCTGGAGCACGCGCGCATGAAAATCACCGGCCTGAAAACCTTCATCGTGGGCAATCCGCCACCGCGCCGCGGCGGGCGATATTTCATCTTCCTGAAACTGGTCACCGACAACGGCATTGAAGGGGTTGGCGAGGTCTACACCGCCAGCTTTGCACCCGACGTCGTGGTGGCCATGATCGAGGACGTGTTCCAGCGCAATGTCGAAGGCAATGACCCGTTTCACATCGAAGCGTTCTGGCGCAGGACCTATACGAGAGGCTATTCGGGCCGTCCCGACATTTCGCTGATGGGCGTCATGTCCGGCATCGAAATGGCCATGTGGGACATCTGTGGAAAAGCTGTGGAAAAGCCTGTGTATGAGCTGTTGGGAGGCTGTGTACATGAGCGGCTGCGCTCCTACACATATCTGTATGCAGACGCCGACATAGACGCCTATGCCTACACCGATCCCAGCAATGATGTGTACAACAATGCCGACGTGGCGGCAGAACGCGCGCTGCACTATGTCAATCAGGGCTTTACGGCGGTCAAGTTCGATCCTGCCGGGCCCTACACGGCGTTTGATCCGCACATGCCGAGCCTTGAGCGCATGGATGTGTCAGAACAGTTCTGCCGCAAAATCCGCGAAGCCGTCGGCAACCGGGCCGATCTCCTGTTCGGGACCCACGGGCAGTTTACCACAGCCGGTGCAATCCGCATGGCCCGCCGCCTGGAGCCTTTCGATCCGTTGTGGTTTGAAGAGCCGTGCCCGCCGGAAATGCCGGAAGAAATGGCAAAGATTGCACGTTCGACCAGTGTGCCGATTGCAACCGGTGAGCGCCTGACCACAAAGTATGAATTCGCCCGTGTGCTGGAACTGGGCGCCGCCTCGATCCTGCAGATGGCGCTGGGCCGTGTCGGGGGCCTGCTGGAAGCCAAGAAGATTGCCGGCATGGCGGAAGCTCATTATGCCCAGATCGCGCCGCATCTGTATTGCGGGCCCATTGAAGGAGCGGCGAATGTGCAGATTTCAGCCTGCTCGCCGAACTTTCTGATCCTTGAGAGCATCGAGCAATGGGGCGGCTTTCATGCCGACATCCTGACCAAGCCGATGCAGTTTGAAGACGGCTTCGTCATTCCGCCGAAGGAACCTGGCCTTGGCGTGGAACTGAACGAGGAAGTGGCCCTGGCCAACCCTTACACCAACGATGACGGGCTGCACATCGCGCCAAGCGAAAACCACGCAGCCTGGAACGATTGATTTCAACTACAAGCAACAATGGGAGAACGGCCATGAAGGTCGGGTTTATCGGACTGGGCAATGTCGGCGGCAAGCTGGCCGGCAGCCTTATTCGCAATGGTATCGACACGGTTGTCCGAGATCTGGACCGCGATGCTGCACAGAAGTTCATTGACCGCGGTGCGGGCTGGGCCGACAGCCCGAAGCAGATGGCTGAAATGTGTGATGTGATCATCACCTGCCTGCCGTCCCCGGCAGCCTGCGCCGACGTCATGGAAGGTACCGACGGTATTCTTGACGGCCTGTCGCCCGGCAAGATCTGGATGGAGATGTCGACCACTGACGAAGCGGAAGTCAAGCGCCTCGGCGCCAAGGTGATCGCCAAGGGTGCGGAACCGGTAGACTGTCCGGTTTCAGGCGGTTGTCATCGCGCAGACACCGGCAATATTTCGATCTTTGCCGGTTGCGAACGCGACACCTTCGAAAAGATATTGCCGCTCACCACGGTTCTGGGCCGCAGGGTGCTGCACACCGGCCCGTTGGGGTCGGCTTCTACGCTGAAGGTGATGACCAACTATCTGGCAACGGCAAACCTGCTCACCTGCTGCGAGGCGCTGGTTACAATGAAGGCGGCCGGCATGGACTTAGGCACCACCTATGAGGCCATGAAGATTTCATCGGGCACCTCGTTTGTGCACGAGACCGAAAGCCAGCTTATCCTCAACGGCTCACGCGACGTGAATTTCACCATCGACCTGGTGTTGAAGGATATCGGCCTGTTCCAGACCATTGCGGAGCGCAACAATGTGCCGCTGGAAATCTCGCCGATGATCATCGACATCATGAAGGACGGCCAGAAGCGGTATGGCCAGCGCGCCAATTCCGACGACATCATCAGGCGCCTGGAAGACGCAACCGGCCTGTCTGTTCTGGCCGATGGCTTCCCGGATGACCTTGTCGACGAGGAGCCGGAAGAAAGGGGCTATGAGGTCGTACCGCCGGGACGATAGAAAGCTGATATGGGTGAGCGTTCCTATGTACCGTTTGACATGTTTGCCATGCGGGTCGATGTGCCGGTATCAACGGCGGTGCGCGACGGCGGTCTGGGGTGGACCTGCGGGCAGTGCCCGCTAACTGACGCAGGCGCCGTTTACGCACCTGGAGACCTGCTGGCCCAGACGGAATTTGTGTGCAACATGATCGAAACGGTCATGGCACGGGCAGGTTTCGGGTCATCATCTGTCGGCAAGCTTCACGTCTATTTTGCTGCAGAGACTGAGCATGAAGCCCGCTATTTGCTGGCCTTGATCGCTGCGCGGTTTGACCATGGCCCGCTCATCGTGCCGATCCCGGTGCCGCACTTTTACTATGATGGCATGCTGATCGAGGTTGATGTTTTCGCCGCCGGTAACCTGCAGGTGCATACTCCTTTTGAAGCAGATGGGGTTCGTCTGGAAATAGTTGATGCCGGTGATCAGGTCTGGGCACATGCCAGCGTATCGTTGGACGGTAGTATGGCTGCGGGTGCGGTTGACCTCATTGCCAGCGCATTGACCCGGCATGACCTGGATCAGGAGCATTTGCTTGCAGATCTATGGCTGGTCTCCGGTACAGATGGCGATGTGCGCCAAATTGCGCATGGAATGCAGGCCCGGCAGTTGATGACCAACCCCGATGCACTGGTGCGGCTTGCAGATCCGGCATCTCCGGTCGTTGCTGCAGCACTTTCATTCAGCAAGGAACCCGTCGTTGTTCTCTTGGACGAAAACATTGATGACGGGATGCAACTGACATTGAAAAAGTCCGGACGGACGCTCTGGGGAAGCGGGACATGTGCAGACCCGGACCTCGACCTGGTCGGGCAGACTTCAAAGATCATGCACGGACTTGACGCCGGCCTGCGTACCGCCGGAGCGAATTTTGCCGATGTGGTCAAGCTGACGGCCCACTATACCGGCGGTGCAACGGAACAAGAACTGCACGGCAACATGAAAATGCGGCATGGGTTCTACGCAAGCCCGGGCCCTGCCTCCACCGGACTGCCGGTTGCAGGACTGGGCAATGAGAATTGTCGGATTGCGATTGATGTCGTTGCGATTTCGAATTAGCAGCCGAATTCCAAAAGCCGTCATTGATTTTGACTGCTGCGAACAGCGGCTTTGAGTTCAGCGCTCTTAACAGACGTCTTTATTGAGTTGTTCAGCAGAAGCGGCCAGCGGTGCTGTGATGACACAATTGGACCGGCCGACAGTCTGGACTTGCGCCTGGGCCTGTTGATTCAGACCAATCTCGGATGGCGCCAACAGCGGGCCAACCACAATCAGCGCACCGAGCGCCACTGCCATACCCATGCATAACCAGGCAATCGGCCGGTTACGGCTTGACTTGAGTGTGGTGCGCTGTTGCCCCGGATAATGCCGGTGAGCTGCTCCGCGTTGAACACGTGTTCGTTGTGACGACCTGTTGGCGGCTCTTTCCGGGGCGGCAGGCTGCAGGTATCTCGATTCATAGCGCCATACTATTTCAGACCTGTTGCGCTTTGACACAAACCGCCTGCCTTTTATCTCCGCCTGCAGCATACGCACAGCGTGGCGTCTGTGGTTGGCGGCCAGTTTCTTGGCCAGCGTCTGCAGGTTCCGGTGGTAGGAGAAGTGCCTTCTGTAGAATTGCCGCTCCAGCTTGGCTCCAACACGTTTGAAACGGCCGGGATCGGGTGCCCCCAGGATGATAAGCTTGTATTGTCTCCCAAGCTTGTGAGACAGAAAGCAGAATTTCGCATAGCGCTGGCTGAGTTCCGGATGCTGGCGAACCAGATGATCCCATCTGTCATCCAGCTTCAGATAGACTCTCGGGCGAATCTGGGGTTCTGCCGGCGCGGCCTGCTGCTGCATCTGGATTTGCATCTGGGCGCGCAAATGCAGGTATTGTTTCAGCTTGTCCTCATCGCGAAGGACTTCATAGGCTTCCTGTATTTCCTGAAATCTCTGCTCCGCCCCGGCATGTTCGCCCGAGTGCAGATCGGGATGAAACTTCTTGGCCAGCGCCCGATGGGCCGCCTTGACCACCTCCGGATGTGCCTCGGAAGACAAACCAAGTATCGCGAAGTAGTCCTTACTCGGATCACACTGCATTTTACACAACCCACAACCATCTTTCTCCTCACCCGTGCAATTTCACACGTGTGCGAGAAAGAACCCTTAAGGAGCCATCCCTTGATAGTGGAAGCCGCATCAAGCCTCCCCCCTTCACCTCAGTCAAGATGAATATATTGACCAGAATGTGGCTTGGCCGTTCGAGACGCCGCTCCGGTCTTGATTTCCGGCTGTCTGCCGGTTGCAGACAAGGCCGCCTCGCGACGTTCTCCAGACTTCTGCATTGTGCCGGGAACTGACATTAAGGCCTTCATCTGAAACATCAATTTCGCATTTCTGTCGATGCAATATCATACCGCTATGTCCCTTGCAACGCCTCAGGAAAGCCACATAATCAAAGCAATGGAACGGCCTGGAGCGCGCGCCAATTTGAATGCTCACCTGGTCCGTTTTATCTGTCCACGGATACCGGGAGCCAGAATGAAGAATGAAACCGGAAAAAGGCGCCCCGATATGAAGGATGCCGTGACACAGGCGCCGCCCGGGTCTGCGAACAGCTTTCTGGGCTTCCCCCTGGTGCTCGACCTGGACAAGCTTGACGCTGATATTGCGATTCTGGGCGTTCCTTTTGGCTTGCCATAGTTTGTCGGCGACCTGGCAAATGATCAAAGCCGAGCACCTGACGCCATTCGTCAAAACGCCCAGGATGCTGCCTGGGAAGAGCCCCGCACCCGCGTTCATTTCGACTGGGATCTCGGCGGCCCGCTGCTGGACAATCGTCCGGTGAAGGTCGTTGACTGCGGCAACGTCACGTCAGATACATTCGATCCATATGAACACTACCGGCGCGCGCAGGCGGCTGCCGAGAAGATATTTCAGTCCGGCGCAACGCTGACCACGCTTGGCGGTGATCACGGTATCCTGATCCCGATTATGCGCGCGTTGCCCAGAGGCGAAAAAGTGACATTGGTTCAGGTCGATGCCAATATGGATTGGCGCGACAGTGTGAACGGTGTTCGAGACGGGTATTCCAGCGGGATACGGCGGGCGTCCGAAATCGACTGGATCGGTGACATTATTCAGATCGGCCTGCGCGGCGTCGGCAGCGCCAGAAGTGAAGATGTCGATGCCGCAAGATCCTATGG
>Ga0316190_10002602_pt1 | contig 13100 bp, 12 predicted proteins | sample Eddworburrow2_MG_FD_204929 | JGI IMG/M metagenome (GOLD analysis project Ga0316190, IMG submission 204929) | Coastal sediment microbial communities from Maine, United States - Eddy worm burrow 2 | ecosystem: Environmental > Aquatic > Marine > Coastal > Sediment | place: USA: Maine | collected... | reverse complement strand
TGGACCCAAATCCCACCCCCAGCCCACTCCCAAGCCGAACGATCACCACCAACACGCGTCTAGACCACCGGCCACACCCCCCCTGACCCACCCACAACTCAACACCCACCGACACGGCCCCGGACCACCCCCGAGGGCCGCATCGGCGCGCCCGACCACCAACACCTGACACATGACAGACCCCCGCAGGCCGACGGTGCTGGGACCACAGCGAGGGAGACGACTTCGCCCGAAGACTGTCGCAGGCGTCAGTATCATTCGAGGCATGGCTGACGCTGCGGTGGCCGAACTGGCGGAGCAACCCTCGGCGCAGGCCTTGACCCGACGCAAGTTCCGCGAACTCATCGCGGCCGGATGTCTCGGCCCCGGCGACCAGCACATCACCCTGATAGCGGGAGAGCCACAGGTCGTGCAGCAGGAAGACCCCGAGCACGCATTCCTGGTCAGGCATCTGACCCGGCTGCTCTTGAGGCTCATCGCCGACCGACCTGATCTGGATGCCCACTACGAGCTGGCCCTGGCTGTCACCTCTCTCGACGAGGAGGAGGGTTGGGAGCCGGTGCCGGATGTGATGGTCGTCGCTGCCGGGCCTTACCGCACCGAGTACCCACGACCTCATGAGGTACATCGCCTGGCCGAGGTCGGCTATTCGCAACCGGCTCTTGATATCGCCAAAGCGGCCCGGTACGCAGAGGCGAGCATCCCTGCGGTACTGCTCGTGAACGTGCCAGAGCACACCATCTCGCTCATGACCGGGCCGAGAGAGGGAGGCACGTGGGACATCCTCGACCCCGCTTGATGATTCTGGCGAGCGTTAGCCAGGTCGTGCCAACGCCTGCACCTCAACTTGGCTCAGCGGGTGGGCGACCGTACGCTCGATAGTGGATGTGATCAGCGATCGTCGAGGAGGCGTGGTGACCGTCTCCGCTCAGGAATCTCCGCCCGACGACAGCAGCTCCCGGGCATCCACGTTCGAGTCCCTGCGCATCGCGGCGTACCGCACCCTCTGGTTGGGTGGGCTGTTCACCTTCTTGTCGGTGCAGATGCAGTTCATCGCGCGCGGATGGTTGGCCTTTGAGCTGACCGGCACCAACGCGGGGCTGGGGTTGGTGTATCTCGGCTTCGGCGTTTCCATGCTGGTCTGCACCCCCTTTGGGGGCGTCGCGGCGGACCGTCTGGAGAAGCGGAAGGTGCTCATCGCCAGCCAGGTGGTGCTCGCCCTGACCTCGTTGGCCATCGGCGTAGCCGTCCAAACCGACATGATCGAATACTGGATGCTGGTCGCCTCAGCGGTCCTTCAGGGTATTGCGTTCTCGTTCGTGGGCCCCGGCCGGATGGCGTTCACCGCCGAGATCGTCGGCCGCGGCCTGCTTCCCAACGCGGTCGTGCTTCAACAGTTGAGCATGAACGGAACCCGGGTGTTCGGCCCGGCGGTGGCCGGTGTTCTGATCGGGGTGGCGTTCATCGGCATCGCCGGCGTCTACCTCGTCACCACCGTCATCGCGGCGCTGAGCCTGGCATTCACCATCGCCTTGCCTCCGAGCCAACCCAAGGCGAACAAGGCGACGCGCTCCCCGCTCGGCGACATCGCCGACGGAGTCCGCTACGTGTTCTCCAATCCCCTGCTGCGCCTGTTGATGCTCGCCCAATGGATCGTCGTCATGGCCGCGTTCCCCTATGTCGCGTTTCTCCCCACGGTCGCGGAGCGCTTGTTCAATGCGGGTTCGGGCGGCTACGGACTACTCAACACTGCGACGGCCATCGGGGCGGTCGCCGTATCGTTGGTGATCGCAAAACGCGTGACCGGCGAGGTGACCTGGACCATGCTGGCCGTCTTCGGTCTGCTGTTCGGCGCATCGGTAGCGGCACTCGGCGCCGCGCCGCTCTACTGGGTCGGCTGGCTGGTGGCGGTGCTCATCGGGGTCGGCTCTTCAGGGTTCCAATCGCTGGTGAACTCCCTACTGTTGACCAACTCGAGCACCGAGATGCACGGTCGGGTGCAGTCGCTCGCCATGCTCGCCTTCAGCGGCTTCGGGATGGCTGCCGCCCCCTTGGGGGCGCTCGCCGATGCGGTCGGGCTACGCCAGACCCTGTGGCTCATGGGTGCGGTCGCGTTCATCACGACCTTGTGGTGCTGGATACGGCTGCCCAGGGTTCGGTCATTGGCGGCTTCGTAACCCGCGACCGGTTCGGATCACGCCGGAAGGCAACCCTTTCCGGTGGGCGTTCAGGCGGGCGACCCGCGACCGGAATGGCAGATCCGAGCTAACGTCGGCGCGGGCAAGTTCGGCCACCACCCCAGCCAGGAGACCCGCGATGGAAATCGGCGTGATGATGTTCCCGACGGACAAGGCGATTCAGCCGATCCCCCTCGCCGTCGAGGCCGAGAATCGGGGCTTCGAGTCGATCTGGTTCCCCGAGCACAGCCATATCCCGTCGAGTCGCGTCACCCCGTGGGGCGGTCGCAAAGGTGCGCCACCTCTGCCCGAGGAGTACTGGCGAAGCCACGACCAGTTCGTCGCTTTGGCCGCGGTGGCCGGCGCCACCTCATCGATCAAGCTGGCCACCGGCATCACCCTCGTCGCCCAACGCGACCCGCTGTGGTTGGCCAAGGAGGTCGCCAGCCTCGACATGATCTCGGGTGGCCGCTTCATCTTCGGCATCGGGTACGGGTGGAACAAGGAAGAGATGGCCAATCACGGTCTGGCCTACACCGAGCGACGGGCGGTGACCCGCGAGGTCATGCTCGCCTGCCAGGCGATCTGGGCCAGCGAGGAGTTCAGCTTCTCCGGTGAGCATTTCAGTTACGAGCCGGGATGGTCGTGGCCCAAGCCAACACAGCAGCCCCACCCGCCGATTCTGATGGGCGCCGCGCCGGGCCCCAAGACCATCGGCGACATCGTGGAGTTCTGTGACGGGTGGATGCCCATCCATGGTCGCTATGACGTCTTCGATCAGCTTGACGTCATCAAAAAGGAGTGGGAGGCCGCCGGCCGGGATCTGGACCAGTTCAAGTGGGGGGTGTTCGCCATCCCCCCGACCGAGCAGGCGATCACCGAGTATGCCGAGGCCGGCGCCGACTACGCGGCGTTCGCGCTGCCTTCCGAGGGGCCCGACACGATCCTGCCCAAGCTCGACGAGTTGGCCAAGCTGCTCTGATCAACCGGTACCGCAAGGCTGTGCCCATAACCGAGCTGTCATGACCGAGCTGTCCATGACCAATCCGGCCATGACCAATCCGGCCATGACCAAACCGGCCATGACCAAACCGTCTCCGCTGTCGTGACCACCAGAACGGGGCGGGTGGGGGTCTATCCGGGTTCTTTCAACCCGCCGACGATCGCGCACCTGGCCATCGCCGACACCGCGCGTCGAACCTATGGACTCGACCGGGTGGATCTTGCGGTCTCCCGCGTGGCGTTGGCCAAAGAGCACGTCCAACACCCACCGTTCGAGGTGCGGGTCGAGGCGATCCGTGCCGCCATCGCCGGCGATGACGGGCTGGGGCTTCTCATCACCGACCATCAGCTCATCGCCGACATCGCGAGCGGCTACGACGTGGTGATCATGGGTGCCGACAAATGGCACCAGATCATGGATCCCATCTTCTATAGCGATTCGGAGCAGGCCCGCGACGCGGCCATGGCCCGCCTCCCGACCGTGGCGCTCGTGCCGAGACCCCCGCTCGAGATCCCCGAGGCCATGGCGTTGCCGATCCCCGATCACTATGGCGACGTGTCGTCCACCGCTATCCGCCAACGCGGCCGCTACGACTGGCTGGCGCCCGGCGCGGTCGACATCTACCGCCCCTGGCTCGACGCCGAGCCCGGAGCCTGAGCCGCCCCGTAGCCCACGGTCAGGCTTGGGTGATGGCGCCCTTTTCGGCCCCCTGGGCCAGACGGGCGTACTTCGCCAACACCCCGGAGGTGTAGCGCGGCTCGGGTAGCTTCCAGTTCGCCTTGCGAGCTTCGAGCGTGGCGTCGTCGACCAGGAGATCGATGCTGTGGGTCTTCACGTCGATGAGGATCGTGTCCCCCTCCTCGACAAGAGCGATAGGCCCGCCATCGACCGCTTCGGGCGCCACATGGCCCACCGAGAAGCCGTGCGTGCCCCCGGAGAACCGCCCGTCGGTGATCAGCGCGGTGTCCGCGCCCCGCCCGGCGCCCTTGATCGCTCCGGTGATGGCCAACATCTCCCGCATGCCCGGCCCACCCTTCGGTCCTTCGTAGCGGATTACCACGACGTCACCGGCGTTGATGCGTCCCCCGAGAACGGCCTCCATCGCCTTGTCCTCACCGTCGAACACGCGGGCGTTGCCCTCGAAACGATCGAAGTCGATTCCGGCCACCTTGACCACCGACCCTTTCGGGGCGAGTGACCCCGACAGAATCGCCAAACCTCCCACACTATGGATCGGGTGGGCCATGTCATGGATGACTTCACCGTCGGGACCCGGGGGGTTCACCATCTCGAGGTTCTCGGCCATGGTCTTGCCGGTCACCGTGATCTCATCACCGTGCAACAGCCCTGCCTCGAGCAGCATCTTCAACACGACGGGCACGCCGCCGATCCGGTCGATGTCGAGCATGTGGTATTGGCCGTGAGGTTTGGTGTCGGCCAGGTGAGGCACCTTGGCCGCTATCCGATTGAAATCGTCCAGCTCCAGCTCGACCTGGGCTTCCCAGGCGATGGCCAACAGGTGAAGCACAGCATTGGTTGATCCCCCGAGCGCCATGACCACGGCGATGGCGTTCTCGAATGCCGCCTTGGTCATGATGTCCCGCGCCCGGATGTTGGCGCGCAACAGCCCCATCACCGCCGTTCCGCTGGCGAAGGCGTACTCGTCCCGCCGACGATCGATGGCCGAAGCCGACGCACTCCCCGGCAGCGACATGCCCAACGCCTCACCGACCGAAGCCATGGTGTTGGCGGTGAACATGCCCGCACAGCTCCCGATGGTGGGACAGGCATTGACCTCGATGTCGCGCAGCTGCTGGTCGTCGATATCGCCCACGGCGTGGGCACCGACCGCCTCGAAGACGCTCACGATGTCGAGCTTGGTGTCTCCCAGCTGACCGGGAAGTATCGATCCCCCGTAGACGAACACCGACGGCAGGTTGATCCGGGCTGACGCCATCAGCATCCCCGGCAATGACTTGTCGCAGCCCGCAAAGCTGACGAGTCCGTCGAACCGCTCGGCATGCATGACCGTCTCGACCGAGTCGGCGATCACCTCTCGACTGACCAGCGAGGCCCGCATCCCTTCATGACCCATGGAGATGCCATCGGACACGGCGATGGTGTTGAACTCGATCGGGTAGCCCCCGGCCGAGTGCACTCCCTGCTTGGCTCGCTTGGCCAACCGGTCGAGAGGCATGTTGCAGGGCGTCACCTCATTCCACGATGACGCCACTGCGACCTGAGATTTGTCCCAGTCGTCGTCGCCCATTCCGATGGCGCGGAGCATGGCCCGAGCGGGGGCTCGTTCCGGCCCATCGGTCACCTGGTGGGAACGAGGTTTGTTGTCATCGGCCATTGGCGAAGGGTAGTCGCCTCACCTTCGACAGGAGGCCTACGCCGGGGCCCGAGCGCCTCGCGTTGGATACGGTCTGGCGGTGATCGCCGGGTGGTTTCGAGTCGTCCCCGAGGACCGCGAGATCTTCCGCCTGGCGGTTCCCGCGTTGGCGGCTTTGGCCGCCGAGCCGCTGTACGTGCTGGTCGACACGGCGATCGTGGGGCACCTGGGCACCGAACCGCTGGCCGGTCTGGCGTTGGCCACGACCGTGATCCTCACCGGGTTCTCCCTCTCGATCTTCCTCGCCTACGGCACCACCTCATCGGTGGCGCGCCTGCTCGGCGCAGGTCGGGACCGGGAGGCGGCCGAACACGCGGTGCAGGGGCTGTGGATGGCCGCGGCCATATCCGTCGTGCTGTCCGGGCTGGTCCTGCTCAACGCGGACTGGCTCATTCGCATGCTCGGCGGAGAGGGAGCGGTAGCGGAGCAGGCCCTCATCTATCTCCGCATCAGCATGGCCGGGGTGCCGGCCCTGCTGCTCACCCTCGCCGGGACCGGCTATCTCCGTGGTCTCCAGGACACCCGAACACCAATGCTGATCGCCATCGGCACCGCGTTGGGCAATCTTGTCCTGGAGCTGACGCTCATCAACGGTTTGGGCTTCGGAATCGGTGCGTCCGCGCTCTCGACGGTGATCGCTCAGTGGGTCGGCGCACTCATCTATCTCGCCCGCATCGCCCGGTCCGCCGGCAAACTGGGCGTCGGCTTTCGCCCGGTACCGTCGGCGATCCGGGCCCAGCTCGTCGTGGCCGGCAGCCTCTTTCTGCGCACCGTCTCCATGCGGGGCGCGCTCATCGTCGCCGTGGCGGTCGCCACCAGGATCGGGACCGAGGAGCTCGCCGCGTTCCAGGTCGGCTTCGAGATGTGGAGTCTGCTGGCCCTCGCCCTCGACGCCGTGGCCATCGCCGGGCAGGCCCTGATCGGCCGCTATCTCGGGGCTGAAGACCCAGAAGCGGCCCGACGGGCCGGGGATCGTATGAACCGGTGGGCCATCGGGTGCGGGGTGGTGTTCGCCATCATCGTGCTCGCGTTGCGCGATGTGCTGCCCGGCGTGTTCACCGACGATCCCGCGGTCGCTCGGCTCATCACCATCTCGTTGATCTGGGTCGCGGTCCTGCAACCGGTCGGGGGACTGGCGTTCTCACTCGACGGCATCCTCATCGGAGCGGGAGACCTTCGGTGGCTGGCCCGAGCCATGGGCGTGGCCGGCCTTCTCTTTGCCACCGCGTCGATCGTCGTGCACCAACAAGAGCTCGGACTCACCTGGTTGTGGGCGGCGCTGGGCCTGTGGATGGTCGCCCGCACCGCGTTCACCTGGCAGCGATACCGTTCCGACACCTGGCTCGTGACCGGCCACTGATACCCCGCCGTAGCAATCTCGTCCTGATCGCGGCCTATTGCTGGTGCAGGTTGGCCATCGCCTCGATGAGGTCGGCCCAGAGCACCGGAGGAAGGTCGTGACCCATCTCGTCGATGATCAGCGCCCGGGCGTTGGGCAGCGCCGAGGCGGTGGCCTCGCCTCCGGACACTCCTATGAGCGGGTCACAACGGCCGTGTACCACCAGGGCGGGCACGCGGACGGAACCGAGCGCCTCGGTGCGGTCCGCGCTGGCCAGCACCGCCACGGTCTGGAATGCCACCCCGACGGGGTGATGGACCCTGGCCACCTCCCGTTCGGCGATGGCCCGTGAGTGGGCCTCATCGAAGAGCGGCCCGGCGATCAGTCTGAACATCTCCACCGACTGTTCGACGGGGCCCCCGCTCAGACCGTTCAACGCCAACAGGACCGCCGGGTCGGGCAGGCCGACCGCCGTGTTACCGGTGGTCGACATGACCGAGGCGAGGGTCAGGACCCGGTCAGGACGGTCGATGGCCAGACTCTGAGCGATCATCCCGCCCATCGAGATACCCACGACGTGTGCGGACTCCGTCCCGGTGGCCTCCAGCACCGCGTGGGCGTCGGCGGCCATGTCCTCCACCAGGTAGGGCGGGGGTTCGGTGGTTGCCCCGGTGCTCCTGGCCATCATGGCGAGCAATGGATTGGGTGGCGGCCCGGTGGTCTTCTCGCTGAGTCCCGCGTCTCGGTTGTCGAACCGGATGACCCGGTAGCCCCGCTCGACCAGCGTTTGGATCAGGGGTTCGGGAACGGTGACGATCTGGCTCCCCAACCCCCCGATGAGCAGGAGTGACCGCTCGTTGCGGACACCGTCAACCCGGTACTCGATCTCCACTCCGCTGATGTCGGTTCTGGGCACCCTGCAACGCTACCGGGGTGTGGTCAGGTAAGGGCCTGGCCGGCGGTGGTGAATCCGCCCAGGTGAGCGGTGTCGTTGAATCGCCGGAGCTGCCACTCCGAGCCTAGAACGACGAGATGGTGGATCGACCCATTGTCCGCACCGGCGAATGCGAAGTTGCGCGAGCCAGTCGCGTGGGCACACAAGGCGCCGATGACCCCACCGTGGACCACGACCACGACCCGCTGGCTGGGGTGCGCCTGGTGGATCCGGCTGATGCCGCCGATCGAGCGAGCCTGGAGTTGGGCGAAGCTCTCGGCGCCGGGGATGACCCCCCAGTCCTGCTGGTCGTGCATCGCCAGATAGATCGGGTCGGACTCGGCGGCCTTGATCCTCAACACCCCACCCTCCCAATCCCCGAGGAAGATCTCCCGGAGATCGGCCTCCTGGCGGGGTTCGAGGCCGGTCCTGGCCACCAGCGGAGCGGCCGTCTCATGGGTTCGTCGCAAGCTGGTGACATAGATGGCGTCGATCGGCTCGCCGGCCAGCCGCTCACCGACGGCCTCCGCCTGTTGCCGGCCCCGCGGCGCGAGCGGCGGGTCGCCGTGGCCGTCCTTCAACTCGAAGGGTTGGCCAGGCTTGGCGGGCGCGGATTCACCGTGTCGCACCAGCAGAATCTCCGTAGCGCCAGGGGGCGGCTCGAAGCGTGGTTGCGGGTACTCGACGGGCGGGATGGATGGATCTGTGCTCACTTCGCCGAACCGTACCCGCGCGACCGATCGGATTCACGCGCGGCCGGATGTTTCGCAGGGCCTAGCCGGCGGAAGCGAGATGATCCAAGAGGCGAACCTTCTGGCGCCGGGAATGTGCCCGGCGAGCAAGATTGACGATGGTGGGCATGCTCTCGCCCTCGGCCATCTCGTGATTATCGCCCTGCCGGGCCCGGACGGCATCGCCCACCGATCGATCCTCGATCGAGGACAACCTCGCCCCGAGGAAGCGCCAGACCAGCGCAGGCATAACGCCCAGGCCAATCACCAGAAGGGCGACCGCAAACGGGAACGATGTCAGCCACAAGTGCGCCACCAGCGGGAGGCCCAGCGCCACGACCAGGGCCAGCCGCTCGGCCCGGCGATGGATCTGCTGAAGGCGGACGACCGGAGCCGCCCGGTCGGCCGCTCCAGTCTCGTAGTCGCCACGGTCGACCACGAGACGGGCGGGATCCACCGCGAACCTTGACGAGGCGCTAGGGGACCGCAACGCGACCGGGCTCGGGGCGTCGGTTCTCGCCAGGGTGGGGAGCGGCTCGATCGGCTCGACGAAGTGGCCCGATGCCGTTCTGGTGGTGGTCAGTTGGGACCCATCGTCGAGCGTGGCTTCGATCCCCGCATCGGGCCGACCTTGGCCGACAACATCGGCCATGGTCGTGCACAGATGATCTCGTGCTCTGGCATCGGGCACCCCGATAATGGTGTATCCCGCCAGGGCCAGGTCGAGCTCTTGCTCGCCGAGATCCACATGGAAACGTTCGACTCGCAAACCGGTGCTACTCCGCCAAGAACAGACAACAAGATTCTCGTGATAGTCGCCCGCTCTCAACCTCATACGACCTGATCGTCGCATTGGCCCGCCACGCGCAAAGACGCCCGAGGGACCACAAAAGTCGCGTGATCGGCGCGCCGAGAGGCCTGGACCGGCCGACGCTCGGCGCGCCGGTCCGGTCAGGCGGTGGACGCCCGCTGCGCGAACAGCCGGTTCACGACCTTGCCATCGGCCTGGCCACTGGTTGCCTTCATCACCTGGCCCACGAAGAAACCCAGCTTCTTCGCGTCGCCGCCCAGATAGTCGGCCCAGGTCTCGGCGTTGTCGGCGATGATCCGATCGACGAGCGTCTCCAGCTCACCGGAGTCCATCGCTTCGAAACCACGCGCCGATGCGATCGTGCGGGGGTCTCCACCCGCGGACACCAGCTCCGAGAGCACCTGTTTGGTCTGCGTCGCGGTCAGCTCGCCTGCCGTCTCCATGCGGACCAGCGTGGCGAATGAGGCGGCATCGAGAGAGATGGCCCCGTCCACCGCGAGGTTGTTCTCGATATGGGTCAGCACCCGACCGGCGTCCGCTCCCTCGGCGATAGCCGCGAGCGCCAGTTCGTCCAGATCGCGTTCGACCGTGATCGCCGCTTCGGCTGGAGCGACACCCGCGGCGTCGGCCAGGGCCCGACGACGGGCCGAGGGCAAGGGGGCCAGCGCCGCCCGGATCTCCTCAATCCACGCCTCGTCAGGGTCGACGGGCACCAGGTCGGGTTCGGGGAAGTACCGGTAGTCGTCCGCCTCCTCTTTCACCCGTAAGGTTTGGGTGCGACCATCCTCCTCGTCCCAGTGCCGAGTCTCCTGACGGATAGTCCCGCCGCTCTCCAGGATGTCGATCTGGCGGGCAGCCTCGTAGTCGATCGCCCGACCGAGTGATCGAAGTGAGTTCACGTTCTTGACCTCACACCGCGTGCCGAGTGGGTCACCGGGTTTCCGGACCGAGATGTTGGCATCGACCCGAAGCGAACCCTCCTCCATCTTCCCGTCCGACGCACCGATCGTGACGAGAATGGCCCTCAGCTCCGAGGCGTAGGCCTTCGCTTGTTCTGCAGAGCTGATGTCGGGACGGCCGACGATCTCGACGAGCGGGATACCCGCACGGTTGTAGTCGACCAGGCTGTGACCGGCGTCGTGAACTCGTCCGCCACCCCCGATGTGCGTCGACTTACCGGTGTCCTCTTCGATGTGGGCGCGTTCGATACCCAATCGCGTGCCGTCGGGCAGTTCCAGCCAGCCGTCCTCGTTGATTGGCTTGTCGTACTGGCTGATCTGAAAGTCTTTGGGCATGTCCGGGTAGAAGTAGTTCTTGCGGGCGAACACCGAGGACTGGACCCGGCAGTTGAGGGCCAGGCCGACCCGAATGGCCAGCTCTACCGCCATCTCGTTCAGAACCGGGAGTGAACCGGGCAACCCGAGCGAGACCGCGTCGATGTTGGTGTTCGGTTCTGACCCGAACTGGTTCGGTGCCGCACTGAACAACTTGGTCTCGGTGGCCAACTCGGCGTGAACCTCGAGCCCGACCACCATCTCCCACCCCGGTGCCATCTCGTCGGTTGTGGTCATGATGCGCTCCTCTCGAGGGCGGCCCCCACCTGAAACATGACGGCCTCGCCGAGCGCGGGAGCCATCACCTGGACACCGACGGGCAAGCCGTGTTCCCCGGTGCCATAGGGCACCGACATGGCCGGATGTCCGGCAAGGTTGGATGGGATGGTCAGGACATCGTTGAGATACATCGTCAAAGGGTCGGAGGTCTTGGCGTCCAGCTCAAAGGCCACATCGGGAGAGGTCGGTGAGAGCAGCACGTCGAAGTTCTCGTAGGCGGCGGCAAAATCCCGTGAGATCAACGTCCTCACCTTCTGGGCCTTCCCGTAGTAGGCGTCGTAGTACCCCGCGGACAAGGCGTAGGTGCCCAACATGATGCGCCGTTTCACCTCGGGCCCAAAACCTGCGGTCCGCGTGGCGATGTTCATCTCGGCGGTGGTGGCGGCATCGACCCGGAGCCCGTACCGCACCCCATCGAACCGGGCGAGATTGCTCGAGGCTTCGCAGGGGGCGATCAGGTAGTAGGCCGTCAGCCCATAGACCGCAGCCGGGACCGAAACCTCCTCAACCTTGGCGCCCGCCGCCGCCAGGGCGTCGGCCGCGTCGCGTGTTCGGGCCAGAATCTGCTCGTCGATGCCCTCGATCACCCCGCCCATCATCTCGCTCACCAGGCCGACCCGTAATCCCTCGACTCCCTCGTCGAGCGCTTTGGCGACCCCCAGGGCCGGGCCTGGCATCGAGGTGGAATCGTTCGGGTCGTGACCGCCGATGACCTCATAAAGGAGCGCCGCGTCAGCGACCGTCGTGGCGAATGGCCCGATCTGATCCAACGATGAAGCGAAGGCGACCAACCCGAACCGCGATACGGCGCCATAGGTCGGTTTGACCCCTACCACGCCGCATAACGCTGCGGGTTGACGAATCGAACCACCGGTGTCGCTGCCAAGCGATACCGGTGCGAAGCCGGCGGCGACCGCCGCTGCGCTACCCCCGCTCGAGCCGCCCGGCACCCGCGTCGGGTCGAGCGGATTGCGGGTCGGGCCGAATGCCGAGTTCTCTGTCGAGCTGCCCATGGCGAACTCGTCCAGATTCGTCTTGCCGATGGTGATGGCGCCGGCCTCGGCCACCTTGGTCACCACGGTGGCATCATAGGGAGGTCGCCAACCCTCGAGGATCTTCGATGAGCAGGTGGTCGGCACCCCGCGAGTGCAAATGTTGTCCTTCAAGGCGATGGGAACGCCCGCCAGCGGACCCGGGTCCTCGCCCTGGCTCACCCGGCGATCCACCTCGTCAGCCGCCTCGAGAGCGGCATCAGCGGTCACCCGGTTGAAGGCGTGGAGCTCTGGCTCTTTGGCCGCGATGGTTTCGAGGTGTTCCTCGATCACCGCCCGAGCGGTCCGTTCCCCGGACCGGACCGATGCGGCAATGCTGAGCGCAGTGTCGTTCACAGCGCATCTCCCAGGGTCGGAGGAACCCGGAATCGGCCGTCCTCCACCGAGGGCGCTGAGGCCAGAACTTCGTCTCGATCGAGGGTGGGACGACGCACATCGGGACGGAACACGTTCCTCAGCCCCAATGGGTGCGATGTCGGCGGGACATCGTCGAGATCGAGCTCGGCGATGTCGGCAGCGTGCTCGAGTACGCCGGCCAGCTGGCCGGTGAACCGGTCGAGCTCATCGTCGGTGAGCTTCAACCGTGCGAGGCCCGCCACATGAGCGACCTCGTCCCTGGTGATTCGTTCGGACATGGTCTGATTATGGGCCAGAAGGTGAGACGATCGGCGCGAGTATGTTCAGCCCCCCGATGGCGTTCCGCGAAAGGCCGGCATTCCCCATGCAACACCCCTTCCTCAGCGACGAGTGGATGGCAGCCGTCGACAACATCCGTGCGGAGTACCACGGCCGGGTCGAGGTGCCCGCTTCGCCGCTGCGGATCAACCTGATCGCCACGGAGGTCCCGTTCCGCGACGACGGTCAACTCGACGCCCACGTGGACACCCGCGGCGGGCATGTGGTGATCGGTCACGGCCATCTCGAGGACGGCGACGTGACGGTGACCGTGGACTACCAGACCGCGAAGGAGCTCTTCGTCGGTCAGGATCCCGAGGCCATCATGACCGCGTTCATGTCGGGCAAGATCCTGGTGCAAGGCGATATA
>Ga0316190_10002601_pt1 | contig 13102 bp, 15 predicted proteins | sample Eddworburrow2_MG_FD_204929 | JGI IMG/M metagenome (GOLD analysis project Ga0316190, IMG submission 204929) | Coastal sediment microbial communities from Maine, United States - Eddy worm burrow 2 | ecosystem: Environmental > Aquatic > Marine > Coastal > Sediment | place: USA: Maine | collected... | reverse complement strand
CCACCCCACACGGCGACCGAGCGACAGAACAATCAACAATTGGCCACCCCGACCCCCGTTCGACACCAGCCACCTAGTGCCGGGGAGCGTCGTACCCGGGGATCCGGGTTCGGCCTCATCGATGTATGGACGCCTTCTACGGTAGGAAGTCGCGAAGACAATCCGACACCTGAGGAGTCAGCACAAAGTGCCAACCGGAAAGCACCTGTACGTGGGTAGCCAGGAAACCGAGGTCGTCGAGATCGACCCCGACGACCTCACAACCCACGGAATGATCGTCGGCATGACCGGGTCGGGCAAGACCGGCTTGGGGATCGTGATGCTCGAAGAGGTGCTGAGGGCGGGCATACCCACGCTGATCCTCGACCCCAAGGGGGACATGGCCAACCTCTGTCTCACGTTCCCTGATCTCGCCCCCGCAGACTTCTCACCATGGGTACCCGCTGGTTCCGATGCCACGGCGCAAGCGGAAACCTGGCGCGAGGGGCTGAGCCGCGATGGCATCGACCCATCAGCGATTGCCGATCTGCGGTCGAAAACGAGATTCACCGTCTACACACCCGGTTCCGCCTCCGGTGTGCCGCTCAACCTCATCGGCTCGTTGACAGCTCCTGACGGCGACCGTGATCCCGAGATAACCGTCGATGAGATCGAGGGTTTCACCTCCAGCTTGCTCGCCCTGGTGGGAGTGGATGCAGATCCGCTGGCCAGCCGGGAGCACATCCTGATTTCGAACATCATCGCCAAGGCGTGGGCCCACGGTCGAGATCTCGATCTGGGCTCGCTGCTCCTCGCCATTCAAAATCCGCCGATGCGCAAGCTGGGCGTCATCGATCTTGACGCCTTCTTTCCCCCCGCAGACCGAGCCGCGCTCGTCATGAAGCTCAATGGTCTTCTGGCTTCGCCATCGTTTGGACCATGGCTCGAAGGCGACCCCCTCGACATCGAGTCCATGCTCTGGACGGAGGGTCAACCCAATGCGGCGATCATCTCGCTCGCTCACCTCTCCGATGTGGAACGTCAGTTCGTGGTGACGCTGGTGTTGTCCAAACTCATCACCTGGATGCGGCGCCAGCCGGGCACTGACCGGCTGCGCGCTTTGGTCTATGTCGATGAGGTGTTCGGGTTGGTGCCGCCGACCGCGAACCCGCCGACAAAAAAGCCGATCCTGACCATCCTCAAGACGGCGAGGGCCTTCGGCGTCGGGATGGTGCTGGCCACCCAGAATCCGGTCGACATCGACTACAAGGGTCTCTCCAACATGGGCACCTGGTTCATCGGCCGCCTCCAGACCGAACGGGACAAGGATCGTCTGATGGACGGTCTGCGAACCGGCCAGGCGGGAGACGTTCGAACCATCGCTGACGCGATCAGCGCGCTGGAAAAGCGTCAGTTCGTCCTGCACCGCACCCGCAGCCCGCGACCCGTGCGGTTCGGTACCCGCTGGGCCATGTCGTTTCTGGCCGGCCCGATGACCAGAGCCCAGATCAGCGAGCTCTACGCACTTGGGCTCAGCACGGCGCCCAACCCTCACCCAGGCGCACATGATGACGGTACCGGTCCGGCCGGGTCAGCCCAGAACGAGACGGCCGCCGCCGACCAGCTCCCCGACGACGAGACCGAGGCCCAGCCCAAGGTGGCCGACAACGCCCCGGTGCGATGGCTCGATCCGACCGCCCCCTGGGCGACAGAAGCCGGGTCTGATCCGGCGAGCACCACCTACCGGGCCGGAATCGTCGCCCGGGTACAACTGCTCTTTGACGACACAAAGGCCGACCTGCGAGAAAGCCAGGAGTGGGAAGCGGTCATCTTTCCCGCGCCGCCCACCATGACCGGCGCAGACATCCTTCGGGTCGACTACGACGACCGTGATCTGTTGACGGTCGCTCCCGACAACGCCACCTATCTGCTGCCCGGCGCCAAGATTCACACCAAGCGGTACTTCACGAGCGCCGCGACCGCTCTACGGAACCATCTCTACACCTCCGAGGAAATGGAGCTTCTCCACAACGCCCCCCTCAAGCTCTGGTCGCGGCCGGGCGAAACCGCAGCGGAGTTCGAGCAGAGGGCACGCGCCCGGGCCGAAGACCTCGCCGATGACGAGTTGGCCGCCTTACGCAAGCGACTTGAAACCAGAATCGACCGGGTCCAGGACGCGATAGCCAAGGCCCAAGACCGGGTCGCAGAGCTCGAGGTTCAACATCAGGCCCGCAAGCAGAACGAGACGATGAACATCGTCACCGGGTTGGCTTCGAGTGTTCTCGGCAGCCTGCTCGGCGGACGGAGCCGGAGCCGAGGTCTGGCTGGAATCGCCCGCGGGGCGTCCCGAGCCAGTGGCCGACGCGGCCAGACCCGCCAGACCGAGCAACGAATCGAAACTGCCGCGAATCGGTTGGAAGAAAAGCTGGACGACCTGGACGAGCTCGAGGCCGAACTGGCGGCGACGGTGATCGAGATCACCGATGAGTGGGACGAGAAAGCAACGATGGTCGAGCCAACCCAAATCGGGTTGGAGAAGACCGACATCACGGTCGAACAGGTGAGCCTTGTCTGGTACCCGGTCGCCAGATAGGCCCGCCCCTGACATCAGACCGAGGGCACCACGGTTCGTGTCCTGTCAGGTTGATGCGTTGATGAATTCGTGACCTGATTAGCCTGACAGGACACTTTAGCGCGGTGCCAGGTCCCGGATGGCTTGACGGACGTCGAGATCACCAAAGGACATGATCGAAAGGGCCGGGGTCGTCACCCCATTATCGACATAGCGCTGGATGTGTTCGCGACACTGCTCCGGGCTGCCGTGAACGAGCAGATCGTCGACCAATTGATCGGGGATGGCTTCCAGTGCGCCCTTACGGTCGCCGTCGGCCCAGCGGGCCCACATATCCCCCAGCACGTCATCGCGACCGAGCCAGGAATGGAACGCGGCGTACACCGGGACGTTGAGGTAGGCCGCCGCCGCCCGCCGAAAACCGGCCCGCACGGTGTCGGCGTCGGTGCTCGGGCAGACGAAGATACGAGCGACGATCTCCTTGCCCTCACCACCTGCGTGCACGGGGGCGACCACCTGTTTGACATCGTCGGCCGAGAGCCAGTTGATGATGGCACCATCCGCCTCACGACCGGCCAGCCGGAGCATCCCCTCCCTCAGTGCGGCGACCAGGATCGGAACGGGTTCGGGCGGCACCGCCCCCAACCGAAAGCCGTCCACCTCCATCGTGTCGTAGCGCTGCGCCACCCGTTCACCGGCCAACGCGGTGCGCAGGAAACGAAGCACATCACGCGTCTTGCGGTATGGCTCCTCAAAGGGGATGGCATTCCACTTCTCGACGATGACGTTGGACGAGCTACCGAGACCGAAGACGAACCGACCCGGGGCCGCTTGAGCGAGCGAACCAATGCACTGAGCCAACAAGGCGGGACCGCGCGTGTAGGCCGGCACGATGGCGCAGCCGAGCCGAAGTGAAGGAGCCCACTGGGAGGCGAGAACAAGCGGCGTGAACGCATCGGCCCCATCCGCCTCGCTCGACCACACATCGGTGTAGCCGAGATCGGCCAGTTCGGTCACCCAATCGCGCTGCGCGTGCAGAGGGACCCCGGTAAACGGAATCGACATTCCATATCGCTGCATTGCTGGTGCTCCGGTGTCGCCGATGGATCGAGCCACCATAGTGCGTCACCCCGCGGTCGAATCGACGTCAGCGCACAGGGTGTTCGCAGGGACCCCTTTTGGGAACGATTCAGTCGATGCGGCCGGAAGAGCATTCCGGAAGGATCACTCGATGTTGCCGGAATCCTCGATGTCGCGTTGGTTGAACGTCACCGTCCCGTACACGTCGAGTACCCGCACGTCGACAGCACCGCGCCCGTCCTCGTGGATCACGTGACACAGGAACTCGGCGTCGGCGGGTAAGAACAACAGGGGCCGATCTCCACAATCGACCTTGACAGGAAAGCCCACGGAGCGGAACTCGGCCCCGATCTGCCCAACGACCTTGTCGACCAGGATGACCGCGGCTTCGGGCACATAGCTGCTGAGCGACCCGTCGCGGTTGTAGCTGACACGATAAGAGAGGGTCTGGTCGCCGAGCCGCGCCTCGCACTGGGACTCCCCATCATCATCGGCCCCTGAGGCACCGCAGTCGATCGCGGCGAGATGCTGGCCGGTGGCGTCGAGAAAGGTGTCTCGGATCGCTGTCTCCGGGTCACTGAAGATGACTGCGTTGGCGTCGAGACCAAAGCCGATAGGAGGGCGGAAATCCATGATGCTCACATCGCCGGCGAGACTCACGACCTGGAGTGTCATATCGACCTTCCCCCCTTTGCCGTCGGCCACGTCGCAGCTGATCTCATCATTGACCTCACGCACGAGATGAGTGAGGTCGCTGCACCACACGCTCGCGTCAATCCGGCTGTCGGTGACCACGCCGACCAGGTGTTCGTGCAACTGCTCGACCGGGATCACCGCTTCAACGAACCCACCTCGGAACCGGCCGGAACGGTCCACTACCGCTCCCTCGTAGTGCAGCGTCTGCCCGTCGATATCCGCCTCACAACCAAATGCCATGCCGGCTCGCAGCTCAACCGCTGTGTCGCACCTCACCTCACCGAGCGATAGCTGATCCACGTCGACCAGAAGGCCCTCGAGCTCCTGTGCCACCGTTGCCGTGTCGAGCCGCGGCTGACGTGATGAACAGGCCAACGCCACGACAGCCAACACGAGCACCGGACAGAACAATCGGGTGCATATGCGGATGGTCGCGCTGGTCACAGATCCAGTCGCCGGCTTGCCCCGTCTCGACTCCACATCTACCAGTCCATCACGACAGCGATGATTTCCGGCACGACAGCGATGATTTCCGGCACGACAGCGATGATTTCCGGCACGACAGCGATGATTTCCGGCACGACAGCGATGATTTCCGGCACGACAGCGATGATTTTGGTCGCTCGGGGCGAGATACCTTCCTTTCTTGTCACACCGGCTCCGCATACTCGGGTTCATGAGCACCCAACTGATCCTCTTGGACCAGAACACCGCCGATTGGCAACTGGATGAGCAGACCCGCACGATCGGGTTCAAGGGCGTCGCCCAGGCCCGGGCGGCGCTCGAGGCCACCCGTCGCCGCCTGCTCGAGTCCGACACCGGCCAGGCCAACCGGAGCACCGGCCGGACCAGCCGTACGCGTTCGGCAGCCTGAACGAACGGCGGTGACCGGAACCCGAGCAGGCCTGCATGAGCGAAAGCGGGGGCGATACCATCTCGCCATGACCGACATCGTGATCGTCGAAGCCGCTCGCTCGCCAGTAGGGCGCCGGGGTGGAGAGCTCAAGAATATTCATCCCGTGGACCTGCTGGCCCAGGTACAGAATGAGGTGATCGCCCGTAGCGGCATCGATCCCAAAGAGATCGGCCAGGTGGTGGGTGGCTGTGTCAGCCAGGTTGGTGAGCAGTCGTTCAATGTGACCCGCACGGCATGGTTGAGCGCCGGCCTGCCCATGGAGACCCCAGCGACCACCGTCGACACCCAGTGCGGCTCCTCCCAGCAGGCCACGAACATGGCGGCCAGCCTGGTGGGATCCGGAGTGGTCGACGTGGCCCTCGGCTGTGGGGTCGAAGGCATGTCCCGCATACCCATCGGCTCCAACAGCTCAAAAGAGCTCGGTCTGGGCAAGGCCATCCCGAAGTCCTATTTCGGCAACTATGAGTTCACGTCCCAGTTCGAAGGCGCCGAGCGTCTCGCCGACAAGTGGGGCATCAGCCGCGAAGAGTGCGACGAGTTCGGTTTCCAGTCCCAACAGCGGGCGGCCCGGGCCTGGGAGGAAGGCCGCTTCGGCACCCAGATCATCCCGATCGAGGTTCCCGTCCTCGACGAGGCCGGTAAGCCCACCGGCGAGACCACGACGGTGACCCGAGACGGTGGCTTGCGCGACACCACATTGGCCGGACTGGGTCAGCTGAAGCCCGTTGCCCGGCCCGATGGCGCCCACACCGCAGGGAGTTCTTCGCAGATCTCCGACGGCTCGGGCGCAATTCTGCTCATGAATGCGGACAAAGCGGCCGAGCTCGGGCTGACCCCCAGGGCCAAGATTGTCGACACCTGCCTCGTCGGTTGCGATCCGGTGCTCATGCTCACCGGCCCGATCGAGGCCACGAACCTGTTGTTCGACCGAACCGGCTTGGCGATGAGCGACATCGATGTGGTCGAAATCAACGAAGCCTTCGCCTCGGTAGTCCTGGCCTGGGCCAAGGAGACCAATCCCGATATGGACAAGGTGAACCCGAACGGTGGAGCCATTGCTTTGGGACACCCGCTCGGAGGCACCGGTTCGATCCTGTTGACCAAGGCCCTTCACGAACTGGAGCGCACCGACGGCGAATACGGTCTCGTCACGATGTGTTGTGGTGGCGGGCTCGGCACCGGCACCATCATCCAACGCGTCTGAACTACCACGATGCGGCGGACAGAACGGCAGAATTTGGAGCCATACAACCGGTCGAGGGGAGCGTGGACCCTTGGCCGGTTGGCGTTCCTAACCCTCATCCTCGCAGGATGCGGCTCGGAGTCGAGCCCGGTATCGCTCACTGCCCAGGTCGCGCCGGTACCGGTTTCTCCTCAGCTCGACTATGACCCGGCGGCCGCGGCTGGGGCCCGTCGGGCCCAGGTCACCGAGGTGGTCGACGGCGACACGATCGAGATCAGGATCGGGGCCCGGACCGAGCGGGTTCGCCTGATCGGCGTTGATGCTCCCGAAACCAAGCACCCGACCGAACCCGTCGGCTGTTATGGCCCGGAGGCTTCCAGCCGACTCCACGAGCTCCTGGCCGAAGGAACCGACGTGGGCGTACTACGAGACCGCGAACCGCGAGACCGGTTCGGCCGCCTGCTCGGCTATGTGTACCGGCTATCGGATGGACTGTTCATCAACCGAAGCCTCGTGGTCAGCGGCCACGCCGACGTGTTGGACATCGCGCCCAACTCCACGTTTGCCACGAGCCTGCGTTCGGCTTCCCACCGGGCGAAGGCGACACAGGTTGGGCTGTGGGGCACCTGTGTGGATTGAGGCCACGGACCAGGGGCCAGCTGGGGGTTGTTTGCCAGCAGCCGGGAGTCGATCTCGAAGGCGTCGAGCTCGGCGGCCTCGATGGGGTGGCTGTAGGGGTTGACTCCCTGGCTGACCAGATGACCATCCCAGAGATAGCGGTGGACGTCGTCGCTGAGGCTGGGCTCGGTGGTGAGCATGACCGGATTCGAGCTGATGTCGGCGTATCTCATCGGCCTGCTGCTGCCGCTCGCCGGCCTCCCCGGCCGCCGTCTCGTGTTGTACTTGTGGAATCCATTGATGATCATCGAGACCAGCCACGGGGCCCATCTCGACGCCCTCATGGTCTTCGCCGTGTTGCTGTCCATCCTGGCGATGCACCGATCCCATGGGAACGCACCGCGGATCGCGTCACCGGTCGCGCTGGCCATCGCCACCCTGACCCGCCCACTGCCTTTACTGCTAACCCCGGTCATGTTCTGGCGCTGGACATGGCCTCAGCGCCTCGGATATGGGGCCCTGCTCGTGACCGTGACCGGGCTGTTTGCGTTTCGGGCCCGCCGGTTGGGGCCTCAACGGGCCGCCAACGGGTACCGGGGTGTTCGGTCCGCTCGGATCTACGCGACCGAGTTCAGGTTCAATGGTGGCGCAGCCGCGTGGATCGAATCAGCACTGGCGGGCCCAGCCGCCTCCATCGGGCGTGATCCGGCCCAGATGACCAGGCTCATGATCGGCGCCATCACGGTACTGGTCACGGTCGGGGTCGGGATTGCCGCCCGCCATCGCTCGGCCTCCGAAGACCGAGATGGTGGCTCTTGACCGTGCCATGGTTGTATCTCACGACCGTCGGCGCGCTCTTCGGCTATGTGCTGTCGCGCGGCGATTTCTGTTTCCATTCGACCTGGCGAGGGCTTGTATCGCGCCCGCGTTCAGGCGACCTCGCCCGCGCCTAGTGTTCGTGTATGCCATGATTTTTGGCACCGGCCTGCTCAGCGTGGCGCTCATCACCGTCGTACAAGCGGTGGCGGCCCGCCGCCAGCGCTCGCTCGACCGGGGGCGAGGCGACGCCGGCCCATTCCCCTGGCTCGATGCGATCATCGCCGATGAAGGTGAGGCTCGGGCCACGACTTTCACCGATCTCGACCTCCAGGAGAGGACGTTTGGTTGGCCCACCGAGATGATGGTTGCCGCCGCGGAGCATGGGGCACGGGTCATGGAGGTTCCGGTCTCTTGGCACGTCCGGAACGCGGGTAGCTCCAAGGTGAGCGGTACCATCGTCGGATCGGTGCTCGCCGGATGGCACATTCTCCGCATCACGATCCGGTACAGGCACCGGGATAGCATCTCTTCATGATCTGTTTCCCTTCGACGATCGGGTCAGACGCCTCGAGTTCGTCATGACCAGTCGCGGTTCGGGCCATGCACTCTGAGCCCGAGATGACATCTCCGGGCGCCGCGGTTCATCAATCGCTTCCGACCCGGCTTGGCCATCGTGCCGATGCCCGGCTGGTGATCATCAACTGCGCCGATCTGGGCACTTGCCATGCCGCGAACGTGGGGATCTATGAAGCGCTCGACTTGGGTCTGGCCACCAGCGCGACCTTGGCGGTGCCCGCCCCATGGAGCCGAGAGGCCGCCTACCGGTACCGCGGCGAAGACATTGGGGTCCAACTGATGGTCAACAGTGACTGGGACCGGGTGCGGTGGGGCCCGATCACCCAGGCGCCTTCGCTTCTCGACGGCGATGGCGGTTTTCCGCGCACCGTGATCGACACCTGGGACCATGCCGATCTCGACGAGATCCGCAGAGAGTGCCGGGCTCAACTCGAGCGCGCCATCCTTTGGGGCTTCGATGTCAGCCATCTCGACAGCCATCTGAGCGCCCTCCAACTCAGGCCCGAGTTCTTCGACATCTTTCGAGAGATTGCGACAGATTTCAACCTTCCAGTTTCTCTCCCCACGGCAGGCGTTGAGCGCCAGAGCGGTTTTCCGTTTCGCCAGCTCGCCAGCGATGAAGGCCTGCTGTTTCCCGATCATCTCATCGTCGTCGGACCGACCATCGGTATCCGGGAGCTCGAACGAAAGATCTTCGATCTCGAACCCGGCGTGACCGAGATCCAGGTGCGTCCGGCCGTCAACACCGCGGAGCTGCGCGCCGCCACCCCGGATTGGGCCAGCCGGGTGGAAAACCATGACCTTCTGACCGCTGATCGCCGCCTGCGTATCGTGCTCGAGCGGGCTGGTGTCATCCTGACCGGGTACCGCGAGCTCCGGGCCGCCCAGATGGCGGGCTGAGCACCTCAGCTAGATCCCGCAGCCGGGCAACGAAGCGATCAGTATTCGGTGTCCGAGGCCAACGCCGCCACCGCTTGCGCGTAGTGCGGATCGGCCATCACCGAGAAGAGGTCCAACAACGGCCGGCTCGAGCCCTTGACCTTCATGTGTCCTTGCATGAACCCCACGGCCGGGTCGAATTGGCCTCGAGCTTGAGCGAGCGCATCGGCCCATTCCTGGGTGATTACCACGCCCCGATCGTCGGCGGCGCCCGGACGGTACTTCGGTGTGCCACCGGCGGGGACCACCACATGGTAGGTGACCTTGCCGCTGGGACCTCCCGTCACCTCGAATTGCACCGCATGGCTCGGCCCTTCCCAAGGCGGCAGGGACCCCAGCCGATCGGTGAACGCATTGAGCCAGTCCTCGGACAGAAACATCATGCTCACGACACCAGCTCGTCGGGGGCCGACCCCACATGGTCGGTCAGAATCCCCGCGAAGAGGTCATCGGTGGGCACCTCACCTTCGGTCCGATCCTGGGCGAGTATGTAATCCTCGTAGGGGTAGGCGCGACACTCGGCATCCTCGGGGAGCCCAAACCAGAACCGTTCATTGGGATCGACCTGGGTTCGATGGGCGAGCAGCGCGTCACGGCGCACACCGTAGTGGCTGCGAATGTCGATTCGGGTCGTGATCCGTTGGTCCTGTCCCGGGCGGGACAACCATTTGTCGTCGTATGGCGACTCGAGACCCAGCGCCGTGTACTGCCCGTGAAGCGCGACGAGCCGGGCTTTGGACCACACGTTGTAGAACAGCCTCAGCGGTTGCCACGGCTCGACCGGGGTGACACCGCTGCCCGGCGTCGGAGACCAATCTGGATCTCCTGCCAGCTGAAACGCCAGATCGGTCACCTCGTGCACCCTCAGATGATCGGGGTGCCGATAGCCACGCTGCACATCGGGGTAGGTGATGATGACATGCGGTCGGACCGACCGGATGATCGACACCAACCGGCCGGCCGCCTCCAGCAGTGGCGCTTGCGCGAAGCATTGGGCGTGGGCATTGGCCTCCGAATCGGGCATCCCTGAATCCCGATAGCCGAGCATCCACACCTGGTCGAACCCAATGACTTCCGAGGCGCGGATCAGCTCCTCGCGCCGGACATCGACCAGCCGTTCACGAACGTCCGGTCGGTCCATCGCCTTATTGACGATCTCGCCTTCCTCCCCGCCGGTCGCGGTCACGAGCACCGTGCCGACGCCCGACGCGCCGTACTGGGCGAGGGTGCTCGCCCCTTTTGATGCCTCGTCGTCCGGGTGAGCGTGCACGGTGAGCATCCTCAGTGGTTTGGCGGCAAGCTCAGCATCGCTACCGATCAGAATGTGCATGGACCATCCAGGATAGAAATCATCATGTCTTGACCAGCCGAGCTGGGCTCGGCTTCCGCCCGTCGGTCTGAAGGTAGCGCTGTACGCGGCCTGCTCCAAGCTCTCCTGGCGCGCGAACCGCAGGGGTCTTGGCCGCGAGTCAGACGAAGGGGCGATGACCAACGCGACTAAGATCGCTGCAGGTAGCAGCGAGTGCGGGGCGTCCGAGTTTGATTGGGTCGTCTGACATCGATCAGGTCGTCCGACATCGAGAGGGAACGATGGAGTCGCCAGAGTTCTGGCGTTGGATCTGGCTAGTCGGGATCGTGGCCTTCATGGCCGGTGAGCTGCTGACTGCGGGATCATTTTTCATGATGCCATTCGTGGTGGGCGCGTTCGTGGCCTTTCTCATGGCCTTGACGGGCTTCAACTTGCCCCTGGAACTGACCGGGTTCATCTTGGGCTCGGGCGCTGCATTCCTGGCCATGAGACCACTGGCCCGGCGTCTCGACCAGCTCGACTCCGGTGATGGCATTGGGGCGAAGCGGCTCGTGGGTGCCAAAGCGGTCGTCACCAAGGACATTCCCGGAGGCACCCATCTCGGCATGATCAAGGTCGGTGGTGAACTGTGGCGGGCGGAGAGCCTCGATGACCACCCGATCCCGGCCGGCGCTCAGGTATCCGTCGTCGAGGTCCGCGGCACCCGGGCGGTCGTTTGGACCAGAGATCAAGTGGATCGGACCGAGACCCCGAACCGGGAGCCGGGCTGGTCATGAGCCTCCGTCGTTTGCCCACTACCACCAATCCCCTCCCGATTGCCGCTCAACCCGCTCAACCCCACTGCCGGACAGGATCCGAGCAGCGAGAAAGGTATTGATTCCTATGTTCGCCGCCATTGTCGTGTTCTTATTGTTGATCGTCGCCCTGTTGGTCATCTACGCCGCGGCCAGTATCCGAATCGTTCGGCCCTATCAGCGAGCGGTAATCGAACAGCTAGGCAAGTACAAACAGACCGTAGACCCGGGGCTGCGACTGATCATTCCGTTCATCCAATCGCTGCGAAAGGTCGACATGCGCGAGCAGGTCGTCGACGTTCCGCCTCAGGAGGTCATCACGGCCGACAATGTCGTGGTTTCTGTGGACGCGGTGATCTACTACGAACCCACCGATCCCCAACGCCTGCTCTACAACGTGGCCCAGTTCATCATGGCCGTTACCAAGCTGGCTCAGACCAACCTCCGCAACGTCATCGGCGACATGAGCCTTGACCAGGCCCTCACCTCCCGGGACACGCTCAATACCGCGCTGCGAGACATCCTCGACGAGGCGACCGACAAGTGGGGCGTGCGGGTCGTCAGGGTCGAGATTCAGCGCATCGACCCTCCGGCCGACGTCATGCACGCCATGCACGAGCAGATGAAAGCCGAGCGGAATCGGCGGGCCGTGGTCACCGAGGCCGACGGTAGTCGGGAGGCGGCCATCGCCCGGGCCGAGGGCGAAAAGCGCTCGACCATTCTGCAAGCGGAAGGGCAACAGGAGAGGGCCGTCCTCAACGCGAAGGGCGAGGCGGAGGCCACGAGGGCGAGGGCTGACGCCGAAGCCTTCCGTCAAGAGCGGGTGGCCGAGGGCGAGGCGAAGGCTATCCGGTCGGTGTTCGGCGCCATCAACAGTGGCGGCGCTACCGACGAGGTGCTCGCCATGAAGTACCTGGAGACCCTCGGTTCCATCGCCGATGGTCGAGCCACCAAGATCTTCCTGCCGGCCGACACCTCATCGATGATGGGTTCGATCGCCGGTGTGGCCGAGATGTTCCGAGAGGGCAGCAAGGCCGAGGCCGGCAGCGACCCGAACGGGCCGCCCGAGCTAGCCTCAGGCAACGGGGGCGCAATGGAATTCGAACCGTCGGCTCCGGCCCGACGCCAACCGGTCCGCAACTCCCCACCCCCTTCCAGGCCGTAGCCCTCACACCGCTCCCAGGCGCCCGAGCGGCCTCAACCCTTCATCAACAGGAGTTCCACCTCACCGGTGTGATCGTCCTCGATCAGCGACCATCCGAGGCGGGCGGCCAGCAATGACCTGCCCTCCTCGGGTCCGCTGGCTATCAACTCGTCGCCCGCCAACAGTTGAACGCTGCGCTGAGGGCGATACACGTACCGGCCGGCCCGCTCCACCGCCAAGACCAGGTAACCCGGCTCGATGTTCAGTTCGAGCTCAGCGAGCGTGGCTCCGTCGGCCAGGGAGCCCGCTGCCACCGGCATCTTGACGACGACATCGTCCGAATCTCCCAAAGCCAGGCCGAGAATGGGATGGACCTCTTCACGCTTCTCGATCAGCCAGACCATTTGTTGCGCCTGATCGCCAAGATCCTCGGCCGCCTCGGCCAGATGGAGCAGCCCGCGCAAGGGAGACGGATCG
>Ga0316190_10002598_pt1 | contig 13107 bp, 13 predicted proteins | sample Eddworburrow2_MG_FD_204929 | JGI IMG/M metagenome (GOLD analysis project Ga0316190, IMG submission 204929) | Coastal sediment microbial communities from Maine, United States - Eddy worm burrow 2 | ecosystem: Environmental > Aquatic > Marine > Coastal > Sediment | place: USA: Maine | collected... | reverse complement strand
CGCACCCGTCAGATAGTGCTGGATGCCTATGAACTCGTTGGTCTGCCTGGCCTTGATCGGCCTTAATGTCCGGTAGATGGTAAGTTTGCTGCCTTTTACGAGTGAAGCGTCATCTCCCGGCCGGATGTATACCAGATCTCCCGTGCTGATCATCTCCTTATTCCCATCCACTTTAAAGATGCTACCCTGGGATTGAATGGGGTCTTTACGAATGAAACCCACCCGATCCAAGGCAGCGTAGTGGAAGTGCAGCATGTTCGTCAACTCGGGATTATCCGCAACCGTCTTGTCCTTGGTGGAAGCCTTTTGGCCGGTGGAAGCCTTCTGGCCAGTGGAAGTCTTTTGTCCAGTGGGCGCTATTTCACCATATCCTTGAGCACCCCGGCGCCGATACAGTCGGATGCGCTGTCCTGGATAAATGAGGTGGGGATTGGCGATCTGGCTGTTTTCTTTCCACATTTCCGGCCATTGCCAGGGTGTATCGGAAAACTTTTGTGACAGATCCCAAAGGGTGTCGCCCTTTTGTACGGTATAGTAGAATCCGGTTTCGTATTTAACGGTTTGCTGCTCCTGTGCTGCCGCTTGAGACCCGGGAAAGGCCGGCATGAGCAGAAAGATGAATAAAATCAAGATGGATAAGATGCGTGTTTTTATTTTCATCAGATACTCCGGTTTTTTGTTGCCGTTAAAGTCAAAAAAATTTGTTTTTTATCTAATAAGATTACTTGATTATCACTGGATTGTCAAATTTTTCGACCATCCATCATCGATTCTGATTGGAGAGTGCATTGGGGGCTAAATAGCCTGATATTCGGTTATTCAAGGCTCTGAGTGCCAAAAAAAAGCCCTTACCGTATGCGAACATACTGTAAGGGCTTTTTTCTAATTATCGTCGATAGACGGGGTGATTACATCATTCCACCCATTCCACCCATTCCGCCCATGCCGCCGCCGCCCATTCCGGGAGCTCCGCCAGGCATTGCGTCTTGTTTTTCTTCCGGTTTATCCGCCACCATGGCTTGGGTTGTCAGCATCAATGACGCCACACTGGCTGCATTTTGCAGGGCCAGACGAACCACCTTGGTGGGATCCAGGACACCGGCCTTCAGAAGATCTTCATAGTCATCTGTGGCGGCATTATAGCCGTACGAGCCTTTTTCATTTTTAACTTTGTCGATGACAACAGATCCCTCTAAACCGGCATTGTTGGCAATCTGACGCAGCGGCTCTTCGATGGCACGCATAACGACTTTAACACCCAGTTTCTGATCCGCTTTGATTCTAAGTTTGCTCAGGGCATCCAGACTACGCACCAGGGCGACACCGCCACCGGGCACAATACCTTCTTCAACCGCCGCCCGGGTCGCGTTCAAAGCATCTTCAACGCGCGCCTTCTTCTCCTTCATTTCGGTCTCGGTGGCTGCGCCGACATTGATAACCGCCACGCCGCCGATCAGTTTGGCGAGTCGCTCCTGCAATTTTTCACGATCATAATCGGAGGTCGTCTCATCAATCTGGGCTCGAATTTGTTTTACCCGGCCTTCAAGGGCTGAGCGCGATCCGGCACCATCGATGACGGTCGTGTTGTCCTTGTCGATACTGATGCGTTTGGCTTTTCCTAAATCCTGAACCGTCAGGTTTTCCAGCTTGATTCCAAGATCTTCAGAAACCACCTGTCCACCGGTCAAAATGGCAATATCTTCCAGCATGGCTTTTCTGCGATCGCCGAAACCGGGGGCTTTCACCGCAGCGACGTTCAGGGTGCCTCTGAGTTTGTTGACCACCAGGGTCGCCAGGGCTTCGCCATCGACATCTTCCGCGATGATCATCAGCGGTTTGCCCATTTTGGCGACTTGCTCGAGGATCGGAAGAAGGTCCTTCATGTTGCTGATTTTTTTCTCGTTGATCAGAATGTAGGGATCATCCAGGGAAGCTACCATTTTTTCCGGATCGGTTACAAAATAAGGTGAGAGATAGCCGCGGTCAAACTGCATGCCTTCCACAACTTCGAGGGTCGTGTCCATGCTCTTGGCTTCTTCCACGGTGATGACGCCTTCTTTGCCGACTTTATTCATGGCTTCGGCGATAATATTTCCGATGGTCGTATCATTGTTGGCCGAAATGGTGCCGACCTGAGCAATTTCACGCTGATCCTTGGTGGCTTTGCTCATGTTTTGAAGCTCTTTTACGACCACCTCGACGGCCGCATCAATGCCGCGCTTGATGGCCATGGGATTGTTGCCGGCTGCAACGAGCTTTTGTCCTTCTTCATATATTGAACGTGCCAGAATGGTGGCCGTGGTGGTTCCGTCACCGGCCATATCGCTTGTTTTGCTGGCGACTTCCTTGACCATCTGGGCACCCATATTTTCGAACTTATCTTCCAGTTCAATTTCTTTTGCGACCGTGACACCGTCTTTGGTGACCGTCGGAGAGCCCCAGGATTTATCCAGAACGACATTTCTCCCTTTAGGACCTAAAGTTACCACCACCGCATCTGCTAGAGTTCTAACCCCGTTCAGCATCGCCTCTCGGGCTTTCATGTCATATTTAATCAATTTACTCATCTTGATATATCCTCCTTAAAAAATATTAATTAGTCAATTATGCCAAGCACGTCGTCTTCGCGCATGATCAAGTATTCTTCACCACTGATTTTTACCTCGGTTCCGGAGTATTTACCGAAAAGAATCCGATCACCTTTTTTAACCTCGAGCGCGATCCTTTTTCCGTCTTCACCGACTTTGCCGTTACCGACGGCCGTCACTTTTCCCTCTGCAGGTTTTTCCTTGGCCGTGTCCGGAATGATAATGCCGCCTTTGGTGGTTGTTTCTTCTTCGACGCGTTGGACTAGAATTCGATCCTGTAATGGTCTCAATTTCATGGTTAAAAATCTCCTTTTACATTAACAAAATATTTTTCTGTAGTTGTAGCACTCATGTTTGATTCTCAAAAAGTAAGTTCTTCCGCTGCACGAAGCGGTCGTTGTCTCCACCCCCTTTCGAATTAGCTTATGTTTTAAATATGGTTATTATATTAAAATGTTAGGCAAGTTTTTTTTCGTAGATTTGATTTGTTTGAAAGTTAATCATGCTTTCTTGATTGTAAAGAGATAAAGCGAGGAATTTTAAAAAATTTTCTAAAGGTTCAGCCACATGAAGACACAAAAAAACTCATATGACGATTAAACTCTCGTCAAAAAAGAGTCATCTAACATTTTTTGAATCGGCTGAATCAGGTGGATTTGTCGCTGGACTGCTTTTTGATGCCCGCGTCGGTGGTGTCGGCTGATTTTTTCTGAACTGATTTGCTCTCTTCAGTCTTTTTTTGAGAAGACTTGGTGGGTTTTTTGGATTTGTCGGCATAATCGGTTACATACCAGCCGGTACCTTTCAGGTGAAAGGTGCTCTGGGATACGAGTTTGTGGAGTTTACCCGAGCAGTGGTTGCATTTGGTAAGGGGCTTATCTGAAAATTTTTGCAGCGCTTCCTCAATGTTCCCGCATTTGGTGCATTCATATTCGTAGATCGGCATTTTGAAACATCTCCATTATTTTTAACGTCCCTTTAAACCCGGATCCGACGCTAGCTGGTAAATATATAGTCAGTAACCTCGGATTGTCAAGATTCAATTTCCATCCATTCAATTTCCATCAGGGATTGCGCAAATCCTCATACGGTACGCGCCAATCGTTGTAAAATTCCAGGACCTTCAATAGACCTTCAATTTGGACAAGGTGCAAAATATCATGAGTCCGGTGGTGGACCCGCTTTTCCTCAGCCATGCGTTCTTCACTGGAAGCATCAAAGCTTTGAAGAAACTTGCTGAACCGCACGATGTGGATTAATTCGTGGGTGATGATGTAAAGAGAAAAAGGAAACAGCTCAATATCCGGTGTGCCCTCCAAGGTCGACCGGATTGTGTGATCCTGCAGGCAGATTTTATAAAAATCATAGGTTGCCGATCCCAATGACGTATTTCTGCGTCGTCCCCTGTAACGAATAATTTGCGCAAACGGGCCGTCTATGATTTCCTCATTGACCAGCTCTGTCAGGGTCCTGACATCATATCGCGGGCCGAGCCATTGACTGGCAGACATTTTATAATGATTGCTGACAAGCTCTTCTGCCATGGCGACGGCGTTGTTGACGATTTTAATTTGCTTGGGGCTGAAGGTCTTGCGTTTTTGCATCGTACTCCGGCGAAATAGATTGTAAGAATCCCTTGAGGGATTGGTTTTACCCGTGCTCAATTCAGGCTCAAGTGAAGTTGTAACAGCCTCACTCAGTAAAACAAATCTGTTAGGCATTTGATTATATATCGATAAACCTGATTAATATCAAGCCCGAGGGTGAAGCATGTTTATTTGGTCCCGAAAAAAGGTGTAGACACAAACCCATCGGTTGTGTTAAATAACCAGGTTACTAAGCGAAATGTCTTTAATGCATATTTTTACCAGAAAGGGAGGTGATGAATTGGGTAGTGTTGTAAAAAAGCGCAGAAAAAAAATGCGAAAGCACAAACATAGAAAATTATTGGCCAAAACACGTCATCAGAGAAGGAAAGGTAAATAATGATACCGGCAATCTTTTCTGGATCTAGCTAAAAGCACCGGGCATGTAAAATGCGTCGGTGCTTTTTTGTGGCGTTCACATATCCACTATCTTTTCAACAAATCGGATTTGGAATTCAGAGACGTCCAGCGGTTATTCCGGGTATTCTTTGAGGTATTTCAAAAACTCTGACTCGGTTGAGAGTATCAGGGTATTTTTTTCGTCCAGGGATTGATCATAGGTTTCAAGCGTTTGCACAAACGAATAAAATTCGGGATCAACGCCATAGGCCTCGGCATAAATGATGGTCGCTTCGGCATCGGCTTTACCCTTGATTTCCTGGGCCGTGCGATATGCCTCCGACGTTATTCTCTGCAACTCCCTTTCTCTTTCACCTAATATTTTCTGGGCCTCACCCCTGCCTTCGGAGCGATATTTTTCAGCAATTTGCTTGCGCTCGGCAATCATTCGATTATAGACGGATTTTCTGACCTGTTCGACATAATTTATCCGTTTTATTTTTACGTCAACCAGTTCGATGCCGAACTGCGCCAGTTTGGGCTGAGCCTGCTTCAGGATTCCCTGGGTGATTTTTTCGCGGCCGACGGACACCGCATAAGAAGTTCTGATGCGGTCTTCAATTTCGACATCAGACGTATCGAGCAAACGGGAGGATTTGCGAACGGTCTCGATCAGTGAATAGGAGGTAATAAAATTCCTCACGGCCGGGTCGATAATATCGTTGAGTTTGCCGACGGCGTTAAACTGGTTGTTGACGGTCTGAAAAAACTTGACGGGGTCCGTAATTTTCCAGCGGGCAAAGGTATCGACCCAGATAAAGGTTTTATCCAGGGTGGGAATCTGACCCGGATCACCGTCCCAGTCCAGCAGGTTTTTAGCAAAATAATTGGCACGCTGGATGAAAGGTACCTTAAATCTAAGTCCCGGATCTGTTTTCGGCTGTCCAACGATTCTGCCGAACTGGGTGATGATGACCTGTTGGGTTTCATCGACGGTGTAGGCCGCGTTGTAAACGAGGAAGGCTGCCACAGCAATTATTATAATAACAAGAATTCCTTTATTTTTCATTTTTCAGCACCAATTTGTTTTCCAATATTCAGTAAAGGTAGAAAATTTTTCTGATCTGCATCGATGATATACTTGGCACCCAGCTTCGGAAAAACTTTTCCCATGGTCTCGAGGTACATTCGCCGCTTGGTGACATCCTTGGCCTTGGCATACTCCTGGTATATCGAGGTGAACCTGGCGGCGTCACCCTTGGACCGGTTGACGCGATTCAAGGCATAGCCTTCCGCTGTTTTGATGGTACGGTCGGCTTCACCACGCGCTCGCGGAATGGACTTATTGTATTCTTCTTTGGCCTGATAGATCAGTTGTTCTTTTTCCTGAGTCGCCTGGTTGACCTCGTTAAAAGACGGCTGCACGGGGCCGGGAACATTGGTTCTTTTCATTTCGATGGTGACGATATGGATACCGGTTTCGGCCTGGTCCAGTTCTTTTTGCAGTAGTCCGCGGGCCTCCACCGCAATTTCATCCCGTTTGCTGATGACCTCGTTGATACTGCGGTCCCCCACCACCAGTCGCATCGAAGCTTCGGACATATCGGTGAGGATTCTGCGGACGTCGCGCACCTTAAATAAATAATTGTACGGATCTTTAACCCGGTACTGGACAATCCAAGGTACCAGGGCGACATTCAAATCTCCGGTGAGCATCAGGGCAACGTTAATATTTTCAGTTCCGGCTTTAAAACGCGACCTGCTGTCGGTTGTAGCCGAAGCAAACCCGAATTCTTCGGTCCTGATCTGTTTAACATTAACCTTGGTGACCTTTTCGATGCCAATTGGCAATTTAAAGTTAAGTCCCGGCTGGGCGGTACGGACATATCTACCGAAAAGCTGGACGATACCGACTTCATCCTGTTTAACGGTAAAAAAAGTGCTTGAACCAATCATGATGATAACAATCACCAGGACTACCAGCGGGCCGCCGGGCAGTTTGAATTTCTTGAGTTTATCCAGGATTTCATCCATCTGGGGTGGCGTGCCACCGCCGATACCGCCGCCCCTGCCTTGTTGCTGCTGTTTCAGTTTATCCCAATCCCAACTCATAGCTTGTTTCCCGTAAAAAATGGTTAATAACAGCGGATTCAATACAGTTGGTTCTTGAATCCCAGATATCTGTTGTACGCAGCCGAATGACGATATCCACGGCTGCGAGAAAAATATGATGATATGTAAATTTTCACCTAACAATAAATTGCCCGGCTATTCAAGTCAAGTAAAAAGCTTCTAAACCGAGATTTACTTGACATGCTGGGGATCGGCTGGCAATCTACTTGCAGAGATGAAAACAAAAAAAGGTAAAGCAAAATTTGTACACATCGGCAGTATCATCGACGATGTTTTAAAAACCTATCGACGTGAACCCGATGGCGAATTGATACAGGTCTGGCATGTTTGGGACAGCATTGTCGGTGAAGTCATTGCAAACAATGCCAAACCCGGCGCCTTTAAAGGCAGGATTCTACTGGTATATGTGACGAGCTCAACATGGGTTCACCAGCTTCAGTTTTTAAAAAAGGAAATGATTGCCAAATTGAATGAGGCCCTGGGAAAATCGCTCATAGATGATTTGAAATTTAAAATCGGACCGGTGTAGGGAATGAAAATTGAAGAATGAAAATTGAAGATTTATGGATGTCGCTTCGCTCTGCTTTTTTATTTCAGCATCTTAAACCTGTTTCGTTGGACCAGATCAGAGATAATGGACTCTGTCTTAGCTTTAGGCCGTTTAGCTCATTTTAGGCGCTCGTGTGAAACATTCGTAATAATAGTCTTGCCACTAGACACTAAGACGCGAAGAGAAGATATATATTCTAAATCATTACAAATATGAGAATTGTCTGTCATTAGATCTCTTATGGTTATGGTATTAATAAATCTCACTGTAAACTTGGTGCTTAGCGTCTTTGTGGCTGAACGAAAACCATCAAAGTTTCTTTTCTGATCAGACTGGACGCTGGCGGCCAACGGCACCGCTTATATTTATTAAAGTAAGCGCCTCCTTACAGGGGGGAATCAGGGTCGGCTCGTCTGGTCCCTGGTATTTGCTCTTGTGAACTCCTTTACCACCGACACATTTTTCAATGGAAAGATCCGACTAACTCAAGATCGATTTGGCTATCGTTTCTCCATTGATGCTGTTCTGCTGGCCCATTTTGCCGATCCACGGTCTGGGGCTAAAGTGCTCGATTTAGGGACCGGCTGTGGCATTATTCCGCTCATTTTAGCCTATCGGCAGCCCCAAATTTCACTTTACGGGGTCGAGGTGCAGACGGCGCTTGCCGAGCTGGCCATTTCCAACGTGAAAGAAAACCGACAGGAAGATCGTATTACGGTTATCTGCACTGATATGAAATTGCTAAAACCGACGATGACCGCCGGCCCGGTGGATCTGGTGGTTTGCAATCCTCCTTTCCGCAGGCAAGGGTCCGGTAGAATAAATCCGGACGCGCAACGTGCTGTTGCCCGCCATGAAATCAAAGCAAATTTGAGCGATATCATTCAAACGTCCCATCGTATGTTGCGGGCGGCGGGACGTTTGGCCCTCATTTATACGGCCGGACGCTTGACCGGTGTCCTGTCCAGGATGCGAACCGAGGGCATTGAGCCGAAATTCATTCGCATGATCCATTCCCGTCAGGATGCAAAGGCGACCTTAATTCTTATCGAAGGTGTCAAAGGCGGGCGTCCGGATCTCAAAATTGCCCCACCCCTGATCATATACGATAGAAGTAATGATTACACCGAGGAGGTTGCGTCGATGTTCAGGCCGTGACAGAGGGCAGATGACAGAGGGCAGATGATAGAGGGCAGATGACAGAGGGCAGATGATAGAGATCAGAAGACAGAGGACAGAAGACAGAGATCAGATGACAGAGATCAGAAGACAGAGATCAGAAGACAGAGGACAGATGACAGGGTCGCATCATTATAAAAGACAATTGCTTGGACAAAATAAAGTTACTTGCCCAATGAAATTCATGAAAATTCCAAGTACCAAACCACAAATCACAAACAAATACGAATATCCGAAATTCAAAATTCAAAATAGTTAAAATGACAGCGAGACATTGGAGAAAACAAATTTTTACCATTGCAATTCGACTTCACAAGTCTTAAAATATGATTTTTGATCGGCGGTCATGGTGCCGAAGATCGTTGACAGTCTCAGACAAAAGCTATATTGAGATCTACCCATAATTACCCGGAACCGTGAACCTGGAACCATGTGTTACCGGAGAGGTGGCCGAGCGGCTGAAGGCCCTGCTCTCGAAAAGCAGTATCCTGTCAAAAACGGGATCGTGGGTTCGAATCCCACCCTCTCCGCCAGGTGGGTCGACCCTTTGATTAATCCGGACGGGCCGGTTGTAGCGAAGCGTGAATCCCGATTTATCGGGGACTTGACGATCGTAAATTTATTAGATCGCGAAATACACGAAATATTCTAAGATTAAGATTTTTAGTGTCTTTCGTGGTGAAATTATTTCTTTCGAATTTACAGTTTTACCTTTTGAAAATACAACAGAACCGGAGAGATGTCCGAGCTGGCTGAAGGAGCACGACTGGAAATCGTGTGTGCTGTCAAAAGCGGCACCGAGGGTTCGAATCCCTCTCTCTCCGCCATCGTCCAATACCGATAACTAACCTATGTCATAACTGCATTCCCTATGTCCTATCTCGTCCTTGCACGTAAGTATCGCCCGCAAACCTTTGAACAGGTTGTCGCACAGACGCATATCACCCGAACCTTAACCAATGCAATTTCATCGGGCCGGGTGGCCCATGCCATCCTGTTTTCCGGTCCCCGCGGCACCGGTAAAACGACGGTTGCCCGAGTACTGGCAAAAGCAATGAATTGCAAGGATGGTCCGACACCCGTTCCCTGCAATGTTTGCAGATCTTGCAACGAAATCACGGCAGGCAAGGCGGTGGACGTTTTTGAAATCGATGGCGCATCCAACAACAGCGTCGATCAGGTTAGAGAATTGCGGGAAAATATCAAATATATGCCCGCCCACAGTCCACACAAGATTTACATTATTGACGAAGTGCACATGCTCAGTACGGCTGCATTTAACGCGCTTTTAAAAACCCTCGAAGAACCGCCATCTCATGTGATGTTCATGTTTGCCACCACCGAACCTCACAAGATACCAATAACGATTCTCTCCCGTTGTCAACGGCATGATTTCAGGCGCATAGATTTGGATTCCATCTCAACTCATATGGCTTCGCTTTGTCGTCAGGAAGGCTTCGAGATCGCTGAGGAAAGCCTCGGACTCATTGCCCGCGAAGCAGGCGGCAGCATGCGGGATGGGCTAAGTCTTCTTGATCAGGTTATGACCTGTCTGCAAGGGCCGATAACCCATGAGCAGGTACTGGACATTTTGGGCATTATCGACAGAAAATTTATATTCGATCTTTCCGAATCAATTCTAAAGGCTGATATCTCCGCGGCCCTGGACCTTTTAGACGATATTTATGATCACGGCCACGATATGAAAAAGCTTTATGCGGATTTACTGGAGCATTTCAGAAATTTGCTGGTCGCCGCTATGGGCAAAAAAGTCAACAAACTTATTGATCTTCCAGCCGGAGAGGTCGATCAATTGGTGGCCCAAGCTAAAACCATATCTACCACGGAATTGAGTCAGATTTTCGATCTTTTCTTTAAGGCAGAAGCCTCCATCAGACTTTCTGCTCAGCCGAAAATGGCTCTGGAGATGACCCTGGTCAGAATGCTGCAGTCAAAGCCTGCGTTGCCCATAGACGTTTTGATCGACAAGCTCGACGTACTCAGAGAAGAGATGCTCGGCGACGGCCAGCCACAGGAATTTTCCGGTACCCCACCGAGTTCGACGAGTAACGCAAAGGATCTTTCATCCGGATCTCAAGGCGAAACCTCATTGGGTTCACCACCAATCGGGGCAAGGAACTCCGGGATTGAAACTGAAGAAGCTTTTGCGTCGAATCGGCCGGCTGAGGCCTGGAAACAAATTTCAAAGGTTATTTCAAATAAAAATCCATCTCTCGCCGTCAATCTGGCAAAGTGCAAATTAAAGAAAATAGAGGACCATCGACTGGAAATCGAAGTGCCCGGTAATGGAATTACATTGAAGATGATCCAGCGAGAAAAAAACATGGCGGCGTTGCGGCAGGTCTGTGCGGATGTGTTGGGCAGTCAAAAAGATATCCAATTGACGTCCGGAACAGGGCCGGATGATAGTTATCAAAAAAAAAAGTCTCACGACAATGAACTCAAAAAAAAGGCGCTCAGCCATCCATTGGTGGCGGATGCCGTTGAAATTTTCGATGGTAAGCTAGTTGATGTGAAGCTCCTTTAGGTGCTTAGTCCATTTTTTCTGACAACATATTGTTAGGAAATGAAGGATTCAGGTTTCAGCAATTAAAAAATTTCAAATAACAAATACCAAATAAATCACAATGACCAAAATTCAAATCCCAAACAATTGGCCTTTGAACTTACTTCAGATTTGGATATTGTAATTTGGAATTTATTTGTAATTTGTTGCTTGTATTTTGTTATTTCCGGTTTGTCCGGGTTTAGGTCCTTATAGGGTTTTATTCTAACAGAAAACAATATGACTCAATCATAGTCTTTAATCTAAGGAGGTTCATCTATGAAGGGTATGGGAAATATGATGAAGCAGGCCCAGAAGCTTCAATCAAAAATGATGAAAATGCAGGAAGAACTGGCTGAAAAGACGGTTGAATCCAGTTCCGGCGGTGGTATGGTCCAAGTTGTTGCCAACGGCCGGCAGCAGGTTGTATCGATTCATATCGAAAAAGAGGTCGTCGATCCGGATGATGTCGAAATGCTTCAAGATCTTGTTCTGGCGGCGGTCAACGATTCTTTGGCAAAGGCCCAAGAAATGGTCAGCGGCGAAATGAGCAAGTTGACCGGCGGGCTGAATATACCGGGATTAACGTGATCCGCGTTGCGGGTTACGGGTTGCGCGTTGCGGGTTACGAGTTGCGGGTTGCGGGTTGCGGATTTCAGGAGAACGACAGTCATTAAATCAGCCTGGGGCAGCGTAACGAATTTATTTATATCAGACCAAGGTTGAGCGGTTCAGGGTTGAAAAACTCCTAACCAGCTCCTATCAAAGGGATTCAGCCTTTTTGTGTTAATAACGCCTTATCACCCAATGGGTGACATCAGGTATTTTGGATTTCGATCAATATAGTATGCAGTTTCAAACTGTTGTAACCTTTGAACCTTGAACCCTGAACCTGGAACCGATCAGTTTAGGTTAGACTTAGTCTGGTTGACGCGTATTACAATTGCTATAGATCATTTGGGACAATTTAACTGGGAACCATAAACGTTGAACCACTCAACCTAGATTACACATTTTAGGCATCTCCCTATGGGCTATTATCCAGCTTCGATTCAGAATTTGATAAAAAATATTGCCAAATTACCGGGCATCGGTGAAAAAACAGCCGAGCGTCTGGCCATGCACATCCTGCGTGCACCTCGACATGAAGCCGAGCAATTGGCGCAAAGCATTTTAAATATCAAAGATAAAGTCAGATTTTGCACCCGCTGTTTCGCTTTAAGTGACGGTGATTTATGCAACCTGTGCAGCGATCCGGCCAGAGATCCGTCGCTTTTATGTGTGGTCGAACAACCGGCGGATATGGTGGCCGTTGAAAAATCCGGTGCTTTTCGTGGAATGTATCACATTCTCTCGGGCGTGCTGTCACCCATGAACGGCGTCGGTCCCGAAAATATCCGGATTCGAGAACTGATGGCCAGGGTTCAGAAAGATCAGGTTAAAGAGGTTGTGCTGGCAACGAGTACCACCGTTGAGGGCGAGGCCACTGCTTCATATGTCGCTCAGCTCCTTGAGAAGCATCGGATTAAAGTAACCCGGATCGCCTCGGGGGTTCCTATGGGGGGGGATCTTAAGTATGTGGACCAGGTTACGCTGAAAAAAGCCATGGATACCCGTCATGCCCTCTGATTGCATCGGACCACAAGCGCTGTTTGAATGCCGCCGGTGCGGTGATTGCTGCAAAGGATTTGGCGGCACCTATCTTACCGATGAAGATATCGAAGCCATCTCCCGTTATACCGGCCTTCATCCTGAAAAACTGATTGCCCGCTATTGCAGCCGTTCCGGCTCAAAGCTGGTATTGGCTCAACGGTTGGACGGTCGTTGCATTTTCTGGGATGAACTTTGCACGATTCATCCGGTCAAGCCGCGGATGTGCCGGAAATGGCCTTTCATTGAGAGTATTCTGGTGGATGCTGATAACTGGCTGATCATGGCCGATTCCTGTCCCGGAATTCAGACCGATGTCCCCCTCGACGCAGTCCAAAAATATGTGAAAAAGATCCTGGGAGAAGACTAACTAAATATATTTGAAATTTGCTCCCATTTTGAATCAACGTTGATCATTGCTTCCACGATTAGGGTAGTGCGAGCGTTCAGAGTTCA
>Ga0316190_10002596_pt1 | contig 13111 bp, 23 predicted proteins | sample Eddworburrow2_MG_FD_204929 | JGI IMG/M metagenome (GOLD analysis project Ga0316190, IMG submission 204929) | Coastal sediment microbial communities from Maine, United States - Eddy worm burrow 2 | ecosystem: Environmental > Aquatic > Marine > Coastal > Sediment | place: USA: Maine | collected... | reverse complement strand
CGACTTTGACTCTGAAATACTCTTCAATGTACTGAAAATCAGTTTTGAGAGCGCTTGACTTGTCTGCGTTTCCTGAGCTGTCGCCTGTGATCATTAAAGGCATGTTTAACTCGCGAATCCAATTGAGTGTTTTTAAGATGCCCGGTGTGCCGCCGTTTTCCTGAAGCGTTCTGATCACCTTGACGCCTGTGCCGTAAATCTTTTGACCTATGACGAGCGAGCAAGGCGCGACATTGAAATCAAATGATAGTATCAAAGGCACATTCTCGTCAATCAATATTCTACCTTTGTGAATATTTCTGTTTTGATTTTCTTTTGAGAAAACTGAAAAGTCTCGAAAGAATTTATTTGTCTTTTCTTCTTGCGGTCTACCTTGATGCAATGCGTCAAACGAGCGCGGCGATCTTCTCTTTGTCTCAAGCAGCTTATCGAGCGAATGACGTTCAGACCAAAGCGCTTCGCCGATCTCTCTGATGTCTGCTTCGTTCTTGTTGTCTTCCTTAATCGAAGGCAAATTTATCACAGTCCACTCTTCGTTTGTTTCGCCTTTTTCGATGTCTTTCAAGATGCGACCGACGAGATCGTCAGCGTGCCAACGAGTCATCAAAATTAAAACTTGCGAATCGTTATGCAAACGAGCGTCAAAAACATAGTCGTACCACTCTTCGACTTTCTTTCTGTAAACAGGCGAATTCGCTTGCTCTCTGTCTTTATACGGGTCATCAATTATGCCGATGTCGACTCTGTTTCCTGTCAAGCCGCCGCCGATTCCTACTGAAATGAGCGAGCCTGTGCCGTTTTCAAGTTCAAACTCATGATTGTTGTTGAGCTTGTTTGAAGTGCTGTTCGGCAATCGCGTCTCAAAAATTGATTTGTACTCTTCAGAGTCAATAATTCTTTTGACGTCTCGATTAAACTTCGAAGCAAAGCTGTCTGAATATCCACAAAGCGCGAGTCTCGCGTTTGCGTTTTTGCCTAACAAATAAGCAGGAAGACGACGAGAAGACAGCTCTGACTTTCCTGTCTGCGGCGGCATCGTCAAAATCAGCTTCTTGATCTTTCCTTCAGCAAAATCGTCGAGAACGCCTGCGACATATTTGTGATGCCAATTTGTTTCGTAGTCTGCTTTTGTGAACAGCGTAAAATCAAGCAATTTTTTGTTTGCTCTCGCTTTGATCAGCTTCTTTTTGATCTCTTCTTCTGAGTCGCCTTCGATAAGTCGCTGCTCGATGTCGATCATTTCTTTCAACAATTCAGCTTCTTTCTCAATTGTCAATTTTTCGCTTTCGCCTTTGCGAAACGATTTCAATTTATCTTTAAGATTTGTTTTTCGCTTTGCCGTCATTCAATTGAGCTTTTATCTCTTCGAGTCGAGCTTTGTCAGCTTCGATCTTTGCGAGCTTTGCTTTGAGCTCTTCTTCAGAAGCAGAAATCTCGACGACTTCTGTTTTTGTTTCGATTGTCTGATGAGACTTGCCGATCACTTGCTCGACGAGTTTGTCAATGTATCTCATTTCGCCTTTTGCTTCTGCTTTTAGCAGCGAGCGAGCAACTGTCGTGTATAATGAAGGCACAGCAGAGTCTTCTTTCTCGATCTGCTCGACTGACTTTCCTTTGTTTCGACTGATCAGCTCTTCAAGCTCGATTTTGTCATAATGAAGCAATTCGAGAAAAGCTTTTCTGACGTCGTCTTTCTGAAAGCCTTTCTTTTTCAATACTGTATAGATTGACTTGCGCCTTCCTTTTGGATTGCCGCTCTGACCTTTCTGAAATTTCCTGCCTTCGCTGTTTCCTTTTTCAAATGGCATTTTAATATATTTTGTGTCTGTTTTGTGCCTGTTATCGCAATATTACGATTAAGCTCGATTTGCATTCAATCGCTTCAATTCTGCTTTGCATTCGTCAGTCGAGTTCTCTGCTGCGCTGTCGACGTGAGCTTTCATCATTTTCAAATATTGAGCAGCGTCAAAGATGTCTTTTGCTCTCTTTTTCTGATCATGTCTGTGAAAAGCTCTTTTGATCAAAAGTGATACCCATGAGCCGAGCTCTGCGATTGTGTATTGAAGCCAAGCGTTTTCTTGATAGTCAGGATTCGAAGCGATCTGATCTGTGTTGACTGTGTGAAGCTTCTGCTTTGCTGCTTCGATTTTGTTTTTCTTGTCGTCGTTCGTGTTCATATTATTTTATTTTTGAAAGCCATTGAAGATAAATTTGATTTGATATGTTTGCCATCATGACAGGCAAAACAGAGCGCCCCATGACAGAGATTTCGCTGTTTCCTGCGAAGTCATAGTCTTTTGGAAATGTCGAGATCAATCTGATTTCTTCGACGTTCAGACCGCGTTTATATTTGTGATGCCACATGTGACCTGTCGTGATTGAATCTTTTTGCATAACTGTAAAAGCAGGCTTTGAAGGCGAAACTTTTCTGCGTGAAAATCGTTTGTGATGTCCTTCGCCTGTTTTTATCTCGTCATAGAATTCAAAGTCTCGCGTTCCTTCTTTGAGCCAACGATTCGGCGCTGTTTCTGCTTCCCAATATTTGCGAGTTATATCGAAGTTCACTCTTTCGCAATCGAAGTCAAGAGAGAGCTTGTCGAGTGAAAAATCTTTTCTGAGTCCTATGATGAAGAGTCTCGGTCTTGTTTGCGGTATTCCCATTGAAGCAGCATTCAAGAGAAAGATTTGCACAGAGTAATTTTCTGCAAGCCGATTGACGACTTTCTTCAAATATGCTTTTGCGTTTCCTTTTGCAAGACCTGAGACGTTTTCAAGCAAGAAGACTTTCGGCATTAATTTTTCGATCGTCTCTGCATACACAAAAACGAGATCGTCTTTCACTTGCTCTTTTGATTCGTATTGACTTTTTTTGCCCCAAAGCCTTTCTCTTGCGCCTGCTGTTGAAAAACCTGAGCAAGGCGGCGAACCGTCAAGCAGATCAAGTCTGTAAAGCTCGCGCGGCAAGTCTTCGCGTTTGTTAAATTCTCGCATATCTTCTTCAAAGAAATACTCAGGCGAATGATTTGCTTTGTATGCTTCTGCATAGTGTTTCATGAATTCGACGCCGCCTAAATGATTGAAGCCTGCTAGCTTGTAACCCATTGATGAACCGCCGCCACATACGAAAGTGCCGAAGACAGTTTTTCCATGATAAGGAACGACAAGCTCGTCTGTCATTTTCCACTCTAAAGGAAATATATTTTTTGTGATCTTCGTCATATTGCTATTTGATTTTTTGAGTGTTCAAATATTGCTTTCATGACATTTGTGACGAGCTCTCTGTCTTCAAAAGATTCGACGAGCGCTTCAATCACTTCTTGCTCTCTTCCTGCGTCTGTCAGATCAATGTCTCTTTTCATCTTCTCTTGTATGATTAAGCTTGCGAGCTTCTGTCTGTCTTCGAGTGTTGAAAAGATAAAATAATCATATACATCAATACAACTTCTCAGCGAGTCGATTTGATCTGTTGAGAAGTCAAGAAGGTCTGTGAGTTGTTCAGGTTTTATTTGCTGTTTTGCGTCTGTGAGCGCTTCTGTCGGGTTTGTGTGCGCTTCGATCATGTAGCCGTCGAAATTTAAGAAATGACTGATCGAAGCGATCTCTTTGAGCTTCTCTGCGTCGCCTGCGATGTGAGAAACGTCTGTGAGCACTTCGATGTCGAATTTTTCTCGAATTTCTAAAGCTTGCGACCATATCGGAAGATTTCTATATTTTGAGAATTTGAAGAAAGCGCCGCGATGTATTGCAGCGACTTCGATGTCAGCTTGCAAGAGTCGCTCGATTGCGCCTGACCAAAGATCGAAAGAGCCGCACATCGGATTTTTAACAAATACTTTCTTTCTGTTCTTTGTGAGCTCTCTGATAATGTCGTCAATTAGAAAGGGGCAACCTGTCGAGCGAGCGCCAAGCCAATATGCGTCGATTCCTGCTTTGTTTGCCTGCTTGACGTGTTCTCTTGATGCGACTTCAGTCATGACAGGTCTTTCAATTGCGTCGCCTGCTTGCTTTAAGAATGCGAGCGCAGGCGCGCCGAGTCCTTCAAATTGATTCGGTTTTGTTCTCGGCTTCCAAATACCACCGCGCAAAAAGTCGATTTCGCCTTCTGTGTGAAAGCTGAGCTCGATCGCTGTTTTTATTATCTGCGATCGCGACTCGACTGAACAAGCGCCTGCGATAATTGTGCCTATTTTTTGCATAAATAACCTTTAAAATTTAGCGACTTGAAAAACACTTCAATCACTTCAAAGCCTGCTTCGCGAAACAAAGCGACGTTTGTCTCAGCGTCAAGGCAATTCATTATCTTTCGCAAGTCTTTCTCTTTATTGAGAATCTCATCTGTTGAGAAGTTGTTGCGTTTGTTTTCATAGTTTGCGAAAGTGAAAACTTCTTGACAAATGCCGTTGTGTGAAATTTCCTTTTCACAGATAATCGCTGCGCCGTTTACGTTGAGCGAATTATATATTTTTTGCAATACTTTTCGCCTGTCTTCAATTGATAAAAACTGAAGTGTAAAAACGCAAGTGATCAAATTTGTTTTGTCGATTCTGAAATCGTCGTCAGTTATGTCAGCGACAACGAGATCGACTTTGTTTTCTTTTGCGAGAAAGTTTGCGTCTGTTATGTCATAGCCTATCACAAAGCAGTCATTTCTCTTTGCGAGCGAATTTGCGAGCTTTCCTGAAGTGCAACCAAGATCGACGATGACTGTTTCTTTTTTTACAAAGAAAGAGCTGACGTTGACGATCAATTGATGCAAAAGATCATAGCCATAAATCGAATTTGAAATATGAGAATCAAAGTCTTTGATTGTCTCAAAAGCGAATTTATTCTTTTCTGTCGAGCTTATATTTGCTTGAGTTATCATTTAATCTTTAGTTTCATTGAAGAGAAGTTGCCAGACTGCTTCTTCAGGTGTATGAGCGATTTTTGCGAGTGCCGTTTTTACTGAGTGATACTCTTCAAGAGTGTATTCGAGTGTAATTTTTACAGCTTCGTCAAGATCGTCGACGTCTACTTCTTTGTTTCTGCTATTGTAGTCGACTTCTTTCTCTTCCTTGATGCGCCATTCATCGACGTCAACTTCTTCAAAGTATTCGTCATCAAAAACATCTTCAATAAATGTCGAAGAGTCTGTCGCGCTGTTGTCTGTGATTGCGAGCTCTTTGCGACCTTTGTCGTTGTATTTTAAATCTTTCCTGACGACAATGATCAGCTCGTCGCCTTCAGTCTCGACGATTCTTTCTTTCAATCCTATTTTTCGCGATTCTGTCAAAGTCTGAGCGCCGCCAATTGTGAAGCCTTCAGAGTCAGCGACAATCGAGCGAGCTGCGCCGTTTTTTGTCAAAGACTTATTGATCAAAGCTTTGTTTGCTTCGCTATGAAAACGCGCGTTGTTCGGGTCAACTTTTATTTCGAGTTTTGCTTTTTGTTTTGCCATTTCGTTTTTGTGTAGTCAATCGCTGCGAGCGCAATGAAGAAGAGAGCGCCTGCTGCGAGATAAAAAATTGTTTTCATAGCTTCATATCAATCAGCTTGTCGATCAGCTTGAAGACAGGCACGTCTTCGATTTTTGTGTTTGCTGAAAGATTTGCATACATGCCGAGAAAGTTTCTCATGATCAGCAGCTCTTCAAGACTTGGAATCACAGCATTGAGCTCGTCAAAAGCTCGGATTTTTATTGTTAGAATGTCGCTCTCAAAGCGTTCAATGACTGAGCCTGTGTCTTGCGAGCGAGTATCTTGATAAACTTTGCTTTGATCGTCAAGGAAGACAGGCGCTTGCGCAGGCTCGTTCATCGCTCTGAAATTGTAGTGATCTTGATTCAATAGATTTGAAGCAAGAGCGAGCCAAGAGTGAAAGCCTTCAGGCAATCGAATATCTTTTTCAGTTTTGTTCATCTGAATATTTAAAAGAGCTTAATTTTGAAATCGGCAAAGCGTAAGTGTCAGCTTTGAAGACAAAGCCGCTTATTGCTTCGACGTCGCCTTTTTTATAGAATGTCGATTCTTTGAAAAACGTTTCTTTGTCCTTAAATCCTAACAAATAGCACTCTTCAAGATTTGACTTGACTCTTGTGAAAAAATACAAATCGCATTTTTGATGAGCGCTTGTCGCAGGAATATAGCACAGATAATAAGGTTTTGGCGTGACAGTCGTTTTCTTTGATTTCACGTCGACTTTGAATCTGTCGACGATCATGTCGAAATTGTAAGTCGAAGTAAAATTGACAAAATAGTCTTCTTTGAAGAAGTCATGAACGACGATCTCGCCGATTGCGCCGACGATGTTTCCTTTTCCTTTTGTTATTGAGTTGTTAAGCTCATCAAAAGAATATAGATTTTTTGCTCTTTCGAGCTGTTCAGGCTTTATTTTTAATGTTTTCACTATTTAAAAGCTTATATTTTTATTGCTAGCCTTTGTCTTGCGTGATCTGCTGCGACTTTTGCCGTTCCTTGATAAAAGTGTCAACAGGAAGAAGCAAAAGTCGCTCAGATCGTCTTATTTCGGTTTTTCGTTTTGTTTTCTGACTGTCAGCTCAAAAGCGTCGCCTGTTCTCTCGACGTCGAAGATATTCACAGGCGCACCGATTATCGGCTTGACTGCGTCTTCGAGTTGCTTTTTGCTGATTGTGATGCGTGTTGTCAATTATCTGTATTTTTTGAATCTGTAAAAATCAAAGTATAAGCCTGCGCGAAATTCAGGAACAAGCGTATAATAGAAAGCTTCAATCAAATGCGTTTGAACGCCTGTCTCGAATGTGATGCGATTGCTTTTCAAATGCAGTTTTACACTCGGCACGAATTCGCCTGTCTGATAATATGAGTCGTATTCAAAACCCACACCGAAAAGCGCTCTGAGTTGAATTTTGTCAGGATTCCAAGAGAACAGATCGTCAAAAGGAATCGCATTCACATACATTGTGAAGCCTGTTCTGACGTTGATGCCGTCTGTTCTGAAGTCGCCTTCTCTTGTCTTGACTCTGTTCTGAGAGAATTCTGAATAAAATAGCATGTGATGACCGTCGCCGAGATCAGCTTTGTATCTCAAGTCAGCAGAATAAACAAAAGTGACGTCGTTTGAAGTGACGTTGTCTGCTTTGTGAGCGATCGCTGACAATCCTGCTGAGAACTGCTGCGCCTGAAGCGTCAAGCTGAAAAACATCGTCAAAATAAAAAATAGATTTTTCATTGATTTGATTTTGAAAGATTTGTAAAAATTAAAAGTTCGGTTTTTGAGACGTTTTCAGAGTGTTATTTTTATGCTGATTGAGTTTCGAGTTTGTCGAGTAGCAAAGAATATTTCAAAGATTCTGCAAAGTTTGGCGACTTCGATCTATGCTCGACAAAAGCTTCATAAGCTTCGATTTTCGCTTCGAGAGCTTCGAGTCTCTCTTGCACGCTTTCTTCTGTGTCGTCGTCGTAAATTTTAAGCTCAGGAATCTCGACTATCACAGGATTGTTGAAACTTGCACAGTCGACAGAATAATCGCAAGCGCGTGAGCTGAGCGAGATTGTGTTGCTGTTGTTGAAAAAAGAGACTTTCAAAAGACCTTGAGCCTGTAAAACTTTGATTTCGTGTTTTAAAACTTTCATATTTTTAAAGGTTTGATTTTATGCGTAATTCATGAAAATCATAAAAAGTAAAAAGAAAAAAAGAACGACAATGATCATGAATAAAACGTCAAGTAATTCTATTTTTTTGCGTCGCGATCTCATACAAAAATTTGATTTTGTTAATGTTTTTGTAATGTTCTGAGATCATTTCTTTTTTAGTTCTTGTCTTCTTTGAATTTTTCAAATACTGTCGTCATCATTGAAGGTGTGAGAGCAATTTCAATTTTTGAGATCAATTGCATTCTATTATCAAGTAACATTCGAGCGCGTTCAGCTTCTTCGAAATGCTTCAGCTCTTCTTCGTCTGTCTCAGCGAGAATCGCTTTGTTGTCAGCTTCTTCGATCTGCTCTTTGACGATTTCGACTTCTTCTTCAAAAACTGCTTTCAATTCTTTCAATAAAGCGAGCATGTTTTTTGATTTTATGACTTGTTGAAAAATTGGGCTTCTGTAAAAATTAAGCAACTTTTTTAATTTTTTCGACTTTGATCGTTCCTGCTTCATTTCGCAAGCGCTTGATCTCTGTTGCGATCAATCTTTTTTCTGTCTTCGACAGATATTTGATGCGACCTTGATTGATTAAAGTATTGAAAAACTCAGGCGAATACAATTCGACTCTTTGACCGAATTTTATTTTATAACCTGTGCGAAGTTGTTCAGAGAGAAGATTGATCTTGTCTGTTATTTTGCGACCTGTGCCGAAACGTCTTGCAGAGTTGAGTCGATTGTGATGAAAGAAAACATTTTTCATTGATTGTGTTTTTTTAAAAGCTCGTTGTTGTATCTGAGTTGCTCTTCTGCGTTTTGCGTCGAGCCTTTCTTGCTCTGCTTAATCTTCGCGATCTTCTCTGTGAGAAATTCGTTTTTCTTCTTCAGATATTTGACGAGCTCTTCTTTTTTTAGGTATTCGATCATTGTTTTTAAATACTTTAATCAGTTAAAATTTTCCTGCTGAGAAAATTGCGTCTGAGTAATTTATTGTTTTTTAGCTTCTTCGAGCTGCGCTTTCAGTCTTTCGATCTCTGCGTCTTTTGCGCTCTGATCTTCCTGAGCTGCTCTCTCTTGAGCTCTCCTGCTCTTTTCGAGTTGTTGATTGACAAAACCTTCATAAGTGAGTAAAGATGTTCCTGTCGAATCTGTGAGCTCAAGCTGTGTGATCAGCTCGTCAAGAGCATTTATCGCAAAAGGCGCAAACAGATTAACGATTGCGTCGTGACTTGGCGCTCTATAATTCAAGGCGACGATTGCATTGTAAACTTCGTCTTTTGTGACAATGAGCGTCGTGTCGCCGCCGAGTGAATCGACTCGCTCGATTGTCTTCAGCATAAATTTGTCATGCTTAACGCTTGTTTTCGAGAAGGCATTGAAAACGCCGATTGCAAGAGCTAAGACTGCGATAATAAAATTGATTTGACCAAGATTCTTTTTCATCTTTATTGTTTGATTTATTAATTAATTACTACTAAATGTTTTAAATACTGCCGCCTGAGCGACTTCGATAATCGCATCGAAAGCAGTTTTATTGACTAAATGAATGTAAGCGACTTCGTGATCTGCTGTCGTGTCTTGCCAGAACTGAACTGCTTTTTGAGCTTCTTCGATCGTCACGCAATTGTCGACAACGTCGTCAAGTTCTGTCAGCGTTTCAATTGAAAATATGATGACGCCTGTTGAGCTGCTCATCATGTCGCAGACTTTGAACTCATCTTCGAAAGATTCAATCACTAAAGGTCTGAGCAAGCCTTCGTCTGTCTTCGGGTCTTGTAAAAATATTTTACTTCTGAAAACAGGAATTTGCAAGTCTTCGACTGTGATTGTGATTTCGTTCATATTTTTATACTATTGTGTTTCATTTTCAAAGTCGCTTTCGTCGCTGTCATCTGAGTCAGCGACCTTGAAAACTGTTTCGATTTCTTTTTTCAAGAGCGAGACAAGTTCTGCTTTGCCGATTTGCTTGTTGTAATTATCCCAAACAGAAATTTGTTTTTCTTTGGTGAGTTTGAGTCTTTTTTTTACTTCGTCGATGTCTTCGCTTGCTTCGATTAATGTCTGAGCGTTTGTCTGCTCGATCTCTAAAAATGCGAATAATCCTTTTTTAAGGTCTTTATATGTTTTTAGCATTTTGTCGATCTGATCGTCAAGCTCTGCGTGAAATATTTTGAGCTTTGCGTTCACTTCTTCAAGTTCTTTTATTTTGATTTCGCTCTGTGTCATTATTGATTTAAAAGTTCTTTTTTTAGCTCGTCGTAAATTGCTTTGTATGTCGCTGTGAGCTCTTCAATGATGTTTTTGAATGTCTGTCGCTCATCGTTGACAAGCCTTCTCATTTCTTTGATTTCGTTGTTCTTTCTTTTTATCTCATAACTGAGAGCGATTGCGACAACAGGCGCGACGCCGTAAGCGATCAAATATGTGAGAATGTCGAGCATGTTAGAATCTGATTCCTATTGAAGCCTTGACAATATTGTTTTTTCTTTGCGCTTCGCCGATCTCGCGATAATAACCGCCGCCGATCAGCAAAATATCTTTCTTGAAGAGTGACCTGTGAAGCGAGCCGCCGAGATAATAATTTGTTTCTGTTGAGAAATCTGTCTGCGCAAGACCTTCAAACATTAAAAGCCATTTTCGAGAATCGCTGTCTTTGCTTATTAAATTATTTGTTTGCCTGACTTCGTATTTGAAAGAGAGCGCGTGCTGAAAGACTTTCAACTCGCCGAGCGATTCGATGTGCCAACGCAGTTTATAACTGTCTGTTTCAAACGTTGAGTCGTAAGCGTATAAAGGCACGCTGTCAACGATTGAAATGTATGTCGGCACAAATTCAGTCAGCGTGAAAGTGTCAACTCTCTCGACAATTTTTTCAATAAATTTAATGACTTCAATTGTGTCGATGACAGGCTCAGGAATTGCCGCAGTTTTCCACTCGATAAAAGAGTCGATTTGAATAATTTCAACGGTATCACAGGAAGAAGACGAGACTTGCAAAATGTCTTTCGACGAGTTGCAACTTCTCACATTGAGAAAAATGAGAATAGCAGCGAGCGCCGCCCAAACGCCGTCTTTCCATGTAATACCCTGAAGGAAGTTTGTAAATTTCACTATTTTTAATATTTATACTTTGCTGAAAATGTCGACAGCGCTGAGCTTCAGACTCAGTCAAGTTTTATGCCGACGATTCCTTTTTCGAGCTTTTCATTGTACTCGACAATTCTGACGAGTCTGATGCAAGATTCTGAATTTTTGAATTTTACATCTTGACACATAGTCAGAGCGACTTTCGTGAGATCGTCGCTGAAATGATTTTGTTTTTTGTTCTGATGCTGTAAGTCGCCGACGATCTGCTCAAGGTAATTGACTTGACCTTCGAGCTGCGCTTGCTCGTTGATTGCGCTATAAGTGAAAGCAGCAAGAGCGAGAGCCGTTGCTGCTAACAATACTAATATAAAGCTATGAAAACTAATTTTTTTTAAAACAGGTTTTTGAGTGTCGGTTTTCGTCATCGTTTCGGTTTATATCTCACAAATATACGTTTTTCTAAGATATGAGTCAATACCAAATACAATTTATTTATAATTTATTTTTATTTCAATGTGTTTTGTCGGGTTTTTATAGCAAGACGACGTCTTCTGAAAGTATTGAGCGAATGCTTCTTTGTGTTTTAATGGCTATAATGTAACCATTTTACCAATTTCTGTTAATTCATATAAAGATGTTGGGAATCTTTGTTCTTTTAATTTAATTAATTCCCTATTACCAAGCGCCGAATATGTATTAAATCTAACTTCAAACGTTTCGCCACCTCTGCCGATACCGTTTTTTTGTAACCAAATCCTATTATCATTAAAAGACGTACTTCTCCCCATTTCCCAACCTTCGCGCATTAATTTTATAACAGTTGATTGTGTTTTTGATAATTTCATTGTTTCGTTTTTTTTACTTGTGAATACGTCGTCAAGTATTTTTATTTTAGTCGCGATAAATTTGCTTTAAAAAATCTCTAATTCTGTTATACATGTATTTGCAGAATCCAATCAAAAGAATGACGAGAATCAATTTTGTGATAATTATCTTGATCATTTGTCTTTGTCTGTGAGCGTCGCGAAGTAGTCTGCGCCTTTTGCGCAGCCGTAAACTGTGAAAGCAGCTTTCGGCGATCTCAGCGAAACGCAACTTTCTGAATTTCCTGTAAAAAAATATGTGTTGTCGTCTGACAGTCCTATTTCAAGATTTGTCACAAAGTATTTTCCTGAAGCGAGAACGCCTTTGACTTCAAGCGCGTTGTGAAATACCCAATTTGAAATATAGTGATATTCTGTAAAATAAGCAACTCGAAAATCTGTTATCTCGTTGTATTCTGCTGCTGAGATAGGAAAAGGATTTTTCGAAGCCATTGCATGAATTTTGTCAGCGTCTTGAGCAACAGAGCAAGCGCTGAGCGCAACAAAAAAGAAAATTAACATTCTCATATTTGAAATTTTAGAAATGCGCTGCAATGCGATTGATGACTTCTTGTTTGAGATCGTCAGCGTCAGCGCCTTTGAGATAAAATTTGATAATTGTATCAATCGAAGTATTGTACAATTCACGAAAAGTTTGCTCGTTCATTTTTGCAAAAGATATTGATTTCGGCAACTTTATTTCGTTGCCGAAAACGTCGAATTTTATGTCGTAAAAACCTGACTGAACTGTGATGTCTCGTCTCAGGTCTGTCGCGTTATTGAAATAGATTTCAAGTGACTCAGGCAAATTCTCAAATGTCAAGTCGATGAGCGCCATATATTTTTTTAAAAACATATAATTGCGCTCTTTGACTTGAAAGATTTTGACTTTGATAGTTTTTCGCTCTTCAATGTGAGCAAGCTTCGCTCTGTCTTCTTCCTGCGAAGGAATGAAAGAGCCGTCGCTTCGTCGCGTGATATGAGCTTCAATCATTGCGTTTCGTTTTTATCCTAAATGTTTTTTGATCAGCTCGCGAGCTGCTTTCGCTTCTCTGAGATCATGCCCATCGAGATACAATTGATAAACCTGAGACATTCTCTGCGCTGCGTCGTCGAAGAGCTGAGCTGTCGCTTCGATTTGCTCTTTTGTCACTTTACGCTCAAAGCAAACGACTTCGCCTGTCAAATATAGCTCTTCGCGTTGTCCTGTTGTGGGCAACCAACAGAGAGTAACTTCAGGAATTATATTAAAATTTTCGTAAATAAGCCAAGAATAAACAGCAGTTTGAAGATCGCTGTCGAGCCTCTCTTGAGTCCATGCTGTTTTACCTGTTTTGAATTCAATAATTTTCGAATAGTCTTCGAGCGCTCTGTCGAGATATGCTTGAATAGCATAGCCTTTGCGCTGCAAGACGACAACTTCTTCAGGTATTCCATACATCGGCGCTTTGCAAAGAACGTCTCGCAAATCTTCATCCCAATCAAAGAAATTATCTTTGTCGAGATTGTCAGAGACTCTTTTGCCGAAAAGTAGCTCAGGCGTTTCAAAAAAGGGCTCTTT
>Ga0316190_10002595_pt1 | contig 13114 bp, 11 predicted proteins | sample Eddworburrow2_MG_FD_204929 | JGI IMG/M metagenome (GOLD analysis project Ga0316190, IMG submission 204929) | Coastal sediment microbial communities from Maine, United States - Eddy worm burrow 2 | ecosystem: Environmental > Aquatic > Marine > Coastal > Sediment | place: USA: Maine | collected... | reverse complement strand
ACACCGATACCGATTGCTGCACCTAATGCGCCTAAACCCATCATGATTGCACCTGCTATGTAAAGCATCGCACTTACTTCAGTCATTGTTTTCTCCTAAGTAGAAATTTTAAATTCGTTAAAATGTTTTAAATCTTGTTTAATGTTCGTCGGGTACCTGATGCGCCAGATCCATATATACGATGGTCAGCGTCATAAAGATGTATGCCTGCAGGGTAATGATCAGGATATGGAAGATCGCCCAGCCCAGTTGCAGGAAGCCACCGAATATACCCAGCGCCCAACCACCGCCATACATTATCGCGATAAGAATAAAGATCATCTCACCAGCAAACATATTACCGTACAGACGCAGTGACAGTGATAACGGTTTCGCGATCAGAGCAACAAACTCCAGTACAAAGTTAATCGGGATGAAGACCAGCTGCAGAACCTTGTTTTTTGAGCTGAAAGGATGAAGGGTTAACTCACCCATAAAGCCCATCACGCCCTTGACCTTGAAGCTGTAATAAATCGACAGCATGAATACCGCTAATGCCATTCCAAACGTAGCATTCGGATCTGTCGATGGAACCACCTTGAAATAAACATGATGAGGGTCTGCACCGAAAAAAGTCGCACCGATCCAGGCAGCTGCACCCGGTAACCAGTCAACAGGTATCAGGTCCATGAAGTTGATCAGGAAAACCCAGATAAATATCGTTAACGCCATCGGTGCAACTATCGGATTACGTCCGTTGAAAGCACCTTTGACGCTGCCATCAACAAACTCGATAATCATCTCGATGAAATTCTGTAATCCGCTTGGTGTGTCTGCCGTAGCATTTTTCGCTGCTCTTCGGAATATCCAGAGAAATAAAACACCTAACAGGATTGACCAGAACATGGTGTCGACATTGATCGACATAAAACCCATCTCTTTCGCTTCTTCTGCAGTATGCGCCAGACCCCAGGTGCCATCGGCATGCTGACCGTAAGTCATGTTCTGCAAATGGTGTTTTATGTATTGACTTGCTGTTAAGGCTTCATCAGCCATTACTTTTCTCTCTTTAATCTCTATGACCGGCACTGTTAGCAAGTGCGCTCACCATCGCTGGTATCATATGTATAACAAAATAAGTAATCAACAAAGCCGCCGCGCTGACTGGCTTTATCAACACAAACGCACATATAAACAATGCGCCCGTTAATATAATTTTATATATCTCGCCCATATAAGCAGAGGCAAGCATGGTCTGTGCCGCACTATCAGGGCTGACACGAAATACTTTATAAGCAAACCAGGCAGTGGCGATGGTTGCTATCAATCCGCCGGTTAATGCGGAATAAGCCATTACAACATCGAGAAAGAGCAAGATAGTCGATATTGCTATGGTCAAGATCAGCTGCGACCTGATATAGATCATCGCCTGTCTTTTTGACTGCCGGTGCTGCGTAGACAGGTCTAGCTGATCTTTTTGCATAGTTTTTTGCATCTCAGCCAACCTTCAAACACTGTCAGAAGATATCTGCAAGGCGGGGTTAGAATGCGCGCGAATTATATAAGAGAGTGCTATTTAAGGTCAAGGTATCAATCTAAGCATTAAAAAAACCCTTATATCATCAATTGCTTATATACCGTCTCTTAAAACCACTTTTATTGAAATAAAGATCTTTAAGACTCAATTTTGCTCAAAATACCATCTAGAACGTCAAGACTTGTATAAGAGATCTCCATAGTGCCTTTACCTTTCGCTTTCTGTTTTATGCGAACCTGCGCACCCAGGCTTTCCGTCAGGCGCTCTTCCAGCTTGGCGATATCCGGATCTTTTCGTATGGCTTTAGGCTTCTTCGATGGCGCACAAATTTTTCGGATCAGCGCTTCAGTTTCACGTACCGACAGGCCCTTCCTGGCCACGTCTTTTGCCACACTGCTCTGCTCCATACCGTCGATGGCCAGTAATGCGCGCGCATGCCCCATCTCAATATCTTTCATCGCAAGCAGCGTTTTAACATCCGGATTGAGATCCTGCAGTCGCAATAAATTGCTCACGGAGGCGCGTGAACGTGCCACGGTATCAGCGACCTGCTGGTGTGTCATCTCAAACTCATCAATCAGGCGTTTTAACGCGGTCGATTCTTCCAGTGGATTTAAGTTTTCACGCTGGATATTTTCTATCAATGACACAGCGGCGGCGGTCTGGTCATCAAATGTTTTTATAACAGCCGGCACCTGTGACAGGCCGGCCCTTTGTGATGCACGCCAGCGACGCTCACCAGCAACGATCTCATATCTATCCTGACCACCAGCCTGCGTACGCTGCCTTACAACAATCGGCTGCACCACGCCCTGTGCTGCTATGGAATCAGCCAGCTCCTGCAAGGCTTCTTCATCAAAGTGTTCACGTGGTTGCCACGGTCCGCGCTCTATCAGATCAACATCGATATTACGTAGTTCGTCGTCAGTTCTTGCCTCCATTATCGTTTCGACATCGCTGTTACCCAGTAATGCCGTTAAACCACGTCCCAGTCCCTTTTTCTTAGGCGCTTTTTTCTTTACTGTCATTCTCTAAACCTTTAATTCTATATTTCACTGCTGTCAGACAGCCGCTGGCGTGGCATTATTACGTGTTTCCCGTCTCAACATCTCACCCGCAAGGGCAAGGTACGCCAGTGCACCACGTGAGGTTTTTTCATAGAGCAGAGCTGGCAAGCCATAACTGGGTGCTTCTGCCAGTCGAACGTTACGCGGTACGATAGTACGATATACGCGGTCACCAAAATGCTCTATCAGTTGCGCAGAGACATCGTTAGACAGGGTATTACGCGGATCGAACATGGTCCTTAGCAGGCCCTCGATCTTAAGTGCAGGGTTTACCGAAGAACGGACCTGGTCGATGGTATCCATCAAGGCTGTCAGACCTTCAAGCGCATAATATTCACACTGCATCGGGATGATGACACCGTCAGATGCCACCAGTGCATTCAAGGTCAGCATATTCAACGCAGGCGGGCAGTCGATCAGCACGTAATCATACTCATCGACGATCGAGGCAATACTGTTCTTGAGTCGCTGCTCTGCATTATCAGCCCGCATCAACTCAACCTCGGCGGCCGTCATATCAGCATTGGCTGGCAGCAGGTCGATACCGGCGTTCTCTATATGATGTACCACCTGATGCGCATCGAGGCCATCGAGCAAGCAGTCACAGAAAGTTTTTTCCAGAGAGTTTTTATCAACGCCAACACCCATCGTTGCATTACCCTGCGGGTCAAGATCTATCAGCAGTACTTTACGTTTGGTCGCCGCCAGTGAAGCAGCGAGGTTAACGCTGGTAGTCGTCTTACCGACGCCGCCCTTCTGATTTGCTAATGCGAGTATTCGTGACATGGTCTATCGAGTTTATTTCGTTAAATCTTCTTAATTTCCAGTAGATGCCGCTCAGCATCCAGGCCATATACATCCAGCACATGCGACTCAATAAGCTGATACTGGTCGCTCTCAATCCGCCGATCCAGTTTACCCTGCATCACCAATATGCTGGTGCAATCACCTTGCAGGTGCGCTGTACTTCTCAGGATGTCATCAGTTGTCGCATATGCCCGTGCTGTAATAACGTCGAAGTATATCCTATGTCCATCTGCAACGGGTTGATAATCTTCTACGCGCTGGTGTATCACTTCGACATTATCCAACTTCAGATCGATCTTTGCCTGTATCAGAAAACGGGTTTTTTTACCGTTGCTGTCGATTAGCACGAATCGCTTTTCTGGCGACGTGATCGCTAAAGGAATGCCCGGCAGACCAGCGCCGCTGCCAACATCCAGAACGGTCTTACCCTCCACGAAGGGCTGCACCACCAGGCTATCAAGCAGGTGCTTGCTCACCATCTCTTCTACATCACGGATAGCGGTCAGATTGAAGGTTTTATTCCAGCGCGCGATCAACTGTATGTAATGGACCAGTTTCTGCTGAACCGGCACCGAGAAATGCAGCCCCATCTGTTTTAGACCAAACTCTAGTTTCTGGCGAAGAGGCTCTTTCAAAACGTTACCGGTATCCTTGCGATTTTGAGCAGCCTCACTTCGAGGCTTTTTTAAGGTGAACCATCAGCAGCGATATAGCTGCTGGTGTTATACCCGGGATACGCCCTGCCTGGCCTATAGTTTCCGGACGGTGATCACTTAGTTTCTGCTGAACCTCGGCTGACAGGCCTCGCACCTTGGCATAATCAATTATGTTAGGGATGGCTGTTTGCTCATGACGTTTTGCTTTATCTATCTCACCTTGCTGACGATCAAGGTAACCGGAGTATTTCGCCTGAACCTCTACCTGCTCAGCAACACTCTCGGTTACTTTATCGCCCTTTCCGATAATTTCTACCAGATCTGAATAGTCGATTTCCGGGCGGCGCAACAGGTCAGAGGCTTTATAATTTCTCGTCAGCGCTTTGCCAAGCCTGCCTGAAAACTGTTTTCCAAAATCAGAGTCTGGCTGTATGTTTAAGGACGCTAGTCGTTCCTGTTCATTAATAATGGAATCTCGCTTATCGCAGTAAGCACGCCAGTGTTCATCACTCAACAAACCAATCTCATGAGCCTGCTCGGTCAGTCGAAGGTCTGCATTATCTTCTCGTAATATCAGGCGATATTCCGCACGCGAGGTAAACATTCGATATGGCTCCCTCGTACCTAAGGTGACGAGATCATCTACCAGCACCCCGATATATGCCTGATCGCGGGTTGGCACCCAGGCATCTTTCTGCTGCACCTGTCGCGCAGCATTGATCGCTGCCAGCAGCCCTTGTGCACCCGCCTCTTCATAACCAGTTGTACCGTTGATCTGTCCTGCAAAAAACAGACCGTTAATAAACTTGGTTTCCAGTGAGGATTTGAGGTCACGCGGGTCAAAAAAATCATACTCGATGGCATAACCCGGGCGTGTGATATGTGCATTTTCAAAGCCTTTCATCGAACGAACGAACGCCAGCTGCATATCAAAAGGCAGGCTGGTAGAAATACCATTGGGGTAAACCTCGGTCGTCGTTAGACCTTCCGGTTCGATAAAGATCTGGTGTGAGCTCTTGTCGGCGAAGCGGACCACCTTGTCTTCGATCGAGGGACAATAACGCGGACCTATACCTTCGATTACGCCACTGTACATCGGTGAACGATGCAAGCCCTCACGAATGATATCGTGCGTCTTCTCATTGGTATGCGTTATATGGCAGCTGACCTGCTGAGGATGCTCTTCTACTTTACCGGTATACGAGAAAACCGGTAGCGGCGTATCACCTGGTTGCTCCGCAAGCCCTGAATAATCGATAGTACGGTTATCGATACGCGGTGGTGTGCCCGTTTTTAATCGCTCTACACGAAATGGCAGATCACGCAGACGGTTTGCCAGCGCTATAGATGGCGGGTCGCCTGCACGACCGCCAGAATAGTTTTTTTCACCGATATGGATCAGGCCACCGAGGAAAGTGCCAGCCGTTAGCACAACCGCTTTCGCCCGGAATTTAAGCCCCATCTGGGTAACAACACCTGTTACCCGCTCTTCACCATCAACGGTTTCGACGATCAGGTCATCAGCGGCCTGCTGGAATATCGAAAGGTTCGGCTGGTTTTCCAACGCCTCACGAACCGCTGCCTTGTATAAAACGCGGTCAGCCTGGGCGCGTGTCGCTCTTACTGCAGGACCTTTACGGCTGTTTAAAATTCTGAACTGGATACCACCGCGATCTGCGGCTTTCGCCATGATGCCACCCATGGCATCGATTTCTTTTACCAGGTGGCCTTTACCGATGCCACCGATAGCCGGGTTGCAACTCATCTGACCCAGGGTTTCTATGTTATGCGTTAATAGCAGGGTTTTTACACCCATACGTGCGGAAGCCAGCGCGGCCTCAGTGCCAGCATGACCACCGCCTATCACTACTACATCAAATGAATCAGAATAAAACATGTACAACCTCAAAAATAAGGCTGCCTATTATAATACAAACCCGGATAAGACAAATCAGAGAATTATGAAAAAAAACAGCCGGATAGCATACTCATCGCATGCATATCTGGCTGCCTTTTTTGTTACCACTCAGGATAAAGTGGTGAGTATATAATGCTAGATTATCAAACGGTCATTAGTTCGACTGAATTTTTGCTGCTTGCATTTCAGCCTTAACCGCGAGGATTACATCTATATCAGAGTCTGTTAGACCCGAAAACTGATTCATACCCTGCTGATTACTGAGGTCACTGGTTAGCATGCTAGAACCGGTAAACAAAGCCACAAATGCAAAAATACCGATAAACCAGCCTGTGTTATGAGATAAATTCATAGTCTCTGTCCCATCAAATTCAAAGTAAACATTAAATTTAGTCTCATTTTGTTCGGCTGACGTTAGCCGGCAACCGAAACTTGTTTTTGTATCTACCACCTTATATAGCACATATTTATTTTTTGTCGAAAATATGACATGTTTTTAATTTTTTACACTGCAATCAACCTGTTATATATTCAACAACTCCAGGAAAGCTTTATTTAACCCATCGTCATATCCCATTTGGATAGATCATATATAGCTTTGTTTACCGCAACATCATCACCCATAAGCTGAGTTTATATTAGAATATTAGGATATTTTATGGCTACTTTAATAATGCTGATTAGCCAAAGTTATACTATTCAAGTACAGTAAGCTGTTGATATTATTATTTGATATTTAGCTAACTAGCTTTGACACCCAGGATAAAACTTATGTCTCAACCGGTACACAATCCGACATCGAAAGCGACGGACGAAAACAGTCGTATAGAGACCAAAAATACGACTTGTTACATGTGTGCCTGTCGATGCGGTATCCGCGTTACCTTACGTGACGGGGAAGTCCGCTATATACAGGGCAACCCTGAGCACCCTCTGAACAAGGGTGTGATCTGTGCCAAGGGGGCATCTGGCATCATGAAGCAGTATTCTCCCGCACGACTGACCAAGCCGTTGATGCGAAAGGCAAAAAGCAAGCGGGGTGATAACGAGTTTGAAGAGATTTCCTGGGATAAGGCCTTTTCTATCATGGAAGAGCGACTGGCATCAATCCGCGCCACCGACCCTAAGAAATTCGCGCTGTTTACCGGCCGTGACCAGATGCAGGCAATGACAGGCCTGTTTGCTAAACAATTTGGTACACCAAATTATGCGGCACATGGCGGTTTCTGCTCGGTAAACATGGCTGCTGGCATGATCTACACTATAGGCGGCTCATTCTGGGAATTTGGCGGCCCTGATCTTGATCGTTCCAAACTGTTCATCATGATTGGTACTGCTGAAGATCACCACTCCAACCCGATGAAGATCGAATTAGCCAAATTCAAGCGTCAGGGAGGCAAGTTTATAGCCATCAACCCGGTTCGCAGTGGTTATGCCGGTATTGCTGATGAGTGGATTCCGATTAAACCCGGTACTGATGGTGCATTATTCCTTGCCCTGATCAATGAAATCATTAAACAGGGCCTATATGATCGTGAATTCCTTGTAAAATACACGAACTCCGCCGAACTGGTCAATATGGATGAAAGCTCTTCAGAGCACGGCATGTTTGTCCGTTTCGAAGTACCAAAAGAAGAAGGCTGCTTCGATGAACAAAACAAATTATGGTGGGACAGGGATCTAGATAAGCCTATCTCCATGCACACCGAAGGTTCTGATCCTTATCTACTGGGTGAGTTTAAGCTGGATGATGGAACACCTGTAAAACCAGCGTTCCAGCTGCTAGTCGACCGTGTAAAAGACTACACCCCTGAATGGGCATCTGACATTACCAGTATTCCTGTCGAAACCATCCGGCGTCTCGCCTATGAGATGGGCATTACCGCGCGTGATGAGAAAATCGAATTACCGATCTCCTGGACCGATACCTGGGGTAAAGAACACGACCATATAACCGGCAACCCGGTCGCTTTCCATGCTATGCGCGGCCTGGCAGCACATTCCAATGGCTTTCAAACTATCCGCGGCATGTCTATTCTGATGAGCATTCTTGGCACCATCGACCGTCCCGGGGGGTTCCGTCATAAGGCGCCTTTCCCACGACCGATTCCGCCTTGTGCAAAAACCGCCACCAGCTGGGATGATATTCAACCGAATACACCTCTAAATGGCATGCCTCTGGGCTGGCCAGCTGACCCCGATGACCTGTTTGTCGATGACGACGGCCAACCCATCCGCCTCGACAAAGCCTTTTCCTGGGAACACCCGCTGGCTGTTCATGGACTGATGCAGAATGCGATCACCAACGCATGGCGCGGCGACCCTTATTCGATCGATACCATGATGATCTTTATGTCCAACATGGCATGGAATTCGACCATGAATACGGAAGAAGTCCGCAATATGTTGAACGATAAAGACGAGCAGGGCGAGTATAAAATTCCTTTCCTGATCGTCTGTGACGCGTTCCAGTCGGAAATGGTTGCCTATGCTGACCTGGTCCTGCCTGACACCACTTATTTAGAGCGCCACGATGTCATGTCGATGCTAGACCGTCCTATATCGGAATTTGACGGCCCCGTTGATTCGGTCAGGATCCCAGTGTTACCACCGACCGGAGAGTGCAAACCTTTCCAGGAAGTACTGATAGAGCTGGGTTCACGCCTGAAGCTGCCGGCATTTGTTGACGAACAGGGTGACAGAAAATACCGGAACTACCCTGACTTCATCATTAATTATGAAACTGCGCCAGATTCGGGTATCGGTTTCCTCGCTGGCTGGCGCGGCAAAGGTGGCGAAAAATTCATGAAAGGGGAGCCCAACCCCAACCAGTGGGAGATGTACGAAAAGAACAACTGTGTCTACCATTATGAACTGCCCAAATCATACCAGTACATGCGTAACTGGAACCAGGGTTACCTGGAATGGGCAAAACGACACAGCCTGACACGCTATGCTGAGCCGATAAACATACACATATATAGTGAAGTGTTGCAGAAGTTCCGTCTCGCAGCACAGGGCAAGTCCGACGGTAAACAGCCGCCGGAACATCTGCGTGAACGAATCGATACACATTTTGACCCGCTGCCGTTTTATTCAGATACCCTGGAAGCGCAACAGACAGACCTGCAGCAGTACCCGTTAAATGCCATCACGCAACGGCCTATGGCGATGTACCATTCCTGGGATTCACAGAACGCCTGGCTGCGCCAGATCCATACCCACAATTACCTGCATGTAAACACCAAAACCGCGGAAGCTGCCGGCATCGCTGATGAACAATGGATGTGGGTAGAGTCGATGCATGGCAAAGTTCGCTGCATGTGCCGCCACTCAGAAGCCGTCGAACCTGGCACGGTATGGACCTGGAACGCTATCGGTAAAGCCAGCGGTGCATGGGGGCTCAACAAAAATGCCAACGAATCCAAAAAGGGCTTTTTATTAAACCACTTGATCAGCGAAGAGCTGCCACCGAGCAAAGCAGGAGAGCACCTGTCTAATTCTGATCCGGTTACCGGGCAGGCCGGGTGGTACGACGTGCGCGTAAAAATATATCCCGCCGCCGCTGACGAACCAGAAGAAACTTATCCTCAATTTAAAGCTGGCGCAAAAACACCAGGTAAAGCTCGTAATAAATTCATGACTGGTCGCTGGTTAAAATATTTTGCCGGAACCAAATCCAACAGGGCTGAGTAACTGATATGTCGCAACTTGCTTTAGTAATTGATTTAAATGTTTGTGTTGGCTGCCATGCCTGTGTGACCAGTTGTAAGGAATGGAACACTTCTGGTACAGCTGGATTTATGTCCGACTATAACCCATATGACAAGGACCCGACCGGTACTTTTTTCAACCGTGTTCAAACCTTCGAAGTAGGGGAGTTTCCTAACACACAAACAGTCCATTTTCCCAAAAGCTGTCTACACTGTGAAGAGCCTCCCTGTGTTCCTGTGTGTCCAACCGGCGCCAGTTACAAACGTGAACAGGACGGCATCGTACTCGTCGATTATGACAAGTGTATCGGCTGCAAATATTGTTCGTGGGCCTGCCCTTATGGAGCACGTGAGATCGACGAGAACCAGAAGGTGATGAAAAAGTGCACCTTATGTGTAGATCGCATCTATGATGAAACACTGCCCGAGTCCGAACGTAAACCGGCATGTGTCCTGGCCTGTCCGACCAGTGCTCGCCTATTCGGTGATGTAAATGACCCAGATTCAAACGTATCTGAACAGATTCGTGATAATGGTGGTTATCAGTTAATGCCAGAGTGGGGCACAAAACCCGCCAACCATTATCTGCCACGTCGCAAGACGAATATAACGATACATCGCGATGAACTTACCCGCGTTGATAACCCGCTCAACAAAGAACGGCAGTTACCAATGCCTGATGATGATCAACAAACCTTAGACGATATTATGAGTTGGTAAGTAGCACTGTGCAAATACTATCACCTGGTTTTGCACGACTACATTAAGAGACTATATTATGCACCCTGCTTTTTCAGTTATTTTTCTAACGACACTAATCGGCGTAGGCCAGGGATTATTTCTAGCCCTGTATACCGGCCAGTTATATTCTGTAATACAAGTTTTACCAGTACAGGACTCACCCGGCTTTTATGGTTACGGTAGTTTGCTTGCTCTGGTTTTTTTAGTCGGTGGGCTGTTTGCTTCTTTCTTCCATCTAGGTCGCCCGGAACGGGCCTGGCGTTCTGCTGCTAAATGGAGAACGTCATGGCTGTCACGTGAAGTTATCGTATTACCGGCATTTATGGGCACCACTTTTATTTATTCGATGATCCATATCAGCGGCTGGAACCCGGTGCTGTTTTCTTTGAGCGATGCTTTCATCGTCGACCTTTCTTTATTTGTCGGCGCCATAAACATGGTCCTGGCATTCGCTTTATTTATCTGTACTGCAATGATTTATGCCTGTATCAAGTTCCTGCAGGAGTGGGCGACTCCTCTCACCGTCGTTAATTATGTATTACTTGGTATGGCTTCTGGTTTCGCACTAAGTACTGCTTTTGCATCTTATGTCGAATCAGACCTGATACATTTTTATGGTGGCTGGGCGATCGTACTTACTGTTGCCGCTTTTATTACACGGTCAGCATCGTTAATCAGAAATACGAGAATAAAATATAAATCTAACCTGAGTTCTGCGATCGGTATACGTCATACCAACATAAAGCAAAAAGCTCAAGGCTCAATGGGCGGTTCATTTAATACCCGTGAATATTTTCACGGCGCCAAACCTTCACTATTCAAGAGTATAAAATGGGCCTTCCTGGCTCTGGTTTTCGTGGTTCCTGTTGCACTATTATCAAGCGCACTTGCCAGCAACATGTTTATATTATACTTCCTGGCTTTTATCGTACAGTATATTGGACTGCTTGCCGAACGCTGGTTCTTCTTCGCACAGGCTAATCACCCACAGAACCTTTATTACCAGACTATATAGTGACTTCTTACGCCAGGTACACAGGAACAGGCTACGACATAAAAACGCTGTGCACTCTGTATATAACACCCTGTTCTGAATTTTCTGTGTATCTGTAGTTTTTCTGGATAACTACTCAAACACTACCGTACGATTTTCGTACACCAGTAAATCGTGATGTACATGATGACGTACAGCACGCGCGAGCACTATCTTTTCCAGATCTCGTCCGATCCTCACCATATCTTCTACGGTGTCCTTGTGACTGACATGAACCACATCCTGCTCGATGATAGGTCCCGCATCAAGTTCGGCTGTTACGTAGTGACTGGTTGCTCCTATTATTTTAACGCCGCGTTCGAAGGCACTGTGGTAGGGGCGCCCGCCAGGAAAGGCTGGTAAGAATGAATGGTGTATATTTATTATTCGTTGCGGGTACGCTTTCACGAAATCATCACTCAATACCTGCATATATCTAGCCAGGACTATGAAGTCGATGTCATATTTTACTAACAGCTCTTTTTGCTTCTCTTCCTGCAGTTGTTTATTTTCACCAGTGATCTCTATAAGATGAAAATCTATACCTAATCTTTCTGCGACATGTTTTAGATCATCGTGATTACTAATGATCACCGGTATCTCAACATTGAGCTCCCCGCATTCATAACGCGCTAATAAATCATAGAAACAATGAGGCAACTTTGAAACGAACAGCGCCATTCGCAGTTTCGTATCTGAGAAATGCAACTGCGAAGTCATCTGGTAACGAGAGCCGACAAGCGTGTCAAAATACTCCGCTATCTTTTCACGCTGAATGACAAAGTTTGAAAGATCCCATTCTATGCGCATAAAAAATATACCGCGTTCTGTATCAACATGTTGATCCAGGTATAGAATATTTCCATCATTCTTATGGATAAAATCGGTGATCGCGACCACGATACCAGGCTTATCAGGACAATGAATTAATAAGACTGCTGAGTTCTTCATAGAATTTGTCATCTTTCTCGTCGCACGTATGTGCCATATTATCTGATTTCTAATACTAGTGAATGATTTCGTTTTTACTATATTTGTTGTTCAAAACTAAAATCCATTAACTACATTCTTTTATTTTTCAGCCGCACATGAACTCGTACATATAATAAAAATGCTGTAACAACGACCAATATGAATAACAGTGAAAGCAGAATATAAAGCTGCGTGTAAGTAAGTGTCGGCGTTTCGTATATCGTCACTGCCTTATCTTCCGTAAGATATTCTTTTACGACTCTTTCTATATCATCGAGCTTAACTGCTTCGATCTTCTGCTCCACATTTTCGAAGACCCTGTTTTTCTTGAACAAAACATACTGCGTAGAATAATAGTCTGCAAACTCACTATTTGATTCATATCCCTGCACACTGCGAAGCAATATCTTTAATTTAGACTTTTCTAACAATTCCTCACTAAGGTAATTATCAGTGAGCGATTTCATTTCTCTCTTTATCAATAATAGAGTATCGTCTATATCATCAATATTCACATCTGCATAAACGCCAAACAATCCGAACTGGTCTGTTCTATAGCTCCATGTATCCGGGGCATATGCAAGGCCACGTTCTATACGAATAACTTCGCTTACTTTATAGTGAAGATATTCCTCCAGTACCATCATCGGGTAATGGTCGTCAGACCAGTATCCTGGAAGACGGTACATGA
>Ga0316190_10002593_pt1 | contig 13127 bp, 15 predicted proteins | sample Eddworburrow2_MG_FD_204929 | JGI IMG/M metagenome (GOLD analysis project Ga0316190, IMG submission 204929) | Coastal sediment microbial communities from Maine, United States - Eddy worm burrow 2 | ecosystem: Environmental > Aquatic > Marine > Coastal > Sediment | place: USA: Maine | collected... | reverse complement strand
TCTCAACCCGCCGAAGAGCCAGACGACGTGAGCCGTTTCCGTACCCGCACTCTTAGTAAACCGTATGCCACGCAGAGTGACAATAGGTCCAACGAATCAGATTCACCAGTGGCGTTTTGCTGGAAGCTGGTGTATGTCGATTCAGGGTCGCGGTCCACGTGTCGTCGGCCAAGGGTTAGAATCACCCAGTCTCACCCGGACACTCGTTCGGTGGGACACACAAACACAAACCCTGGTGCCGTTGTGGCACCAATCTCGAAACTCATTGGGGAGGATCTTGATGAGAAACAAGAACTGGATGAAGGTGCTTGCTGCACTCTTCGCTTTTGCTCTGGTCGCTTCCGCCTGTGGCGGAGACGACGAAACAGACGGAGCGGGCGAGGGCAGTGGAGACGAAGTCGAAGCCACCGATGAAGACTCCGCTGACGACGCTGACGCCGACGCTGACGGCGAAGACGCCGCGGAAGAGGAGGAAGGCGAAGAGGCCGTGGAGGAGGAGTCCGACGCCGCTGGCGGCGACGGAGTACTCACCATCGGCACCATCTTCCCGGTAACTGGTGACCTGAGCTTCCTCGGCCCGGCCGAGATCAACGGTGCTGAGCTGGCCGTAGCCGACATCAACGATGCCGGCGGTGTTCTCGGCGCGGATGTTGTCCTCGAACAGGGCGACTCCGGCGACACCACGACTGACGTGGCCAGCACCGAGGTTGACCGTCTGCTCGGCCTTGGCGCCGATGCCATCATGGGTGCTGCCTCCTCGGCAGTGTCCAAGACGGTGATCGACAAGATCACCGGTGCCGGCGTGATTCAGTTCTCACCAGCCAACACCTCACCTGACTTCACCACCTACGACGACGGCGGGCTCTACTTCCGTAGCGCCCCGTCGGATCTGCTGCAGGGTCGGGTTCTGGCCAACGCCGTACTGGAACAGGGCAACGCCACGGTGTCGGTGCTGTTCCGGCAGGAATCGTACGGTCAGGGTCTTGCCGATGCCTTCCAGGCCAACTTTGAAGAGTCTGGTGGCACCGTCGACGAGTTCATTCCCTACGCCATCGACGTTGAGAGCTTTGACGCTGAGATCGACCAATTGGTCGCCGCCGGCAGCGACGCCATCATCGTCATCGGCTTCGCCGAATCGGCCAACATCTTGAACACCATGCACGAGCGTGGCGTTGGCCCGACCAGCGACGTCAACGTATGGGGTGTCGACGGCAACATCAGCATCGACGGTGAAATGGCCGACGCCACGATCCTCGAGGGCATGAAGTTCACCGTTCCGTCAGTCGATGATGCCTCCATTCCTGACTTCCTCGATCGCCTCAAAGGCGTGATGGAGCCTGACGTCAGCACCGCCTACGGCGCCGAGACCTACGACTCGGTAGTGATCGTCGCCCTGGCCGCTGAGATGGCAGGTAGTGATGAAGGCGCCGCCATTGCGGCGGAAATCAACGGCATCACTCGTGACGGTGAGAAGTGCACCAGCTTCGCCGACTGCAAGGCCATCATCGAAGCCGGGGGCGATCCCGACTACGACGGTCTGGGCGGACCCTATGAGTTCGTCGAAGCTGGCGAGCCTGCAGCGGCTTCGTTCCGCATCGAGACCTTCGGCACCGACGGTCGCGACGAGGCCCTCGACGAGTACGTGTTCGCCAGCTGAGCCTGGTTACCACAACTCAAGAGTATTGACTGAAAGGGGGCCGGATCCGATGGATCCGGCCCCCTTTCGCCGTGCCTTATGGACCGTCGTGACGCAACCGTCTACCGAGTGATTGGCGGTTCTCGGACTTCTGTCCCCCGATGCACCGTCTGGGGCGTTGGCCTCGGTCGAACTCTGCGGTCAGCACAGCGACTGCCCGTGGGGAGTCGGCGTCATGAGTTGGATGTTGCCCGGCCGATGCTCGGAACACGCCCCGACGATCGGCCAGCCGCCGCGCCCAGTTGGCCCTCCCCATGGCCAAGTCATTGGCCGGGAGGCTCTACTTCTTCTGCTTGGCCAGGGTTCCCAGGTAGAGCTCGATGACCTTGGGGTCTTCGAGTAGCTGGCGACCGGTATCGGTGTAGGCGTTGCGGCCCTGATCGAGCACGTAGCCCCGATCAACGATCTGCAGACAGCGGGCAGCGTTCTGTTCCACCATGACCACTGCGACGCCGCTGGCATTGATCTGCTTGGTGCGGATAAAGACCTGGTCCTGCAGTACCGGCGACAGACCTGCACTGGGCTCGTCCAGGAGCAGGACCTCCGGTTCGGCCATCAACGCGCGACCCATGGCCAACATCTGACGTTCACCGCCAGATAGCGAGCCTGCCCGCTGGTTCAGACGCTCAGCGAGGCGGGGAAACATCTCACACACGAAGCTCAGCTGTGCCTTGAACTTCTTGGGGCGGAGGAAAACACCCATCTCCAAGTTTTCCGACACGGTCAGTGACGGAAAGACGTTGTTGTTCTGGGGGACATAGCCGATCCCTCTGGAGACCAACTCGTGGGCGGTCATGCCGGTGATCTCTTCACCGCGGAAGTTGACCGATCCGGTTCGAACCGAGATGAGACCGAACAGGGCCTTCAGCAGGGTCGACTTACCGGCGCCGTTGGGGCCGATGATGCCAACCAGCTCACCTGCTGCCAGTTCCAGCGATGACCCCTGAAGGATGTCCACGCCTGGTACATAGCCAGCGTAGATGTTGTCGACGTGGATCAGCAGATCCTTGTTGGCCGTCACTGGGCCTCCGATTCATCGTCAGTGCTCGAACCCAGGTCGCCGAAATCCAGTTCACCGTCGTGATGAGTTCCAAGGTAGGCGTCGACGACCTGCTGGTTCTCGGCGATCGAGGCCGGTGGCCCCTCGGCAATGATCCGACCTTCGGCCATGACAACTACCCAATCGCTGATGTCCTGAACCACGTCCATGTCGTGTTCCACAAAAATAACCGTCCGGCCGTCGGCCCGCAGCTGCTTTACGTGGCCAAGCAAGGATTGGGTAAGGGCAGGATTGACACCTGCCATGGGCTCATCGAGCATGACGAGCTCAGGGTCGGTCATCAGGGCTCGGGCCATCTCGACCAGCTTGCGCTGGCCACCCGACAACGTCCCGGCAAACTCATCGGTCATATGGGAGAGTTTGAAGCGTTCAAGCAGCGATCGGGCCTCGGCTTCGATGGTCGCCTCCTGCTTGCGCCACAGAGGCGAGATCAGAGCTCGCAGCAGATTCTCCCCGACCTGATTCTTCGCCCCCAGCATCATGTTCTGGAGCACCGTCATCTTCGACAGGGCTTTGGTCAACTGGAAGGTACGGACCATGCCCTGAGCGGCCAGTTTGTGCGACGGCACACCATCGATCGACCGTCCATTGAGTTCAACGTGTCCGGTGTCGGGACTGTCGAATCCCGTGAGCAGGTTGAAGAATGTTGTCTTGCCTGCGCCATTGGGGCCGATCAGGGCGGTGATGGCACCCCGTTGCACCTCGACCCGGTCGACGTCGACCGCGACCAGGCCCCCGAAGCTCCGCTTGACGCCCGAAGCAATGAGAATGGGGTCGGGCTTGGACACACCTGGCTCACGCGCCAGGTCGTCCAGGGTGCCCGCGATCGGATTGTGTGGCTCGTCCGTAGAGGACGGGACGGACTCGGCTGTTGTCATGGCGTCATCGGTCATCGAGGGCCATCTCCTCTCGTGAGCCAAAGATACCTTGCGGCCGGTAGCGCATCAGCAACATGAGGGCCAGACCGAAGACCATGAACTTGACCTGGCTCACATTCTGCACGCTCAGGTTCAAGAACTTCTCCAGAGTGTCGTCAAGTCCCGTGCCCAGAAGTTCCCGCATGAACGCCTCCATGCCGCTGATGACGGCCCAGAAGATGATGGCCCCGAACACCGGGGACCAGATTCGGGCCGGGCCACCCACGATCAGCACCGTCCAGATCATGAAGGTGATGACCGGATTGAAAGTGTCAGGCTGAACCGATTGCTTATCGATGGCCTGCAGCATGCCAGCGAAACCACCGATGACGCCACCGATGGCGAGGGCCTGCAGCTTGTAGCTGTAGGCGTTCTTGCCGAGGGCCCGGGCTGCATCCTCGTCTTCTCGAATGGCCTTGAGTACCCGGCCCCATGGGCTTCTCATCAGTTGCCAGGTGGCCAGTAGGCAGAGTCCCACCACGCCCCAGCCAATGAGCATGACCCAGAGGTCGTCGGCCCGGTACTCGAAGAACAAGAACCGGTAGGGTCGGGATCCGATCCGATTGAACACGTTGGGGTCGTAGAAGGCGTCGGCGAAATCGTTGATGCCCTCGGCCGCTCCGGTGCGTTCGCGGTTACCCCGCCAGCGCACAAAGAGCCGTATCGACTCCGAGGCGGCAATGGTGGTGATGCCCAGATAGTCGGCCCGCAACCGTAAGGTTGGAAGACCGAGGATCAGGGCCAACGCCAGGCAGTAGCCGACCCCCAGCAGTAAGCCGAGCCAGAAGCTGATGTTGAGCCAGAACACGGCCATACCAACGCCGTAGGCGCCCGCGGCCATGAAGCCGACCTGGCCGAAGTTCAGCAGGCCGGTGTAGCCGAAGTGGATGTTCAGCCCGATGGCGGCCAAGGCGAAGACCACGGCCTGGGTGCCAAATCCCTGTGAGAAGAACTGGGTGAAGACGATGTCCCAATTGAAAGCCAGCATGTTCAGCCCACCCTCTCCGCTTGTCCCAGAATCCCCTGTGGTCGCAACATCAGGATCAGGACCAGGACCAACAGGGCCACCATGTTTTTGAGCTCAACGTCGATCACCAACGTCGAGAGGTTGATCACGAGGCCGACCACGACGGCCCCCACCAGTGCCCCGTAGGCCGTGCCCAGTCCGCCGAGGGTCACGGCGGCAAAGATCAGCAGCAGAATCCGGAAACCGAAGTCCCACTTGATCTGGTCGAGGCCAAAGAAAACGCCACCCAGGGCGGCCAAAGCACCACCGGCCACCCATACCACGCTGATCACGCGTTGGACATCGATACCGGATGACTCGGCCAGGTCACGGTTGTCGGCTACCGCTCGCATCGCCTTACCCATGCGGGTCAGTTGCAGCAGGGCACCAACCAGGAGCAGCATCAGGATCGAGATGATCATGGCCGTCAGGTCCTTGGGCGTGATCTCGACCGGGCCGATCGAGATGGCCTGTTGACCTGCGAAGTCCTGGAAGAACCGCGGGTTGCCACCAAAGTTGTAGAGGAAGAGGTAGCGCATCAGGATCGACATGCCGATGGTGATGACCATCTGGGCGATCAGGCCGACCCCGCGGCGCCGCATGGAGCGGAATAGGCCCCGATCGAGCAGGTAGCCCAGTAGACCGCCGGAGATCATGCCCAGTACAGCGGCAAAGATCAGGCTGACGCCATCCCCGAACGGGGGCGGCAAGGGAGCCAGAAAGCCGATGACCCCGGCAAAGCCGTAGTAGTTGAAGAAGAACGTCGTGAGCTGGCCCCAGGTGACGAGTTCGGCGTGGGCGAAGTTCACCAGCCCGGTCGTCCCGAAGATCAGCGACAAACCAATGGCCGCCATGGCCAGGTACAGACCCTGCTTGAGGCCCTCGACCGTCAGCTGGGCCACACGCCGCCCGGTGATGGCGCCGCTTTCGTTTGCCTGGGCTTCGGCTTCGGCAATGGCATCCCCCGCAGTCAGGGCGAACAGTGCCGTCTTGGCTTGCCCCGCCTCGACCGCTACGTCCAGCGACGCTCGATCGGCGTTTCGCAGCGAGATCCCTTCGGGCAATGTCGACGGGTCGAGGGTGACGGTGTAGGTGCCCGCCTCGGTCACCGCGATCGTCCACGACCCCTCGGCATCGGACGTTGCCTCGCCCTGGCCATCGATGGTCAAAACCACGCCCTCAGCCGGCGCCCGTTCCCCACTATCGTCCTCGAACCACAGCTGTCCGCCGATGCTCTGGCCGCTGTCCTGCGCACCTGCGGTCGAGGCGTAGCCAGCCAGCGACACGAGTACGATCGAGGCCGCGACAACTATCCGCCACCAAGACCTCAAAATGCTCTCCCAACGCCGTGATCGACAATACGAACGGTCGGACAATAGCGGAGTGACGTCGGTTACACCAAAACCAATTGGATTACAGTCGAAACGTGTCGGCAACATGGCCGGGCCGGACTGTAGCGACTGGCAGGGCGTCGCAGGTCACAGCTTGGAGAGGCGAACCTCGCTTACCAAGTGGTCGGCGCCCTTGCGCAGGACGAGGTCGGCCCGCTCCCTGGTGGGAAGAATGTTCTGGTAGAGGTTGCGTTCGTTGATCCTCGTCCAGATGTCGGTCGCAGTCTTGACCGCCTGCTCGTCATCGAGTTCGGCATAGCGGGAGAAGTACGACTTGGGATCGCGGAACGCCGTCTCCCTCAGGGTGAAGAACCGTTCGATGTACCAGTCGCGGATGTGTTCCACATCGGCATCGACGAAGATCGAGAAGTCGAAGAAGTCCGAGACGAACACCGGGGTTTCATCGTCAGCGGTCCCCGTCTGGAGAACGTTCAGACCCTCGACGATCAAGATGTCGGGGTTGTTGACCACCGTGGTCGTGTCCGGCAGGATGTCATAGGTCAGGTGTGAGTAGACGGGAGCGGCAACGTCAGACTTGCCCGACTTGATGTCGGAGAGGAATTGCAGCAAGCGTCGGCGGTCGTAGGACTGGGGAAAGCCCTTGCGTTCCATCAGACCGCGCTCGTCCAGAACGGCGTTGGGGTAGAGGAAGCCATCGGTGGTTACCAGATCGACTTTCGGATGATCCGGCCACCGGGCGAGTGTCGTCTGCAGGACGCGGGCCGTTGTCGACTTCCCGACCGCGACCGAGCCTGCGATCCCGACGATGAACGGCACCTTCTCCGGCAACTTGCCGAGAAAGGTGTCGGTTGCCCGGTACAGCTCCTGGGAAGCGCCGACGTACAGATTCAGCAGGCGTGACAGGGGGAGGAAGATCTCCGAGACCTCAGCCAGGCTAAGGGCAACGTTGAGGCCACGAAGACGTTCCACGTCGTCCTCGTTCAACGTCATCGGCGTTGACGCTCGAAGCCGACCCCACTGTTCGGCGGTGAACGTCATGTATCGCGACGGCTGATGCATGTCGGTAATCATGGCCTGAACATCGCTCCGGTCGTTGGTCGAGCCCGATGACCGATGATGGTGGCACCTCCGTTGGAAACATGCGAGCTCAGAACCTGAATCGGTTGTTCGTCGCTGGAGCTGAGGGCCCGATCGCCGCCTCGGGAACGACCGGGTCAGATGGAGCCGGCGCTTGGAAGCGGGAACCAACCAGGTCTACCGTGCAGCGGATGAACTTCTCACAACGTCGTCGTCGGCAAGCGGCGAGGGTGGTTGTGCTCGACCCGCAGAACCGTGTGTTGTTGATCCAAGCCCGGGATCCGGCCAACCAGGCAGGTCGGACGTGGTGGGAGATCCCTGGTGGTGGCATGGACCCGGCGGAGACCTCGGGTGAGACCGCCGCCCGTGAGCTGCGTGAAGAAGCAGGGATCCTGTCGGCCGAGATGGGACCGGTCGTGTGGACCCAAAGTGTGCAGTTCACCTTTGCCGGCCTGTACTTCGATCAGGACGAGTTCATCCACGTGGCCTGGACCGACCAGACCGAGCTGGGAACACCACAGCTTGAGGCGCTCGAAGCGCTGGCGTTCCAGGGTGCCCGCTGGTGGACCTTGGCCGAGGTCGAAGCGGCCGACACCGACTTTCTACCCCCGCGCCTGCCGGAACTGTTGCCCTCACTCGTCGCCGGCGACCTGCCCGAGCAGCCGCTGGACATCTCGACTCCGGCCCAGTAGTCGAAGGTTGGGTAATCGAAGGTCGAGCAGTCGAGATTCAGTAGTCGGAGTTGATTCCGAGAATAACGATGATGTGGGCGTCGTTTCTCGAAACACCAGGATCGGTGGGCATGGCTTCGATCTCATCGGGTTCCAGGCCCAAGGCCTCGGCCACCCCGATGGCGTCGGCTGCATACCCTTCTATGTAGTAGACGACGCTGTCATCGCGGGTCGGGCCGTTCTTGGCCGAGAGCGTCGGATATCCCGCCGCCTTGGCCGCCTCGGTGCCCGCTCCGGCTACACCGGCCCGTCGGGCACCGTTGGCCACCCGCACCAAGACCTCGTCGATCGGCCGGGCGGCAACCAGGGTTGTTGTTGTCGTCTTCGCCTCGAGTTGGGACGTGTCGGTCCCGTCGCTGGGAGACACGTCGGCCTCAAGGACCTTCTCCTTGTCGACCAGACCGTCGTCAAGGGTGGAGAACAGGGTTCCTGCCCCCCGAACGATGCCGAAGCCGAACAGCAGCAGAATACCCGCCAACAGCAAAGCGTTGGCTATGTCGTGTCGCTCGATTCGATCAACCACCATCGGCGCCCTTCCCGATGACTGACAACCCAGGCAGGTTCGGTGCCGTGACACCCACGGCGGAGCCGTGCTACCTGGGCAACAATCATACGGTCTCAGGGTAGGTTTCCCCGGCCATCGAAACTCGTCACCTCGCCGCAAGTTCGTGAGATGTTTGGCCCAGCGGCCGGACCGGGAATTCTCACCGCCGCCACTTTGCCCGCCCAGGTTGAGGTCGGACACCGCGGCCCCGCCCGGGGTTTCGCTGCGGGTTGCGGTCCTGGCCGCTGCTTGAGGCTAGACATGACACTGAAGCTGTCGCCCTAGCCGGACCAGAGGAGAGCCCCGTGGACTTCGCCATTCCTACCGACATCCAGAACCTGCTGAACGATCTCGACGAATTTATCGAGGACGAGATCAAGCCACTCGAACGGGCCGACGACAACGTCAGGTTCTTCGATCACCGGCGGGAGTACTCCCGCACGGATTTCGAGCGTGATGGCTGGCCTAACGAAGAGTGGGAGGACCTACTCCGCGAGATGCGGCAACGGGCCGACGCCGCCGGTTTCCTTCGCTACCACCTGCCGGAGAAGTTCGGAGGCAGCGACGGTTCAAACCTGGGTATGGCCATCATTCGTGAACACCTGGCGGCCAAGGGCCTTGGGCTGCACAACGACCTCCAGAACGAGAGTTCGATCGTCGGCAACTTCCCGACGGTGCTGATGATGGATCTCTACGGCACCGACGAGCAGAAGAAGATGTGGATCCCCAAGATGCTGGCGGGCGAGGCCCGCATCGGCTTCGGGCTCACCGAACCAATGCACGGCTCAGACGCCACCTGGATGGAGACCACCGCCTACCGTGACGGTGACGAGTGGGTCATCAACGGAGCCAAGCGCTGGAACACCGGGCTGCATGCCGCCACCCATGACTACGTCTTCGCCCGAACCTCGGGCAAGGCCGGCGACTCCGAGGGCATCACCTGCTTCATCGTCCCGGTCGACACCGAGGGATTCAACGTCGAGTTCATGTGGTGGACGTTCAACATGCCGACCGACCATGCCGAGGTGACGCTCAACGATGTCCGGGTGGCAGATTCCACCCGTCTTGGCAACAACGGACGGGGCCTGGCCGTGGCCCAGACCTTCGTCCATGAGAATCGCATCCGCCAGGCCGCCTCCGGGGTCGGTGCCGCCCAGTACTGCATCGACGAGAGCGTCAAGTACGCCCGGGAGCGGAAGCTGTTCGGAAAAACGCTGTCGATGAACCAGGCCATTCAGTGGCCCCTGGCCGAGATGCACACCGAGGCGGAGATGATCCGCCAGCTGGTACGCAAAACGGCCTGGGAGATGGATCAGGGCATCGATCCGATGTACATCTCCGACAAGGTCGCCATGAGCAACTACCGGGCCAACCGGCTGGTGTGTGAGGCTTCTGATCAGGCCATCCAGGTACACGGGGGGATCGGGTACAGCCGCCACATGCCCTTCGAACACATCTATCGCCATCACCGCCGCTACCGCATCACCGAGGGATCAGAGGAGATCCAGCTCCGCCGGGTGGCCCAGTTCCTCTTCGGCTTCTCCGGACCCCGCAAGGATTCACTGGGTCCAAGCTTCGCCAGTCGTTTCAACTCCGTGCAGCGGGGCGCCCCTGCATCCTGGCTCGATTGACCCCGGCATGATCAGGCTGGTTGAGGGTGCCGAGCGTTGCTCGGCACCCTCAGTCAGCCAGTAGGCGGGCCCGGGTCAGGAACCCGGTGTGGGCCACCATGCGATGATCGGGTCTGACCGCTGGGCCATCGAGGTGCCAGGTTCGGTTGAGCACCTCGGTGGTTGAGATCTCGGCGAAAGAAGCCCGCTGCAACGCCTCGGTGAAACGCATCACCTGGGTGATCGAAGGGCTGTAGGAGACAATGATGCCACCTCGGCGCAGCGCCCCCTGGGCGTGGGGAACGACCTGCCACGGCTCCGGGAGGTCCAGGACCACCCGATCGACGTTGATCTCATCAATGCCGTCGTAGCAGTCACGCAACTCGACCTGATAGCGATCCAATGCCTCGGCCCCCAGAAAGGCCCGGACGTTTTTGGTGGCACGGGCGGCGAAGTCGGGGCGCAGCTCGTAGCCGACGATTTCGGCCCCGGCCCGCAACATGGTCATCGACAACGCCCCCGACCCAACCCCGGACTCGAGCACCCGAACACCCGGCCCGATGTCGGCCAGGAGCAGCAGGGGGCCCAGGTCCTTGGGATAGATGACCTGAGCCCCTCGGGGCATCGATAGGACAAAGTCGGTGAGGGTCGGCCTGAAGGCCCGGAAGCGCTGCCCCTTGGTCGTCGACACCTCCGCCCCCTCCTCGCGGCCGACAATCAACTCGTGGCCCAGGACTCCGGCGTGGGATTGGAACTCACGGCCCTCTTCCAGGGTCACGAGATAGCGGCGCTTTTTATGGTCGACCAGTAGAACGAGGTCGCCGTAGTCCAAGGTGGCCGTCATCGCTGGGCCTGCGTGCCGCTGAAGGTCACGGGGACCGGACCGGCGGCCACCGAGACTGGCTGCTCGCCGCCTTCGGATTCTGATCGAGCGGACCCGGCTCTCTCCACCAAGTGGCAAAAAGCACAGATCTCGCCACCTGCGGGCGCCCCACAACGGCTGCAATGACCCAGGGCACTGTCGATTGACTCGTCGTCGTGCTCAAAGAGGTGGACGACCTGTTTGAGAAATCCGGCGTAGAAGTTTGCCTTGGTCCCCGGGGACTGGCGTTCGAGTTCGTTCAAGGCATCTTTGTAGCCCAGATGCTTGTTGCCTGCCGCCATCGGGCATTCTTCGACCATGTAGTCGATGCCCTGGAGCACGCAGTAGGCCGCCGTTTCCCTCTCACTCAGCTTGACCAGTGGCTTGACCTTGCGGGGGAATCCCCGGCCGGCAGGCAGTACCGGGCGTTGCCGCCCCAGGTACTCGACCTGCCAGCGCATGACGTTCCCGTAGAGCACCGCCACCTCGTCATCGAGGTTGTGCCCGGTGACGAGGCAGTCGTAGCCCCCCTCCACGGTGGCTTGATCGAACACATGCCGCTTCGAGATCCCACAAGTCGAGCATGGCACCCGCCGGGTCTTGGCCGCAGCCGTCGGAATGTCGTAGCCGTAGCGTTCAACCAGATCGATTTCGGTGAGCGTCAGCGACCGCTCGGTGGCAAAACGGCGGACATGGTCCAACGAAACATCGGAGTATTCTCCAATACCGAGTCCGACATAGAGCCCGTCGGCCTCGTAGCCCAGGTCAACCAGGATCTCCCAAACGGCCAGGCTGTCCTTGCCTCCCGACACCGCCACCAGGACGCTGTCACCCTCGGCCAACATCTTGTGGTCGGAGATGGCCCGTTCAACCTGCTGACGGCAATAGCGCACGAAGTGTTCGCCACAGAAGTTGGCGTTGTGGCGGCGGATGTCGATCACTGCGGGCCCACGACAGACTCGACACTTCATTGGGCACCACCACTGATGACCGGACGGATCTCGACAGCATCGGTGTCGGCCAGCATGGCGTCGCCGGGGACGAGCGTGGCGTCGCGGATGACGAGCACCGACTCCCTATTGAGATCCAGCCGCGAGAGCAGCTTGGTTACAGAGATGGGTCCACGAAGTTCAACCTCGCGTCTTGGGTTACGCAGCAATACCTTCACCGCCCCAGCATGCCCGCCATGGCGGCCAATGCCGTGCCGGTTTGCTGCCTGTTACCCGTTGCCGGGGGCGTCGGCGACCTGAGCCTTGGCCGCCCGCCGTTGGCGACGCTCGGCCTTGCGTTCCTGCTTGGCCGCCTTGATCTGAGACTTGTGACTGATCGGCAGGTGTTCGATGACGATCTTCGAGCCCTTGCCGATACTTCCGACGTCGATCACCTCTCGACGCCCCATCAACGAACGCACCGACCGGTAGCCCAGCAATGCCAGTGAGCTGAACAGCCAGGAGCGGCCCGGCCCGCCAAGGTAGCGCCGAACCAGGAAGGAGATGAGTCGAGTCATCAGAGGCGACGGATCTCGAGCACCGTTGACTTTTTCTTTCCTGTGCGTCGTCCCATCAGGTACATCACGAGGAGCAGGAGAACAGCGGCGGCGACACCGGCCACCACCGCCTTCTTCTTGCCGTCCTCGGCAACCACGTCGATCTGGCCCTGGATATCGCGGAACTTGGCCTCAATGTCGGCCGGAGTGATGTTCGTAGCTTCGGTCATATCGCGTTCCTTCTTCACCGGACCCTCTTCTTCGCTCGACTCAAGAACTGCGCCATCACGATCAGGATGATGACCAGGGCAACGATGGCGATGATATAGGGCACGGTCGATGCCCATGACGAGCCGCCGAACACCTCGAATGTTTGCATCAGCCTGAGCACACCGAGGCCAACGAAGAACGAGCCCAGAAAGAGCAATAAGGCTCCGACCACGCCGAAACCGAGGTATCGGCCAAGCTGCTTCAGCGGAGCGATTGTTTCCTGCTTGGCGTAGGAAACAAGTAGTCCCTGGATCTCCCGGGCACCATCGAACGGATTTGGACTGGCCACCTGGCCTCCTCGTGTGTCGGGCTCGACTGGGAAGTCTACGTGCGCCGGGCTTCGCCCGGCGCCTGGAGTTTCGACTGGCGGTCGAAACATCCCCGAACAACGACCTGCGCGGCGAGCAATGCCCGGCGCCTGGAGTTTCGACTGGGGGTCGAAACATCCCCGAACAACGACCTGCGCGGCGAGCAACGCCTGGGTTGGACGACGACTCGTGCGTTGGTCAGGAGATG
>Ga0316190_10002591_pt1 | contig 13129 bp, 16 predicted proteins | sample Eddworburrow2_MG_FD_204929 | JGI IMG/M metagenome (GOLD analysis project Ga0316190, IMG submission 204929) | Coastal sediment microbial communities from Maine, United States - Eddy worm burrow 2 | ecosystem: Environmental > Aquatic > Marine > Coastal > Sediment | place: USA: Maine | collected... | reverse complement strand
AGCTATGTTTTTGGGTGAGACCTAAGGTAAGACTCCCATAAAAACAAAACCCGCAAAGCTTGTAACGATGCGGGCAGAGCTTACTGATGTGGGGCGGAGAGGGGGGGATTCGAACCCCCGTTAGGATATTATCCTAAACACGCTTTCCAGGCGTGCGACTTAAACCGCTCATCCACCTCTCCGGAAAGGGGGGCGCAGAGTATCCCAGAACACCTGTTGCTGCAATCAAAAATAGTTTCTCCACTCTCTCAAGGCTATAAATACAGAGACTTCACTGGTGTCTGTCAGGCCGCGTTGCTGCAAAATACTAATGATTTCCGGTTGGGTGCAGCGTAGAAAAGGGTTAGTTGAATTTTCTAACATGATAGTTGAAGGCAAAGAAGGTAGGTTTGCTGCGCGTAACTGTTGTGTCGCCATAATACGTTGCTGTATCGCCATATTGCTTGGTTCGCAGGTCATGGCAAAGCGAAGGTTGGTAGTAGTGTACTCATGTGAGCAGTATACGTGGGTGCTATCTGGCAGTTGTGCAAGACGTTGCAATGAGTGATGTAGCTGCGCGGGACTACCTTCAAAATTTCTGCCGCATCCACCTCCAAACAGCACGTCACCACAGAGTAATATTTCTGGAGCGTGATAAGCAATATGGTCATTAAGGTGACCAGGAACTTCAAGGATGGTAAATATAATGCCGAATGGATCAAGTTTGAGGTTGTCTCCTTCGTGTAAATTGTGAGTGATATGCGGATTATTGGGATGTCGTCGTCCATATATCGGCACGTTGTATACTTTACGCAATTCTGCGATACCGCCAATGTGGTCGGCGTGTCGGTGGGTACACAAAATGCTTTTCGGTTGTAAGCCGTGTGTGTCGAGAAATGCCAGCACAGGCGAGGCCTCACCGGGATCGACTATGGCAGCATGCTTGTCATCGTGGATAATCCAGATGTAATTATCTTTCAGTGCGGGTACGGCGGTAATTTTGAACATGGCAAGAGAGAGATATGGTAAAGCCAAATTGTAATTTATCTGTGAAAAGTTTGAGTGAATGGTTTGCTACACCCCAAGGCAGCTATATATTGGTTCGTGAACAGGCCTTTTTTGACCGTACAGTGGCTGATATGTTTGGTTTCAATGCGCTGCAACTGGGTTTGCCTGAACATGATTTTCTAAGTGGCAGCCGTATACCGCTGCGCTTGATTGGTGCTGAACAGTTTGGTGCCCAGGTGAGATTGTCTGGAAATGAGTTGCCATTTGATTGTAATAGTCTGGATTTGGTGTTGATGCCTCACATGCTTGAGTTTGCCGAGCATCCACATCAAATTCTGCGCGAGGTTGAACGGGTATTGATGCCAGAAGGCAATCTGATTATCAGTGGCTTCAATCCGCGCAGTCTTTGGGGTTTGAAAAACACCTTGGGGGGTTTGCGCTTCATAAGAAAGCAGCAGCAAGACTACCCATGGAATGGCAATTTTATTGCATTGTCACGCCTTAAGGATTGGTTGGCCTTGTTGGGCTTTGAGGTGATGGGCGGACGGTTTGCCGCATATGCCCCTCCGTTTCGTCAAGCGAAATGGTTGGATCGTTTTGCATTTATGGAAAAAGTGGGTGACCGCTGGTGGCCGGTGAGTGGTGGTGTATATTTCTTGTATGCAGTAAAGCGCGTGCATGGGATGCGGCTGATCAAACCGCAATGGAACAGTAGGCTGGTGAGTAAGCTGATGCCGGTTGCACCCAAGGTTAATAATAAAATTACTCAACGTAATAATATTGATACTAGACAGAAACCCAATGTTAGGACGCCAGAATGAGTAAAAACATAGTGGAAATTTTTACCGATGGCGCATGTAAGGGTAATCCTGGCGTTGGCGGATGGGGAGTGTTGTTGCGTACAAAAGACAAGGAGCGCGAGCTGTTTGGTGGCGAAGTGCATACGACCAATAACCGTATGGAACTGATGGGAGCGATTGCTGCATTGGAGGCGCTAAAAAGACATTGTCATGTGCGTCTGCATACAGACTCAAAATATGTGCAGCAGGGCATCAGTACCTGGATACATGATTGGAAACTTCGCGGCTGGAAGACTTCTAGTAAGCAACCGGTAAAGAACGAAGATTTGTGGCGCAGGCTGGATCTACTGGCAAGTGAACATCATGTCGAATGGGTTTGGGTCAAAGGACATGCTGGGCATGATGGTAATGAACGCGCTGATGAATTGGCAAACCGCGGTGTAGAAATGATGATTGAAGCGCATCAACAGGAGAATAACAATGCGTGAGGGTATTTCAAATAAACTTTATGGCGATGTACGCCAAATTGTACTTGATACAGAAACTACCGGACTAGACCCGAAACGAGGCCATCGCATTATCGAAATGGCAGCGATCGAACTAGAGGGTCGCCAAGTGTCGACAAGACGTTTTCATCGCTACCTAAATCCCGAGCGCGAAATAGATGCGGGTGCCGTGGCAGTTCACGGCTTGACCTATGAGCGTTTGCAAAATGAGCCGAAATTTGCAGACATTGCAGTTAGCTTTCTGGAATTCATTGCAGGGTCGGAGTTGATCATTCATAACGCACCATTTGATCTTGGCTTTCTGAATCACGAGCTTGAATTACTTGATATGGAGCCGTTGCGCAACAAGGTAGTGGATACACTCAAACTAGCTCGCGAAATGCACCCGGGAAAGAAGAATAGTCTGGATGCCTTGTGTGGCCGTTATGCAATCGACAATGCTCATCGCAGTTTGCACGGTGCATTATTGGATACTGAGTTGCTTGCTGAAGTCTATTTTGCAATGACACGGGGGCAGGAAAGCTTGCTTGGCGAAGAATCTGTGCATAAATCGTTTCAGCCCGCTACACTGGATATCGATGCTTTCCGCCACAAATTGCATGTGCTTGAAGCTAATGTCGAAGAGTTAGCTATGCATACTCAACAGCTCGATGAGATAGATAAGGCAAGTAAGGGCGCATGCATGTGGAAAAAATTGGATGGGAGTGCTTGAAGTTGTTCCTCTGGATATGGCATACATCGATCAGTGTAGTAGTCTTGGCAGTGATGTGTTTTGATGTTCTTCAAAATGACCAATGCAAGTCGTTGGGTATGCGTTAGGTAGAGCTTGCCGAGTTGCATTTAGGAGTGCGACATTATTGCCTTGCATTGCCCACTCAATCAACGGACTCACCATTTAATCGATGTAAATACATTACAATCCATGAAATGCGGCGTGATGCTCATCAACACCAGCCATGGCGGAGTGGTTGATGAGAAAGCGCTGGGAGTAGTACTAAAGTCCGGACAAGTTGGCAACCTGGGCTTGGATGTGTAGGAGCAGGAGAGTGATCTGATCTTTCAGGACTTGTCGTCGCGTGTGATTCAGGATGATGTATTCCAACGTTCTCCTACATTTCCCAATGTGTTGATTGCTGGTTGTCAGGGATTTTTTTACCAAAGAGGCATTGTTGAGTATTGCGCAAACCATATTGCAAAACATTAGCTTGTATGAAAAATCAAGGAAATGTCAGAACGAAGTAACTAGAGAATTGTCAGGATGAAAACAGATGTGATCATTATCGGGTCAGGCGCAGCGGGTATGATGTGCGCCTTACAGTCAGGGCGACGTGGTCGTTCTGTAGTGTTGCTAGACCATAGCAGGAAGCTTGCTGAGAAGATCCGCATATCCGGTGGTGGGCGATGCAATTTCACCAACATCAATACCAAACCGGAAAATTTCATCTCCTCTAACCCGAATTTTTGTCGTTCGGCACTGGCGCGCTATACCCCGCAGGATTTCATTGCTTTGCTGGAAAAACACAATATTGGCTATCACGAAAAAACTCTCGGGCAATTATTTTGTGATGAGGGTTCGGGAGCTGTGATCGATATGTTACGCAAAGAGTGTGATGAGGCGGGTGTTAAGCGTTTCATGGGCTGTGAGATCGAAGAGATTAAACATATTCCTTCTTCTCTTACTGGGGATGGAGGCGCAGCAATTTTTCAAGTTAGTACTTCACGCGAGGAATTTAGCGCAGATTCTTTGGTGATAGCCACGGGTGGCCTCTCTATTCCCAAAATTGGCGCAACCCCCTTTGGCTATCATGTTGCAGAGCAATTTGATGTGCCTGTCACTAAGTTAAAACCCGGTTTGGTGCCACTGACCTTTGCCCCTGATGACTGGGAGCCCTATGCCGACTTGACGGGCGTCTCACTAGATGTGGAGGTGAGTTTTGCTAAACAAATGTTTCGCGAAAACATGCTGCTTACGCATCGTGGTTTGAGCGGGCCAGCAATATTGCAAATTTCTTCCTATTGGCAGCATGGCCAACCATTGCATATCAACTTGCTTCCTGATGAAGATATGGAAAGGTTGTTAGATGAGCAAAAGACCAGCAAGAAGCTGCTTAGTAATTTCCTGTCGCAATGGTTCCCTAAAAACTTTTCTGAAGTCTGGTGCTCTCGATTTACCCAGCAAGTGCAAATTGAGAACAAGCCACTCAATCAATATAACGATAAGCAACGCATACAAATTTCTAAAAGTCTACATGACTGGAGAATAATACCTTCTGGAACGTCTGGTTATAATAAGGCAGAGGTGACATGTGGAGGAATTGACACGCGTGCATTATCGTCAAAAACCATGGAATGCAAAGCTGTGCCAGGACTATATTTTATTGGCGAAGTGGTTGATGTGACTGGTCACCTTGGAGGTTATAACTTCCAGTGGGCATGGGCATCTGGATATGCGGCGAGTCAAGCCATTTAGTGATAGTAATGTTTGATCTGTTGATGCGCTTAAGCCTTAATATTTATAGGGGATAGGTGGGCTTTCGGTAATTGTCGTTGTCACCGACTAATGCAATCGGATATACTCCGTCCTATTGTCCAATTTCAGGTTTTTCTGCATGCTGGAAGTCAGCAATCTTGCTTGTAGTCGCGGTGATCATCGTTTGTTTTCCGAATTGAGCTTTACGCTGGATTTTGGGCAAATCATGCAAGTCCAAGGCGCAAATGGCAGCGGTAAAACCAGCCTGCTGCGGACTTTGTGCGGCTTTATCATTCCGGACGAGGGAAATATAACCTGGCGTGGTGAGAGTACCCGCGAGTTGGATGAGGAATATTTTGCCGAGATGATGTACCTCGGCCATTTGAATGCAATAAAGGATGAATTGAGCGCATTGGAAAATTTGCGCATTTCGTCTGCCCTTTCAGGGGTTGAGCTTGATGAGAAAGAAGCGGTGTCAGCATTGTCCCGCATGGGTTTGCGAGGAAGAGAGTTGCTGCCAACCAAAGTGCTTTCTCAAGGGCAAAGAAGACGCGTGGCGTTGGCACGCTTGCTTGTTAGTCAAGCAAAGTTATGGGTACTGGATGAACCTTTGGCGGCACTTGATGTCGGAGCGGTGGCGTTGATTCAAGAGTTGATTGCCGATCATTTGAAGAAGCAGGGGTCTGTAATTTTTACTACGCATCAACCTTTGGATGTGGCTGGGATAGAAATGCGCAGCATATCTCTGTCATGAAGGTAATAGGCTGATGAAAAAATCTTCGCTGCTGGGTTTGCTGGTGTTGGTAATACGACGTGATTTAGTATTGGCGATGCGTCGCCGTGCTGATGTACTGACTACGCTGATTTTTTTTGTGATGGTGGTTAGCCTCTTTCCCTTGGGAGTCGGGCCGGAAATGGCAATGCTGCGTAAGATGGCGGCAGGTGTTTTGTGGGTGGCGGCGTTGCTGTCCTCGATGTTGTCGCTGGGGAGATTGTTTTCAGCTGATTATCTGGATGGTACGCTGGAGCAGATGATGTTGGCCCCACAATCACTGTCCATGTTGGTGTTGGGTAAGATGGCAGCTCATTGGATGGTGTCAGGTTTGCCTTTGGTGTTGATGGCTCCGGTGTTGGGATTGCAGTTTGACATGTCGGTGGAAGCACTTGGCGTGCTGATTTTAGGATTATTGTTAGGATCGCCGATACTTAGCATGATTGGCGCGATTGGTGCAGCGTTGACATTAGGTTTGCGTGGTGGTGGAGTTTTGTTGTCGTTGCTGGTGTTGCCGTTGACTATTCCTGTGCTGATTTTTGGTACTGGGGCGGTAGAGGCAATTTCGAGTGGTTTGGATATAACGTCCCATTTGTCCTTTCTGGGGGCATTGCTTTTGTTGGCTTTGGTTTTCACCCCATGGGTGACTGCACAAGCGTTGCGAATTTCGATGGAGTGATAAGTTGGCTATAAATTGGTTTAAATATTCCGCCCCCACTACTTTTTACGGTTTGGCAGGCAAATTAATTCCCTGGTTTGCGTTTTCAGCAGCAATTTTGACTGTAGTGGGTCTGTATATCGGATTTTATGTTGCGCCGACGGATGCACAGCAGGGAGAGTTTTATCGCATTATTTTCATCCATGTGCCAGCGTCAATACTGTCCATGTTTCTTTATTTGATTATGGCGGGATATGCTGCATTGGGTTTGATATTCAAGACCCGGTTGTCCTCCATGATGGCTACTGCGATTGCCCCTACGGGCGCACTTTTTGCATTTATTTCATTGTGGACAGGTGCATTGTGGGGTAAGCCGATGTGGGGTGCATGGTGGATGTGGGATGCGCGTCTGACATCTGAACTTATTTTGTTGTTTCTTTATCTGGGTTTTATCGCGCTACACGCATCAATTGATGATCCGCGCCGCGCTGATCGTGCTGCTGCACTGCTTGCGATTGTAGGCTCAGTGAACGTGCCGATTATTTATTTTTCAGTCAAGTGGTGGAATACCCTGCACCAAGGTTCGACTATCAAATTTTCCGGTACTTCGATGCACGTAGCGATGCAGCAGGCAATGTTTACCATGCTGGTGGCCTGTTGGTTATATGCGATTGCAGTTGTACTGATGCGGGTGCGCAGCATTATTCTTGAACGAGAACGAAACACAACTTGGATTTCCGAATTACCGGAGGTGAAGCTATGAGTTTGGATATCTGGATGAGAGAGAACCCACTCACTTATATTTGGCTGGGTTCATATGGGGTCGCAATGCTTATATTTGTCGTTGAGATTGCAATGGTCAGGCACAAAAGAAAAATCACTTTGCAGCAGGTACGCTTGTTGCGTAATGCAGGAGGCGACGAATAAATGAAGCCACGTCAGAAAAGATTCATGTTCATCGCCGCTGGTGTCGTAGCGGTATCGTTCGCGGTTGGATTGGTGTTGTACGCGTTGAGAGGTAATGTAAATCTTTATTTTACGCCCACACAGATTTTTAATAATGAGGCACCAGTCGGCCGCAGCTTCCGCATCGGTGGAATGGTGGAGGAGGGTAGCGTAAAGCATATGGACGGATTGACCGTGAATTTTGTGATTACTGACTCGCACAGAAGTATTCCAGTTGTCTATACAGGCATCCTTCCTGATCTATTCAAGGAAGGTAAGGGTGTGGTTGCTCAAGGTCGTGTAGATGAAAATGGCTTGATGCGCGCTGATGAAGTACTCGCCAAGCACGATGAAAATTACATGCCGCCTGAAGCTTTGGATGCCATGGAGAAGGCTGCAGAAGCAAAGGCGGCCATATCTGCAGAACCTCCTGTTGCTAAATAACCATTTGATTAGAAAGGCCTGACATGATTGCTGAACTTGGTCATTTTTCCTTGATTATCGCATTGTTTCTGGCGATTGCCCTTGGCGTATTGCCAATAGTTGGTGCAGCGCGCAATAACCCAGTATTGATAGGCGTAGCGCGCCCATTGTCTTTTGGTATGTTTGTTTTTATTGCGCTGGCGTTTGCCGCACTGGCGAATGCTTTTCTCAATAATGACTTTTCTGTTTTGTATGTTTCGCAACATTCCAATTCGGGATTGCCTCTGCACTATCGTTTTGCTGCGATTTGGGGTGGGCATGAAGGATCATTGCTGCTATGGGTCTTGATTCTGTCGATTTGGACCTGTGCAGTGGCAGCATTTAGTAAGCATCTCCCAGAAGAAATGGTTGCACGCGTGTTGGGTGTGATGGGATTAGTTGCGGTTGGATTTATACTGTTCATGCTACTTACCTCAAATCCATTCGACAGGATATTCCCCGCGCCACTGGATGGGAATGAACTGAATCCCTTATTGCAAGATCCGGGATTAGTGATTCATCCACCGATGCTGTACACAGGTTATGTGGGATTTTCAGTTGCCTTCGCTTTTGCCATCGCAGCATTATTGGGCGGCAAACTGGATGCTACCTGGGCTCGCTGGTCACGTCCGTGGACCACCATAGCATGGGTGTTTCTGACCACCGGGATTATGTTAGGGAGTTGGTGGGCATATTATGAGCTTGGCTGGGGAGGTTGGTGGTTCTGGGATCCAGTGGAAAATGCATCCTTTATGCCTTGGCTGGTGGGTACAGCACTCATCCATTCGCTGGCTGTTACAGAAAAGCGTGGCGCATTCAAAAGCTGGACGATATTGTTGGCAATAGCGGCGTTTTCTCTCAGTCTGTTAGGGACCTTCCTGGTGCGTTCCGGCGTACTTACCTCTGTACATTCATTTGCGACCGATCCAGAACGTGGGTTATTTATTCTTGCATTCTTGACTGTAGTAATTGGCGGTTCGCTACTGTTGTTCGCATGGCGTGCGCCAAAGGTCGGTATGGGCGGAAAATTCGATCTGATATCTCGAGAATCAATGTTGCTGTCGAATAATGTATTGTTGTCGGTTGCATGCGCTTCAGTCTTCATAGGCACACTATATCCATTGTTTATGGATGCGTTGGGTATGGGCAAGCTGTCGGTAGGCCCCCCATATTTTGAAGCTGTATTTGTGCCGTTGATGGCCTTGGCAGTATTGATGATGGGGTTGGGTGCATTAGCGCGTTGGAAGCAAGCTAAAGTTGAGGATATAGTCAAGCGAGTCCGCTGGGGTTTTGTCGCTGCTATCATTCTTGCTGTGTTGCTGCCTTTCATATTCAACCACTGGACACCGATGATCGCTTTCGGTTTGCTACTTGCATTTTGGGTGATTGCTTCACTGGTGGTCAGTTTGCAGCAACGTTGGTCGGGCAGTGGCTCATTTTTACAGCGGGTACGTAGCCAAAGCCTAAGTTACTACGGCATGCAGTTAGCTCATTTCGGCATCGCAATATTCATCATTGGAGTAACCGTGGTGAAGGGATATGAATCCGAGCGGGATGTACGCATGGATATTGGAGATACGGTGACTGCCAGCGGTTATGTGTTCCGTTTCGACGGCGTTCGTGAAATAACCGGCCCCAACTATTCTGCCGCTCAAGCTCGGATTACAGTCAGCAAGAACGGCAATCTTGTGACCGAGTTATTTCCGGAAAAGCGTATCTACAACGCTTCTAGAATGCCTATGACAGAGGCTGCAATTGATACCGGTTTCTTCCGGGATCTTTACGTCTCACTGGGTGAGCAGATACCAGGCACACGTACTGCTTGGGCAGTGCGTGTTTATTACAAGCCGTTTGTAGATTGGATTTGGGCAGGTTGTCTCTTTATGGCATTGGGTGGGGTTTTAGCCATTAGTGATCGCCGCTACCGGATCAGAAGCAAGAAAGCCCAACAAGCTAATGACAAAAGTACACCGACAGCAGGAGGGTTGGGGGCTGGTGAAGTCGCTTCGACTGGGCAAGCGTCATGATGAGATTTATATGGCCCTTCGTGATTTTTGTGACCTTGGCAGGTTTCCTATATGTCGGGTTAAGCCTGAATCCGCGTGAAGTGCCTTCTCCTTTGATTGACAAACCTGCGCCTATGTTTAATTTGCCGCAGCTTCACGATTCAAGTAAGCAATTTTCTCCACAGGATATGAAAGGGAAAGTATGGCTGCTAAATGTCTGGGCTTCGTGGTGCGTATCATGCAAGGTTGAGCATCCGGTACTGATGGCATTATCTCGCCAGAACCTCGTGCCGATTTATGGTCTGGATTACAAGGATGAGCGCGAAGCTGGAATGGCATGGTTGCGTGATGCTGGCAACCCTTACGTTCTAAGTGCAGTCGATAAAGAAGGTCGGATCGGTATAGATTATGGCGTATATGGTGTACCTGAAACCTATGTGATAGACAAAGAGGGAGTGATTCGCTACAAACAAATCGGTCCTGTTACTCAATTAAGTCTTCATGAAAAGATACTGCCTTTAGTTGCGGAGTTGAAAGCGAAATGAAAAAATTGTTGATACTGCTATTTTGTCTATTACCGAGTTTCTCTTTTGCCGGTGAAGCTGTAGACATGGCAGAGGATCCGGTATTGGAAAAGCGCATGATAGGTTTGGCACAGGATTTGCGTTGTCTGGTATGCCAAAACGAGTCACTTGCGAGTTCACATTCTGAGCTAGCTGAGGATCTGCGGCGCGAAGTGCGTGAGCAAATGCAAAAAGGCATGAGTGATGAGGAAATCATAGATTATCTGGTTACCCGATATGGAGATTACGTACTTTTTGATCCTCCTGTGAAAAGCTACACCCTGTTGCTTTGGTATGGTCCATTCGCACTTTTACTACTTGGACTTGTAGGTCTGGTGCTTCAACTGCGTAATCGCAGAAAAAATGTTCCCGAGGCGAGTCTTTCTGATGAAGACGTGAAACGCGCCGCCGAAATGCTTAACCAATCGAAAGATTCATAAACATGACTTTATTCTGGACAATCAGTGCAGCACTCCTGCTGCTTGCAATTATTTTTCTTATGGTGCCGCTGTGGCGTAAATCCTCATCTAGTAACGAGGTGCTGCGCGATACAGCTAATTTGGGAATTCTGCGTGATCAATCTGAGGAGCTTGAAACTGATTTACGTAATGGCTTATTGAGTCAAGAAGCATACGAACAGGGTAAGCTCGAATTACAAAAACGTTTGCTGGAAGAAGTGAAGATCACCGAACAGCCAGTTGTTAAGGTTCCACGCAACCCGAACAAAGTATTAGCTATTGTACTGGCGATTGCTTTGCCATTATTCACAATCCCAACCTATCTCGAGGTGGGTAACACCAAGGCGATGTTACCGTTGGAACAGCAGAATGCTGCAGCGAATGACAGCCTGCTTACTACCGAGGAAGAATTGCAAGAACTGGCCAGCGACCTGGAGGACGATCCTGACGCTAACGGTTGGTACAGATTGGCAAGTTCATATATTGCTTTAAAGCGTTACGAAGAAGGTGCCAAGGCATATGAGGAGTTGCTAAAGCTGGTTCCTGATGAGGCACAACTCTGGGCAAACTATGCCGATGTTTATGCAATGGCACATGGCAAAACCCTGCAAGGGCCAGAGGTGGCGAAGATGCTTGAGACTGCTCTTGATCTTGATCCAAACAATATAACAGCACTTGCGCTTTCTGGTTCAGTAGGCATGGAGCGAGGTGACTATGTTGTTGCACTTACAAATTGGCAAAAACTATTTGGGTTGTTGCCACCAAACTCGCGTGATTCAGAAAACTTTAAGATAAGTATTGAGCGTGCAAGGAATCTTCTTGCTGCCCAACCAGGAGGGAAGGAAATATTGGCAAAAATGCCATTTGATCCTTCAAATCAGCAAGCTTCAGCAAATCCGGCTGCGGCGATTACAGGCAAGGTGACGTTGAGCGCATCGCTACTAGATAAAGCTTCACCGAATGACACTGTGTTCATACTCGCACGTGCTGCGCAAGGTCCAAAGATGCCGCTTGCAGTTTTTCGTAAGCAAGTGAAAGACTTGCCGATGGAATTTACGCTTGATGACACAATGGCTATGAGACCTGAACTGAAACTTTCTGGATTTGAACAGGTTGTAGTAGTTGCACGAGTATCCAAGTCTGGCACACCAATGGCACAATCAGGTGACCTCGAAGGCCTTTCATCTGCAATCAAGCCTGGCACGAAGGATTTACAGGTAGTGATTGATAAAGTGGTTCCTTGATGAGATTAGCTGGACACGATAAAAATAATAGATATTTTAATGTAGCTTTTATATTGGACATTGCTTTTGGAGTAACCATGAATAAATTACTAACCAGCTTAGTGTTTGTTACAGGACTGACTTTTGTTGTTGGTGTGATGGCAGCCGAAACCTCTGTTTCAGGTACAGTAACTCTGAGCTCTGCTCTGGCCAATAAGGCAGGCCAGAACGATACTGTGTTCATTTTTGCGCGTGCGGCAAAAGGCCCAAAGATGCCACTTGCTGTTTTTCGTAAGCAAGTCAAAGATTTGCCGATGGAATTTGCGCTTGATGACACGATGGCGATGCGACCTGGCCTGAAAATGTCTGGATTTGATCAGATTGTGGTTATAGCCCGGATTTCCAAATCAGGTAAGCCAATGGCGAACTCTGGTGATCTCGAAGGATCGACAGGTGCTGTTAAACCCGGTGCAAAGGGGCTAAAAGTTGTGATCGACAGAGTCGTTCCGTGACGGTTGCATGTAGTAAACTGTAGTTTGAAATGAAGCCGACGAAAGTCGGCTTTAATTTATGGGGTGATATTAATTCAGAATATTCTAGGTAAACTGATTCACATGCCAAATTATCGTTCAGTATACTGCATTATTTAGTAGCGCTGTTCCAGTAACCAATGAATCATGCAACCAATAGTCAATGCTGGTAGGAATACATTTTTCTCAAGAAGATATCCGAAGCGACTGCTAAGACCTCATCTGTAATCTCCACTTCTTGAAGCCCGCAAACCAGTTCAGCAGCAGGATTCCAATCGTAACTCATGGCTTCATCTTCAATATACTCGGCTTCCATCTCATCTTGTTCGATTTCGTAGCTGCTCATGTCCATTATGGTTTTCATGACACATCTCCTTTGGTTAACCACGCCTCAAGGCATTAATTTAAGTACCAGTATTTGCGGCAGTGATTAACAATGAGCATATTGCATGCCAAAATCAGGAAATATCTTGAAAACCCGCAAAAATATTGATTTTCAGGAAATTTGAAAAAAAATTGCAAAGAGGCCTAGAGGTGATGAAAATGATAACAGCTGACAATTTTCGTCTCACTAGTGAGAATATTTTCACATTAAAAATCCAAATATCACCCTAATTGTATTGGCTCAATATCTAATAGGTGAGGCAGTGAGTTGATTGCTCGGCTGGTAAAATAGCCTTACGCCACTCTAATGAAGATAGTCATATCTACAGAAAATTCTGATAGGTATTACAATTGAATAAGAAAAA
>Ga0316190_10002590_pt1 | contig 13129 bp, 10 predicted proteins | sample Eddworburrow2_MG_FD_204929 | JGI IMG/M metagenome (GOLD analysis project Ga0316190, IMG submission 204929) | Coastal sediment microbial communities from Maine, United States - Eddy worm burrow 2 | ecosystem: Environmental > Aquatic > Marine > Coastal > Sediment | place: USA: Maine | collected... | reverse complement strand
GCTGGCGTTCGAACAATGCATAGACGTTTGTGGCGTTGATTACGCGACCTATGGCGAATCCGAATGGGTCACCAGCAACGCGGCGAATTCGGGTTTCGGGCGCGGCGCGAGCCGCGAGTTGCCGGAATTGGATCCGCAGAATCGTTTCGCAGTGGTCTATCACCTGTTGTCGGTGAGCCACAATGTCCGACTGAGGGTCAAGACCTTCCTGGACGCGGATCGCCCGATCGTCGATTCGGTGGTGGGTATCTGGTCCGGCGCGAACTGGTTCGAGCGTGAGGCCTTCGATCTTTTCGGCATCATGTTCAAGGGCCACCCGGACCTGCGCCGTATTCTCACGGACTATGGCTTCATCGGTCATCCTTTCCGCAAGGATTTCCCACTCATCGGCCAGGTCGAGATGCGCTATGACCCGGAGCAGGGCCGCGTGATCTACGAGCCGGTGAGTATCGAGCCGCGCACCCTGGTGCCGCGCGTTATCCGCGAAGATGGTCGCTACGAGTCCGGCTGGAAGCCTGAGCCTTCAACCGAGGAAGCGGAATAAGCGGATGGCTGAAATAAGAAACTACACGCTGAACTTCGGTCCTCAGCATCCGGCGGCTCACGGGGTGTTGCGCCTGGTATTGGAAATGGACGGCGAGGTGATCGAACGCGCGGACCCGCATATCGGGCTGCTGCATCGCGCCACCGAAAAGCTGGCCGAGAGCAAGCCCTATAACCAGTCGATCGGGTACATGGATCGCCTGGATTATGTCTCGATGATGTGCAGCGAGCACGCCTACGTGCGCTCCATTGAGAAACTTCTGGGTATCGAGGCGCCGGAGCGGGCTCAATATATCCGCACCATGTACGATGAGATCACACGCATCCTCAATCACCTGATGTGGTTGGGCACGCACGCGCTGGACGTCGGCGCGATGACCATGTTCCTTTACTGCTTCCGCGAGCGCGAAGACCTTCTGGATTGCTACGAGGCGGTATCCGGCGCGCGGATGCACGCCACTTATTATCGTCCTGGCGGCGTATACCGGGATCTGCCGGACCAGATGCCGCGTTACGACACCGGGCAGTTCGGCAGCGCCGCCGAGGGCAAGCGGCGTAATGCTGCGCGCGAAGGTTCGCTTCTGGATTTCATCGAGGATTTCATCGATCGTTTTCCCGGTCTGGTCGACGAGTATGAAACGTTGCTCACGGATAACCGTATCTGGAAACAGCGCACCGTCGGTATCGGCGTGGTGACGCCCGAGCGTGCGCTGCAGATGGGCTTTACCGGGCCGATGCTGCGTGGCTCCGGGGTGGCCTGGGATCTGCGCAAGAAGCAGCCTTACGCGTGTTACGACAAGGTCGATTTCGATATCCCTATCGGCACCAATGGCGATTGCTACGACCGTTATCTGATCCGCGTCGAGGAATTCCGTCAGTCGGCACGGATCATCAGGCAATGCATCGATTGGCTGCGGGCCAATCCCGGTCCGGTGATGCTCGATGATCACAAGGTGGCACCGCCGAAGCGTGCCGACATGAAGGATGACATGGAGGCCTTGATCCATCACTTCAAACTGTTCACCGAGGGCTACTGTCCGCCGCCGGGTGAGGTGTATGCCCCGGTAGAAGCGCCGAAGGGCGAGTTCGGTTGCTATATCGTATCGGACGGCGCCAACAAGCCATATCGGTTGAAGATTCGGGCGCCGGGCTTCGCGCACATGGCCGGAATGGATGAGATGACACGTGGCCACATGCTGGCCGATGTGGTGGCGGTTATCGGCACCATGGACATCGTATTCGGAGAGGTTGATCGATGAGCATGCGCAGTGAACCGATGATGCGCGTCAACAAGTGCGAGAGTAAGGAATCCCTGTTCACGCCTGAGATCCGCGAGCAGATCGATACCTGGGTCGCCAAGTACCCGGAAGGTTGGCAGCAGTCTGCGTGCATGGCGGCACTGATGTTCGTGCAGGACATGAACGGCGGGCATCTCACCAAGGAACTCATGGACCAGGTGGCCGATTACCTCGATATGCCGGCTATCGCCGTATACGAGGTCGCGACCTTTTACTCCATGTACGAACACAAGCCGGTGGGTCGTCACAAGATCTGCCTGTGCACCAACGTATCGTGCATGATCAATGGCTCCGATAACATCCTGGAGCACCTCAGCAACCGCCTCGGGATCGGCTTCGGCCAGGTCACCGGCGACGGCAAGTTCAGCCTCAAGGAGGTCGAGTGTCTGGGTGCCTGCGGCGGGGCACCGATGATGCAGATCGGGCACACCTACTACGAGAACCTGACACCGGAACTGGTCGATCAGATTCTGGACGGTCTGGAGTAAGGCGATGACAAACGAAGTTTGCTTCCGGACACTGCACAAAGACCGACCCTGGCGACTGGAGACCTACCAGTCTGAGGGCGGTTACGAGGCGCTTCGGAAGATCATCGGTGAAAAGATCGCACAGGAAGAGATCATCGACATGGTCAAGCAGTCCGGGCTGCGTGGCCGCGGCGGCGCAGGTTTCCCGACCGGCCTGAAGTGGAGTTTCATCAACCGCACCGCGCCTGGCGACAAGTATGTCGTCTGTAATTCTGACGAGGGCGAACCGGGCACCTTCAAGGATCGAGACATCCTGCGTTACAACCCGCATGCATTGATCGAGGGAATGATCATCTGTGGCTATGCGATCGGCGGCGTTGCCGGTTACAACTACATCCGCGGTGAGTTCTGGGAGCCGTACGAACGTTTCGAAGCGGCACTTGCAGAAGCGCGCGAGGCGGGGCTGCTGGGAAAAAACATACTGGGTTCGGGTTTCGATTTCGACATCCACACACACCTGGGTGCCGGTGCCTATATCTGTGGTGAAGAAACTGCACTGCTCGAGTCGCTCGAGGGCAAGAAGGGGCAGCCGCGATTCAAGCCGCCTTTTCCCGCGATGTTCGGCCTGTATGGCCGGCCGACGGTGATCAACAACACCGAGTCTCTGGCTTCCGTGCCCGATATCATCCGGCAGGGCGCTGACTGGTTTCGTGAGATCGGTGTTGCGAACAGTGGCGGCCCCAAGCTTTTTTCCGTATCCGGAAACGTCGCCCGTCCCGGCAACTATGAGGTTCCGATGGGAATGCCCTTTGCCGAACTCCTGGAGATGGCCGGAGGCATGCGCGACGGCCGTGCGTGCAAGGCCGTCATTCCCGGAGGCTCATCGGCGCCGGTGCTGCCGGGCGATGTCATGATGGATCTGACGATGGACTACGACAGTATCGCCCAGGCCGGATCCATGCTGGGTTCGGGTGCGGTGATCGTGATGGACGATACCAACTGCATGGTCAAGGTTCTCGACCGGATCTCGTATTTCTACTTTGAAGAGTCTTGTGGTCAATGCACGCCTTGCCGTGAAGGCACCGGATGGATGCATCGGGTCGTGCATCGGATAGAGACGGGCACAGGCCGATCGGAAGATCTTGACCTGCTGGATGATGTCGCCAAGAAGATCATGGGGCGCACGATCTGCGCGCTGGGCGATGCTGCTGCCATGCCGGTGGCAGGGTTCATCAAGCATTTCCGTGATGAGTTCCAATATCACATCGACCACAAGAAGTGCATGGTGTGAAGAAATGGAACGCAGAGTGCGCAAAGAAGCGCCGAGTTCGCAAAGGGCGATCAAGGTTTTGGAAGTAGTTTGAATCGGAAGGGCAATAGAAACTTGGCGACCTCTGCGTGTCCTTTGCGTTCTTTGCGGTCCAACATTTTTCAGATACAAGGCTAATGGCAGAAGATCGAACCATCACCATAGAAGTCGACGGCCGGCAGCTCGAGGCACAACCCGGGCAGATGCTGATCGAAGTGACCGATGCAGCCGGCATAGGCGTGCCGCGCTTCTGTTATCACAAGCACCTGTCGGTGGCGGCAAACTGCCGTATGTGTCTGGTCGAGGTCGAAAAGGCGCCCAAGCCGCTGCCCGCCTGCGCCACGCCGGTGATGGATGGCATGAAGGTATACACGCGCTCACCGCTGGCGCGCGAGGCGCAGAAGGGCACGATGGAGTTCCTTCTGATCAACCATCCGCTGGACTGCCCGATCTGTGATCAGGGCGGCGAGTGCGAGCTGCAGGACGTGGCCATGGGCTACGGCGGTGACGTCTCGCGCTACAGCGAGCGCAAGCGCGTTGTGCGTGATGAGGATATCGGAGCTTTGATCGCAACCGATATGACGCGCTGTATCCACTGCACACGATGCGTGCGTTTTGGCGGGGAGATTGCCGGCCTGCGTGAACTCGGTGCAACCGGACGCGGCGAGCATATGCGCATCGGGGTGTACATTGAACACAGCGTTGCCTCCGAGCTGTCCGGTAACGTGATCGATCTGTGTCCGGTCGGTGCGTTGACCTCGAAACCGGCACGTTTCAATGCGCGTGCCTGGGAACTGACCGAGCATGATGGCGTTGCGCCGCATGATTCTGTCGGCAGCAATCTGCATGTGCATGTGCGCCGCAGCGAGGTCATGCGCGTGGTGCCGCGTGAGAACGAGTCAGTCAACCAGACATGGATCTCGGATCGGGATCGCTTCAGCTATCAGGGCCTGTACAGCAGCGACCGGCTGCTGCGGCCGATGCTGCGCGAAAACGGAAAGCTGCGCGAGGTGGACTGGCAGCAGGCGCTTCAGGCAGCAGCCAAGGCGCTCAAGAATACCGTCGGCGAGCGCATCGGCGCCCTGATCTCACCCAGCGCGACGCTGGAAGAGCAATATCTCACCGCACAGCTTCTGCGTGGGCTCGGAAGCTCGAATATCGACCATCGTCTTCGCCAAAGCGATTTTCGCGGGGATGCGGCAGATCCTGCAATGCCCTGGCTCGGCCAGAAAGTGGCGGATCTCGCCGGCAACCAGGCAACGCTGCTGATCGGCTCCTGGCTGCGGAAGGATCAGCCTCTGCTCAACCATCGCGTGCGCCAGTCGCGCATCGAAGGCGGGCAGGTCATGGCGATCAATCCGCTTGCCTACGATTTCAACTACGAACTGGATGTCGACATCGTCTGTGTGCCCTCCGCGATGACCGTGGAGCTGGCGGGCGTTGCGGCGGCACTTGGAGCGGATACCGCGGGAATCCAGGTTGAGCCCGATAAGGCGCACCGCGCGATCGCCGAGGCACTGAAGAGTGCGGGGCAGGGCAGCGTGCTGCTCGGAACCGCGGCGATCATGCACCCCGATTTTTCGATCCTGCGTTCCCTGGCCGCGGGTATTGCGGCGGCAGCGGGCGTCAGCCTCGGCTTTGTCGGTAGCGGCAGCAACGACTGCGGCGCCTGGATGGCGGGTGCGGTACCGCATCGCATTGCAGGTGGCGCGGCCGCCGAGCCGGGAGGCCTGGACGCGCGCGCGATGCTGGAACAGCCGCGCGATCTGTATCTGACGGTGGGCTTGGAGCCCGAGATGGACGTGGCCGATCCTGCACTGATGGCGACGGCACTCGAGTCGTCGGGCCAGGTAGTGGCCTTGAGCAGTTACATGACGCCCTGGCTTGAGCAGCATGCCGATATTCTGTTGCCGATAGCCGGGTATGCGGAGACCTCCGGAACGCTGGTCAATATCGAAGGCGTTGCGCAGAGCTTCCAGGGTGTTGCTGCACCGCAGGGCGAGGCGCGACCGGGTTGGAAGGTTCTGCGCGTTCTGGGCAATCTGGTCGATCTCCAGGGCTTCGATTTTGTTGGCTCCGACGAGATTCGCGACCAGATGCTGGCCGCATGCGCCGATCTCAAGCCGGACAATACCGTGGGCAAACTGAACGGTCTGCGTGCGCTGACCGCATCGGGTACCTGGGAGCGGATTGGTGGGGTGCCCATGTACTCCATCGACGCCTTGTCGCGGCGTGCACATGCGCTGCAGCTCACGCCGGATGCATGGGGCGCAGTTTTGCGCCTGAATCCCGGCGCTGCGCAGAAGCTCGGACTTGGCGAGTCTGAGTCTGTACGCATCACCCAGGGAAACGGCAGTGCCGAGTTTGGTGTTCGTATCGACGACGCGGTACCTGACGGCTGTGTCTGGCTGCCGACCGCGATACCCGGCTCTGAAGCGCTGGGGCTCGGGTTCGGGCCTGTCTCGGTGGAGAAGGTGTAACGATGGATACCCTGATTGAACTGTGGATGGCCCTGCCTGTCGTGATCCAGATCGTGATCAAGATCATGGTCATCATGTTGCCGCTCATGGGTCTGGTGGCCTATTACACCCTTGCCGAGCGCAAGATCATCGGCTACATGCAGGTGCGCGTGGGCCCGAACCGGGTTGGTTTCTTCGGCAGACGCCTGTGGGGGCTGGGTCAGCCGATCGCAGATGCGGTCAAACTGATGTTCAAGGAGATCATCCTGCCGACCGGGGCCAACAAGCTCCTGTTCCTGATCGCACCCATGCTCTCGATCGGTCCGGCACTGGCGGCCTGGGCCGTGTTCCCGTTCAACGCGGGCCTGGTGCTGGCAGATGTCAACGCCGCCCTGCTGTATATCCTCGCCATGACCTCGCTGGGGGTGTACGGCGTCATCATCGCCGGTTGGGCATCCAACTCGAAGTACGCCTTCCTCGGTGCCATGCGTTCAGCCGCGCAGATCGTTTCGTACGAGATCGCCATGGGCTTCGCTCTGGTCGGCGTCCTGGTGGCTGCAGGCAGTCTCAATCTGGGTGACATCGTCGCGGCACAACAGGGCAGCTTTTTGCACTGGTTCTGGCTGCCCTTGTTGCCACTGTTCCTGGTGTACTTCATTTCCGGGGTGGCCGAGACCAACCGTGCACCCTTTGACGTCGCCGAGGGCGAATCTGAGATCGTCGCCGGTTTCCACGTTGAATACTCCGGCATGACCTTCGCCGTGTTCTTCCTCGCGGAATACGCCAACATGATCCTGATTTCGGGGCTCAGCGCTCTGATGTTCCTGGGAGGCTGGCTATCGCCGTTCCCGGCGGGCTGGGTGGATGGCGTTTTCCTGCTCGGTGACGGGTTCCACTGGCTGTTGATCAAGACCTTCTTCTTCATGTTCCTGTTCCTGTGGTTCCGCGCGACCTTCCCGCGTTACCGCTATGACCAGATCATGCGCCTGGGCTGGAAGGTGTTCATTCCAATCACGATCGTCTGGATCGTGGTGGTCGCGGTCATGAGGGTGACCGAGATGCCCTGGTGGTTTAACTGAGGCCCGATGTGATGAAGACGATAACGAATTACATCCGCAGCCTGTTTCTGTTCGAACTGCTCAAGGGCTTGAGCGTGACCGGCGGCTATTTTTTCAAGCGCAAATTCACGCTCATGTATCCGGAGCAGAAGGCGCCGGTGTCGCCACGTTTTCGCGGCCTGCACGCCCTGCGTCGTTATCCGAACGGCGAAGAGCGCTGTATCGCCTGCAAATTGTGCGAGGCGGTATGCCCGGCACTGGCTATTACCATCGAGGCCGAGCCGCGCGATGACGGCTCGCGCCGTACGACCCGTTACGACATCGATCTGTTCAAGTGTATCTACTGCGGCTTCTGCGAAGAGTCCTGCCCGGTAGATTCGATCGTGGAGACGCGGGTCTACGAATACCACTTTGAGAACCGCGGCGAGCAGATCATGACGAAGCAGATGTTGCTCGATATCGGTGACAAATACGAACAACAGCTGGCGGCCGACCGGGCTGTGCAGGCGGGTGTGCGCTGAGCGTGGAAGAATCCATATGAGTTTCGAAAAATTTCTCTTTTACGTCTTTGCTGCCTTCGTCGTGTTTTCGGCGACGATGGTCATCACGCGCAAGAATCCGGTGCACTCGGCATTGTTTCTGGTCCTGGCCTTTTTCAACAGCGCAGGGCTTTGGATGCTGGCAGAGGCTGAGTTTCTGGCGATTGTGCTGGTCCTGGTCTACGTCGGTGCGGTAATGGTCCTGTTCCTGTTCGTGGTCATGATGCTGGATATCAATATCGCCGAACTGCGCGCCGGCTTCGTGCGCAACGCGCCCGTTGCGATCGTGGTTGCGCTTGTCATGGTGATCGAACTGGTGATGGTGGTGGGACCGCAGCGCTTCGGGCTCGACGCGGTCGCCGCGCCTGCGGCCAAACCGGCCGAGTACAGCAACACTGAGGAGCTTGGTCTGGCGCTGTTCACCGAGCACCTTTACGCGTTTGAAATCGCCGCGGTGATCCTCCTGGTCGGGATCGTGGCGGCCATTGGCCTGACCATGCGCAAGCGTCCGGAAACCAAGCACCAGGACCCGGCGCGTCAGATCGCGGTCAAGGCCGCGGATCGCCTGCGTGTGATCAAGATGGATGCGGAGGAGAAGGCCTGATGATTGCCCTGTCTGACTATCTGATCGTCGGCGCTATCCTGTTCTCGCTGAGCGTGGCCGGGATTTTCCTCAACCGCAAGAACGTCATCCTGCTTCTGATGTGCATCGAGTTGATGCTTCTGGCGGTGAATATCAATTTCATCGCCTTCTCGCATTTTCTCGGTGACACGGCGGGACAGGTCTTTGTTTTCTTCATCCTTACCGTGGCTGCGGCTGAAGCCGCGATCGGTCTGGCGATACTGGTGGTGCTGTTCCGTAGCCGAAGCACGATCAATGTTGCCGATCTGGACACCTTGAAGGGCTAGAGATGGAATCAATCCTACTGACCATCGTTCTGGCGCCCCTGGCTGGCGCAATCATCGCGGGGCTGCTGCGTAACCAGGTGGGGCGTGTCGGCGCGCACTCGGTCACCATTCTCGGCGTGGGTGTTTCCTGCGCGCTGTCGCTCTACGTGCTTTACCAGCACGCATTTCAAGGGGCGCCGACGTACAACGAGACGGTGTACACCTGGATGGTCAGCGACGGTCTGCGCATGGAGATCGGATTCCTGATCGACCGCCTGACCGCGATGATGATGGCCGTGGTGACTTTCGTTTCGCTGATGGTGCATATCTACACCATCGGCTATATGGAACATGAAGAGGGCTACGAACGCTTCTTCAGCTATATCGCGCTGTTCACCTTCTCGATGCTGATGCTGGTTATGGCCAACAATTTCCTGCAGCTGTTCTTCGGCTGGGAGGCTGTGGGCCTGGTTTCGTATCTGCTGATCGGTTTCTATTTCAAGAGAGAGACCGCCATCTTCGCCAATATGAAGGCCTTTCTGGTCAACCGGGTTGGTGATTTCGGTTTTCTTCTGGGCATCGCCGCGATCGCGATGTACTTCGGCAGTCTGGATTACAAAGAGGTCTTCGCAGCCGCTCCACAGTTTGCTGGAACCACCATCAATATCTGGGGCGATAGCGCCTGGTCCCTGATGACGGTGATCTGCATTCTGCTGTTCATCGGTGCCATGGGTAAGTCGGCCCAGGTGCCCTTGCATGTCTGGCTGCCTGACTCGATGGAAGGCCCGACCCCGATCTCCGCCCTGATCCATGCCGCCACCATGGTGACCGCCGGTATCTTCATGGTCGCGCGTATGTCGCCCCTGTTTGAAATGTCCGAGACGGCACTGACATTTGTGTTGGTGATCGGCGCGACCACCGCGTTCTTCATGGGCCTGATCGGTATCGTGCAGAACGACATCAAGCGCGTGGTGGCCTATTCGACGCTGTCGCAGCTTGGCTACATGATTGCGGCACTCGGTGCCTCGGCCTACGCGGCCGGCCTGTTCCACCTGATGACCCACGCCTTCTTCAAGGCACTGCTGTTCCTGGCGGCCGGTTCGGTCATCATCGGCATGCACCATGAACAGGATATCCGCAAGATGGGCGGTATTCGAAAGTACATGCCGATCACGCACTGGACCGCGCTGTTGGGCTCGCTGGCGTTGATCGGCTTTCCCGGTTTTTCCGGGTTCTTCTCCAAGGATGCGATCATCGAGGCCGTGCATCACTCGCAGATTGCCGGGGCAGGGTATGCGCACGTGCTGCTGGTCGCCGGTGTCTTTGTGACTGCCCTGTACAGCTTCCGTATGTACTTCCTGGTATTCCATGGCGAAGGTCCGCGTCACTTCGAACCGCATCATGACGTCCATGACGAGCACGGAGATGCGGAAGCTCAGGAAGATCACCCTGTGCATGACGACCCAAAGCCACACGAATCACGCTGGGTCGTGACGCTGCCGCTGGTTTTGCTGGCGATTCCGTCGGTGGTGATCGGCTATATGACCGTCGGCCCGATGGTGTTCGGCGACTATTTCGGCGATGCGCTGACCGTCGCGGCGGTGCACGATACCCTTGGCCAGATCGATTTTCACGGCGCCACCGCGTTCATGTTGCACGGTTTCTTCGGGCTGCCTCTGTACCTGGCATTGGGTGGCCTGGTAACCGCCTGGTACATCTATACGCAAAAGCCGGAGATTGCGCGCAACCTGGCCATCAGGTTCGACTGGGTGCACTTCATCCTCGACCGCAAATACGGTTTCGACGAATTCAACCAGGCGGTGTTCGCGGGCGGCAGCAAGATGTTGGGCAGGTTCCTGTGGCTGGTCGGTGATCGTGCGGTCATCGATGGTCTGGCGGTGAACGGCTCGGCGCATTCGGTTGGCTGGTTTGCCACGGTCGCGCGTCGCGTGCAGACAGGCATGCTGTATCAGTATGCGATGGTGATGATCATCGGTTTGATCGGCCTGCTGGGTTGGTTTGTGCTGCGCGGCTGAGGGTGCCCCGCAGGGAAGAGCGAGTGAATTGAGCGGCGTCGCGGCAACACCGGACGACGTCGAAGTGGCTGACGACGGACCGTGCACAGCGTTTGCCGGCTCGTCGGTAACAGGACTAGAGACAACAGAATCATGACTGCAGATTGGCCGATTATCAGCGCGACGATTTGGCTCCCGATACTGGGGGGCGCCCTTGTGCTCGCGAGCGGCGACAAGGCACCAAACGTTTCGCGTTGGCTTGCGCTGATCTTTGCCGTGCTGACCTTCCTGGTGAGCATTCCGCTGTATACGGGTTTTGATATCAGTACCGCGCAGATGCAGTTTGTTGAGCGGCTGCCTTGGATCCCGGCCTTTGACGTCTACTACTACCTGGGTGTGGATGGCATCTCCATGCCGCTGATTCTGCTGACCACCTTTATATCGATCCTGGTGGTCATCGCCGGTTGGGAGGTGATCCAGTACAAGCCGTCACAATACATGGCTGCCTTCCTGATGATGGAGGGAGTGATGGTCGGCGTGTTCGCCGCCCTGGATGCCATGCTGTTCTACGTGTTCTGGGAGGCAATGCTGATTCCGATGTTCATCATCATCGGTGTCTGGGGTGGGGCCAATCGCGTCTATGCCACCATCAAGTTCTTCCTGTATACCTTCCTCGGCTCGGTGTTCATGCTGGTAGCGCTGATCTACATGTATTTCCAGTCAGGTTCGATGGAGATCCTCGCGTTCCACGATCTCAAGCTCAACCTCACCGAGCAGGTCCTGATATTCGTCGCCTTCCTGCTCGCTTTCGCGGTCAAGGTGCCGATGTGGCCGGTACACACCTGGTTGCCCGACGCGCACGTCGAGGCCCCGACCGGTGGCTCGGTGATCCTGGCGGCCATCATGCTGAAGATCGGTGGTTACGGTTTCCTGCGTTTCAGTCTGCCGATCACCCCGGATGCCAGCAATGAACTCGACTGGATGATTATCACGATGTCGCTGATTGCCGTCGTCTACATCGGCTTTGTCGCCCTGGTTCAGAAGGACATGAAGAAGCTGATCGCCTATTCGTCTATTGCGCACATGGGTTTCGTCACGCTCGGATTCTTTATTGCGTTCATGATCCTGTCGCGCGGCGATGTCGACAGCGGCGCGATACTGGGTATGCAGGGTGGCATGGTGCAGATGGTGTCACACGGCTTTATCTCGGCCGCATTGTTCCTGTGTGTCGGCGTGCTTTATGACCGTCTGCATAGCCGCGAGATCGGCGACTATGGTGGCGTTGTGAATGTGATGCCCTGGTTTGCCGCCTTCATGGTGTTTTTTGCGATGGCCAATGCAGGCCTGCCGGGCACTTCCGGTTTCGTTGGCGAGTTCATGGTGATACTGGCGAGTTTCCGCGCCGATTTCTGGTTCGCTTTCCTGGGTGCGACGACCCTGATCGTTGGCGCGGCCTACACGCTTTGGATGGTCAAGCGCGTGATCTACGGGGAGATCGGATCAGACAAGGTCGCAGCGCTGGAGGATATCAACAAGCGTGAGGCTCTGGTGCTTACCTCGCTCGCGGTCGCGGTGCTGGTTCTGGGTCTGTGGCCGGCTCCGCTGATCGAGGTAATGGATGTCTCGATAGGTAACCTGGTCAAGCACATCGCCATCACGAAATTATGAGTCCAGCCTTTAAACGAATGGCACAGAATCGGTAAGCCTGTATGGAATACAACCTAGTAACTATGCAACCCGTGCTACCGGAGATGTTTCTCCTGGCGGCGGCCTGCCTGATTCTCGTGGTGGACCTGTTCCTCACGGATCGCACGCGCCTGTTGACCTACGGCCTGTCGCTGGCGGCATTGATCGGTGCGGTTGCGCTGACACAGTTTGCCGCCGGGCCCGAACGCCAGGTCATCCTCGACGGCAGTTTTGTGCGCGACCCCCTGGCGGACGTTCTCAAGACAGGTCTGCTGCTGGTTACGCTGTTCGGCTTCGTGTATGCGAAGGATTACCTGCGCGGGCAGGGAATTCTGCGTGGTGAGTACTATGTGCTTGGCCTGTTTGCAGTGCTTGGCATGATGGTCATGATCTCGGCCAACAGTTTTCTGACCGTGTACCTTGGTCTGGAATTGCTGGCACTGTGTCTCTACGCCCTGGTGGCCTTTAATCGCGATTCCAAATCGGGTGCCGAGGCGGCAATGAAATATTTCGTCCTGGGTGCGCTGGCCTCGGGCATGCTGCTGTACGGCATCTCCATGGTTTATGGTGCGACCGGCCAGCTCAGCTTCCCCGAGGTGGCCGCGGTCATCGCCGGTGGAAAAGCCGATCAGACGGTACTGGTGTTTGGTCTGGTATTCATCGTGCTGGGCGTCTCTTTCAAATTCGGTGCAGTGCCATTCCACATGTGGGTGCCGGATGTGTATCAGGGTGCGCCGACTTCGGTGACGCTGTTCCTCGGCAGTGCGCCGAAGATCGCCGCCTTCGCGCTGGCCATTCGCCTGCTGGTGGACGGCATGGGCGGTCTGGTGGCCCAGTGGCAGGACATGCTGATCATTCTCGCGGTAT
>Ga0316190_10002589_pt1 | contig 13131 bp, 10 predicted proteins | sample Eddworburrow2_MG_FD_204929 | JGI IMG/M metagenome (GOLD analysis project Ga0316190, IMG submission 204929) | Coastal sediment microbial communities from Maine, United States - Eddy worm burrow 2 | ecosystem: Environmental > Aquatic > Marine > Coastal > Sediment | place: USA: Maine | collected... | reverse complement strand
CCACGGCGACGTCTTCCCTGGGTGTGGTGGCTTGAAAACGCCAAGCTTCGCATCGCCGGCGTACCGGCTTACTACCGGTCTGCGGAGCAGTTGGAGAAAGTGATCGCACGGTCCGGCTTCCAGATGACGGAAATGCTGCCCTCCGGTGTCCACGATGAACTCGTCTGGCTGGTTGCAGGCGCGGCTCGACAGGAAATGTCGAGAGTCGATTATCCAGGTGCTGAACCGTCGACCTTCACGGCCGATCCGACATGATGAAAGCTTTTATTAAATTTGGAGCGAAACACCGGCCTTTGTCTGCTGGAGAGCGGATCGGGTGCTGGTCGTTTCTAATGGCCATTCTGTTGGCTTTCGTGGACATCCGGCTGTCTCTGATGGTTCTGGCGGGGTTTGTGGTTATGTGCTTTGCGGCACCGTTTTTTCCGGGTTCCAACTTCTACCTGCCGGTTGTCAGCCGTGGCTCGTCCGGCCGGAAGGCCGTGGCCCTGACCTTCGACGACGGCCCGGATCCACAAACCACGCCGGAATTGCTGCGCTTATTGAAAAAGCACCGGGTTGCCGGAACCTTCTTCGTCAATGGCCGCAAGGCCGGCCTTTACCCCCACTTGATAGAAGAAATCCTCAACCACGGCCATTGTGTGGCCAACCATTCTTTCAATCATGACGTGTTTATGGCTTTCAGGGGCAAGCAGACCGTGATGCGCGACATCGAGGCCGTCCAGGAGGTGTTGCGCCGCCACGGCATCGCGCCTCTGGCTTTTCGTCCACCGGTGGGTATCACCAGCCCGAGGCTCCGTGAGGTTTTACAGACAATGGGCATGTTTGCAGTGAATTTCAGTTGCCGGGCCCGGGACGGCGGAAACCGGTGGCTGAGACATCTGTCGCAAAAAATCCTGCGTCGCCTCCGGCCCGACGACATCGTGCTTCTGCACGATATCGCTCCACGGTCCGCTGCTCTGCTGTCTTTGTGGGTCGAAGAGATCGACCGTATCCTGGAGGGGATCCATACGAAGGGTTTGGACGTTCTCCCACTTGCGGAGCTTATCGGAAGACCGGTGATGATAAAGACAGCGGAAGGAGACGACTACGATGGCGTTTCTTTATCTTTTAGAGAAAAACCCTTTGACAATGGCAGTAATGAAAGTCCCGGCGATATGGTGTCGCCCCAAAGAACCGATTTGCAGTAGTGATCCCCAAGTGGTTATCTTAATGTTACCGGTGGCGTCGGTCAAGCCTCTTTGTGCCGGTGGCTTTGTCTTTCATCGCTCCGGTTGAAGCCACCTTGATACCTTCGCTCTATTCAAGGTGTTGATCGATCTTTTTCGCAGAAACAGCGGAAATTCCGGCGGTCATTTTGTAAGCCCGAGCAGCGCGGCAGGCGATGATACCATTGACCAGGCTGTTTGGCCCGTAGAAGGTTTCAAGGGCTTCTATTCCCTTTAGATCGCTTTGTTCCGGCCTCTCCGTAAACTTTGCCTCGATGGCCGTAAAGCGGCCGCCGCGTTCGATCAGAAGATCGACTTCTGCGCCGCTTGCAGTACGCCAGAACCACAGCGGTACGGATCTCCCCTTTGCCGAATAGTGTTTGACAACCTGCATCACCACATGGGTTTCCCAGAGTGCCCCGGCGAGCGGTGAACGTGCTGCAGCCTCCCAGCTGTCGAATCCCATCAGAAATACGGCCAAGCCGGTGTCACACAAATACAGTTTGGGAGATTTCACCAGACGTTTGCCGAGGTTCCGGTAGTAGGGTTCCAGCAGGACAATCTGTCCGGAGGCCTGCAGCACCGAAATCCACTGTTTGGCGGTGTTGGGCGCGATGCCAACATCACGGGCAAGATCGGAATAGGACAGGAGCTGGCCCGTGCGCGCGGCAGCCGCTCTCAGGAAACGGTCGAAGTCTCTCAGGCTGCCGACGTTCAGGATGTTGCGTACATCCCGCTCCAGATAGGTGCTCTGGTAGGCGGCATACCAGAAGTGCGGATCGAGGTCGGGACGGGCATGAAGTTCCGGCCAGCCACCTTTGTACAGATAAGCCCCTTCAGAAACATCCGGTATGCTCGTCATCAGTTCACTAAATGATAGGTTCAGCATCTGCAGGACGCCGCAGCGTCCTGCCAGACTCTCGGAGATACCCTGCATCAGGGGGAAGTTTTGCGAGCCGGTGAGAACATATCGGCCCGGCCGTTTGTCTTCGTCGATCTTACCTTTTAGATGTCGAAAGAGGGCCGGAGCGTATTGTACCTCGTCGATGATGAGGGGTTCCGAATATTCACCCAAAAACCTGCGGGGGCTGTTTTCCGCCTGTTCGGCAGCGGCCGGCAGGTCCAGCGAAACGTAAGTGTGGTCGGGAAACACGCGGCGCACCAGCGAGGTTTTCCCGACCTGGCGGGCACCGGTCAGCACTACGGCCGGAAACTGACGCGAAAGCGCGGTAAGGGTTTTTTCGTATTTTCTTGTAATCCACATGCTGATATATTGCACTCCAATTGCAAAATTGTCAAGTGCGAAGAAGCCGTCAATCCGATTTTGCCCCAAAATTATCGTGCCGGCAGCCCGCTGTCACCGTTGAATCGATGAGGGTGACATGCTAAAGACGCAGTTATGAAAAACCCCAAGAAAAAATCGACTTCGCGCAAAACGAAAGCGCCCGCACCCGCCGCTGCTTTGGCGGGAGGGGATTCTAACCGCTTGGAGTTTCACCGCCATGCCATCGGGCTGCTGCCGACGCCAACCGATCGGACGCCTGGCCTCGCCATCCTTGTGAGCGACGAAAACGGAGAGGAGTCGAGTTGGTATTGCAGCTGCAAGGTTGCGCGCCGCCGGACCTGCGCACACCTGTTGGAGCTGACGGGGATGGCACGCCAATTTGCAGGAAAAAATAACGCTACCGGTTTGGATACCACGTTCCGGGGGAGCGTCTGGTTCCAGCTGGCCAAATTGCTGGCAGATGACTGCGACGAAACCCCCGAGGCCGTCCTTTGCGAATTACGGAAGGGCGAGAGCGATGCGGCACCAGTCCTCGGCACAATGAGTTCTAATGGCAAAGAGCTGCTGGTCTATGCCTCCCAGGGGGCCGATCAACAACGCTTGCTCGAGCGCTGCGGCCAGGTGCCGGAACCGGCCGGCGGCTGTTCGCGCGCGTCCCTTTTGCGCCAGCTGGCCTTGTTGACCCTGACCGAGTCGGAACGACGGTTGCTGGAGCGCGGGTTCCGCAGCTATGGACTGGCATTCCAGGAGAGCTTCTGGTACCGGTTTGCCTATCACGTCTATCGCGAATTCGGCAAAACGACGGTCCGGTGGCTGCCGGGAATCATTAGCGCCGACGGGCGGTTCACGGTGGCATGCCACGGCCCCGAAGACCGCCTTCTGTTCACTCTGACGGTGCCGCGGCTGAAGGTCAAGCGGTTTCTACAAACCTTTCGCGATCACCTGCATAATGAGGAGGGACTGGGGATCGAACCGGTGCCGCTGGATGTGCTCTTCGATGTCCGGTTGACGAAGTCAGCGGATCTGTCGGTCCGTCCGACCTTGAGGATGCTGCAGCGAAACGGCGAGTACCGGACGTTGAAGGGCGTCGATTTTCAGCGTTTCCGCTACGGCGATCTGGTCTACATCGAGGAGCTCGGCATCCTGGCAGACATGCAGGAGATCGATACGGAACACCATGATTTCAGTCTGGCCGGAGAAACCGTCATTCCGCATTCGCGGATTCCGAGCTTCATCGTCGCACATGAATCCGATTTAGCCGGTGACCACTTCAGGATCGACGCAGCCGCCGGCAACCTGCGCATCCTCGCAAACTACGATCGGATGGAGGTCATTCCGGAGGCCGTGGAACATGACTGGTGCTGGCTTTCGATTACTTACGGCTTCGGAACGCGTCGTGTCTCACTGAAGGAGATTTTGCAAGCCAGATCCGAAGGCCGCCGATTTCTCCCCACGCTGGACGGCTGGATCGACTGCCAATCCGAAAGTATGGCGGCCTTGGACAGCCTTCCGGCTGCAAATGACGACGCTATACCCGACAAAGACCTCGGCCGGATAAGGCTTTCGCGCATGGAATTGCTGCGCCTGCAGGCGCTCAGTTCAGTACCGCTGTCGATAGGAGGCGAGGAAGAGTCGCAGGAATTCACGCGCAAGCTCCTGAGTGTGCAACCGCCCACACCTCTGCCGGATATATCCGGCATGACCTCGCATCTGCGCACCTATCAGCTGCGGGGGGTGGAATGGCTGTGGTTCCTCAACCGTAATGGGCTTGGCGGGCTGCTGTGCGACGACATGGGCCTCGGCAAGACCCACCAGGTGATGGCGCTCATGCTTGTTTTGAAGGACCTCGGAGAAGACAAGGGGCCCTTTGTCGTCGTCTGCCCGGTGACCGTGATCAGTCATTGGCAGGAAAAGATTCGGATGCATGCGCCTTCGCTTTCGACAGAGGTCTACCATGGCGGTTCGCGTGATCTTGCCGGTGCGCTCAAGGGCAGCGACGTGCTGTTGACATCCTACGGAATCATGCGGCGCGACATCGAGCAGCTGTCCCGAATTCCTATTGCACTGGCGGTTTTCGACGAGGTTCAACATATCAAGAATACCCAGACCCAGGCCTATCAGGCCGCCCTGGCTGTCCGCGCTCCTAGCAAAATCGGTCTGACCGGCACACCGATCGAAAACAGCCTTTCCGACTTGAAAGCCCTGATGGACCTGACGGTGCCGGGTTACCTCGAATCGGATGCCGCGTTCGAAGAGCGCTACAGCGCCTTGATCGAAGCCGATCCCGATAGTTCGCGACGCCCGGAGTTGGAGCGCCTGATCGCGCCGTTTACCTTGCGGCGACTGAAAAAGTCGGTCCTGACGGAACTGCCGCCCAAAATCGAGGACCAGCGCACCTGCCGGTTGAGTGACGACCAGGTGAAGCTCTACCGTGATACGATTGGCTCCCGCAGAACAGACGCTCTCGCTCCATTGTATGACCCCGAAGCCGTGATTCCGTACATACACATCTTCGCTCTGCTGACCCTGCTCAAGCAGATCTGCAACCACCCCGCGCTGCTGGACGACACCGGAAGCGATTATGACCGCTACGAATCCGGCAAATGGGAGCTGTTCAAGGAACTGCTGGCCGAAAGCCTCGACAGCGGTCAGAAGGTCGTGGTCTACAGCCAGTTTCTCAAGATGATTGCGATCATTGAAGACCACCTGAAGCAGCAGAACATCGATTGCGCGGTTCTGACCGGCAGCAGCCGCAATCGCGGGGCGTTGATCCGCCGGTTCAACACCGACCCGCAGTGCCGCGTGTTTGTCGGCAGCCTAAAGGCCGGCGGCATCGGTATCGACCTGACGGCCGCTTCGGTGGTGATTCACTACGACCGCTGGTGGAATGCCGCACGCGAAGATCAGGCCACTGACCGGGTCCACCGCATCGGGCAGAGCCGGGGCGTGCAGGTCTTCAAACTGGTGACTGAAGGCACCCTCGAGGAGAAGATTGCGGCCATCATCGCCCGCAAGAAAGACCTGATGGAGCGCGTTTTAAAGGAAGACGACCCGGGACTGCTGAAGACCTTTACCCGCCAGGATCTGGTCGACATGCTGGCGCTGCCCGAGGATTCATAAAACCCCGATTGAGAATGAGGTTTTTGATGAGTGATTTAACTTCCCCCTGGGAGATGCTCAGTGAACTGATCGCTGCGGAAAACAGCGATGAGGTGATAAAATTTCTTGATACTCTCAGTCCGCCGGAAACGGCCAGGACAATCTCTCGACTGACAGGGGAAGAACAGCTTCGTCTGCTCAGCCTTCTCAGTCCCGAGGATGCCGCCGATGTGATTGAAGACATCCCGGAAACCCAGGCCGCGGATCTGGTGGAAGATATGCCATCCGAGCAGGCGGCGGCTATTATGGGAGAGCTGACCAGCGATCATCTTGTCGATATGCTGGGCGAAATGGATGAGGATGCAAGTCGGGCCATTCTGGCGAAAATGGATCGGGAAGACGCCGAAGAAGCCAGAATGTTTCTGGAGTACGCACCGGACTGCGCCGGCGGACTCATGATTTCAGAATTCCTCGCCTATAAACTTGACGATACGATCCAGGATGTGCTCGATGACCTGCAGGCCAATCGGAGTAAATACGTCGACTACCATGTTCAATATTTTTATGTTGTTGATCGGGACAAGAAGTTGGCCGGTGTGCTTCGCATGCACGACCTGCTGTTTCCAGACCGGGAGACCGCGCTCGGCCAGGTTATGCTCTCATCGCCTCTCAGTGTGTCGGACAAGGCCTCGCTTAAAGCGCTTCAGGAGTTTTTCGAGGAACACCACCTGTTCGGCGTGCCGGTAGTGGACGATGGGCGGCGACTGGTCGGTGTGGTGCTGCCGAGTGCCATCGAGGAGGCGGTCAATAAACGCAAGACGAAAACTTTTCTGCGGTTGAGTGGTATCATTGGCGGAGAGGAGTTCCGGACCATGCCACTGCTCTCCCGTTCCGGACGCCGTCTGTCCTGGCTGAGCATGAATATTGTCCTCAATATCATCGCTGCCAGCGTCATTGCCCTGTATCAAGACACCTTGGCAGCAGCCATTACCCTGGCGGTTTTTCTGCCCATGGTCAGCGACATGAGCGGCTGTTCAGGCAACCAGGCCGTGGCGGTATCGATGCGTGAACTCTCCCTTGGTCTGGTCCGGCCGGGCGAGCTGCTCTGGGTGCTGTTGAAGGAAGCAAGGGTCGGCATCATCAACGGTCTGGTGCTGGGCTTGCTGCTTGGCGGAGTCGCCTTTACCTGGAAGGGCAACCCGTGGCTCGGATTTGTGGTCGGCGGTGCATTGGCGGCCAACACGCTGGTTTCCGTCCTTCTCGGGGGCGTGCTGCCCCTCGTTCTTAAGCGGTTGAAGCTGGATCCGGCCCTGGTTTCCAGCCCGCTACTGACAACGGTCACCGACATGTGCGGCTTCTTTTTTGTTTTGAGTTTCGCCGCAGCGGTCATGCCAAAACTCGGCGGCATTTAGTGAAGACAAGGTTCAAACACTGATTTCTTGATATGCGCCGTGGCTGTTCGAAACAAGCTTTCAATATATACTACAGACAAAGACTTTGAGATGTTTTCAAAGCATATACAAATTGTTCTCCACTGATGTTCCGATTTAATCACATTGTAAAATCCTTCCCGACCTCTCTTGACATAAGGATAGCGACATTCATCATTATGGCGGATCGATCCTTATGAGAGGGGAGTCTTGTTGGGCGTGGTCAAATGTATTAAGTTAAAACCAATATTTGTTACCCGACAATAGACGATCTGACATCAAAGCGTGCATAGGAACCGCGACGGCTCGAGAAAGGGTGGACATGCTAAAAAAAAGAAAACTGGGAGAGCAGGGCTTGACTGTCTCGGCGCTCGGATTGGGCTGCATGGGAATGAGTCAGTCTTACGGTGTTCCCGACGACCGCGAATCGATTGCCACGATCCACCGTGCCATCGATCTTGGCGTCACGTTTTTCGACACTGCCGAGGCTTATGGCCCTTACACCAATGAAGAGCTGTTGGGACGCGGCCTGAAGGGACGGCGCGATAAGGTGATCATTGCAACCAAATTCGGTTTCCTTTTCGAGAAAGGGAAGATCGTGGGCTTGGACAGCCGACCGGAACACATCCGAGAGGTGGTGGAAGCTTCCCTGCACCGGCTCGACACGGATGTCATCGATCTGTTCTACCAGCACCGCGTCGATCCCGCGGTGCCGATCGAGGACATCATCGGCACGCTGGCGGATTTGGTGAGTGAGGGCAAGGTTCGCTTCATCGGCCTTTCCGAGGCGGGGGAGGACACGATCCGCCGCGCGCACGCGGTCCACCCGATTTCTGCGCTGCAGAGCGAGTATTCCCTTTGGGAGCGCAATCTGGAGCCCCGTCTCATACCGCTTCTGAGGGAGCTCGGCATCGGCCTGGTGCCGTTTAGTCCGCTTGGCCGTGGTTTCCTGACCGGGATGGTGATACGCGCCGAGGAGTATCCGGAGGATGATTTCCGGCGGGGCGACCCGCGTTTGCAGGGCGCACACTTCGATGCAAACATGCGGGCAACTGCCGTCGTTCGCGAAATGGCCGAACAGAAGGGCGCAACGCCTGGGCAGGTTGCGCTGGCGTGGCTGCTGCATAAGGGCGACGATATTGTTCCCATTCCGGGCACGAAGCGGCGCCGTTTCCTCGAAGAAAATGTTGCAGCCGCCGCTCTGGTGATCGGTGCCGACGAGATAGAACGGCTCGACGCGGCGCTGCCGCAGGGCGTCACGGCCGGCCCTCGCTACAACGAGCGCATGATGGCGTACGTCGACCGCTGACCGCGGCATCGCTCGTCCGATAAAAGAGGCCGACTTTAATGTGACGAAAATGCATATTAAGGAGTAAAGGGGGCGTCGCCTCAAACGTGCTAACGGCGGTGTCAGCAACCCGCCTCAAAAAAACTGGAGCCCCAATAAATGTTCTTCGATAACGAGCAAAAAATTTCCCCTCTTTATTTAATTATTGCCTGTCTTTTTGTCACCTGCCTGCTGATTTCCAATATCATCGCCGGCAAACTCGTTCAAATCCGCGGCATGGTATTGCCCGCGGCCGTTATCCTTTTTCCCCTGACCTATGTCTTCGGCGACATCCTGACGGAAGTATACGGGTTCCGGCGGGCCCGCCTGGTAATTTGGATCGGCTTCATCGCCAACCTGCTCATGGCGGCCGTGTTTACTGTGACGATCGCCCTGCCGCATCCCACATTCTGGACTGAACAGGGTGCCTTCCGAACGGTACTGGGGTTCACACCCCGACTGGTGGCGGCCTCACTCGTCGCTTATTGGGCGGGTGAGTTTTCCAATTCGATCGTCCTGTCGAAAGTGAAGATTTTGACCAGGGGGCGCTGGCTCTGGTTCAGGACGATTGGATCGACCCTTGTCGGTGAAGGGCTCGACACCCTGTTGTTCATCACGATCGCCTTTGCCGGCATGCTGCCGGCGGTTGTCCTATTTGAAATGATGCTGGCACAATACGTCTGGAAAGTCAGCTATGAAATCGCGGTGACGCCGCTGACGTACCTGTTAGTGGGCTGGCTGAAGAAAAGGGAAGATCTGGATACATATGATCGAGGAATCGACTACAACCCATTCAGGCTGGAGGTTACCTGAAATGAATCCCACTAAATTCGATGCTCTCGGGCAAAAAGTCACGGGGCCTTCCCGCAAGCTGGAGATATTTCCCAAGCCGGAAGGGGTGGAGAAAGTCGTTTTGGAAAGCGACGAGGTATCCAGCCTTTGCCCGGTGACCGGACAGCCGGATTGGGAGACAGTCGTGATCGAATTTTCCCCCGACAAATACTGCATCGAAAGCAAGAGCCTTAAACTCTATTTGTGGTCTTACCGCAACGAGGGGACCTTTTGTGAAGCGTTGGCCGGCCGAATAGCCAGCGACATTTTCGATGCCTGCAAGCCCCACTGGTGCACGGTGACGGTCATTCAAAAGCCAAGGGGGGGGATAAAAATCACGGCTACGGCAAAAGCGGGCTAGCGGTAAATATCTTAAACACAATTATGGCACAGCTCAAGCAGTCCTGAAGCCTATTGGTACCGATGCAACAATAGAGCCAACCGACGCTGATAGAGAGTTAATTATATTGGTCGTCGGGGAGGCGGTTAGAGCCGATCGTCTTTCGCTCAATGGTTATACAAGGCAAACTACCCCACTTTTGCAGAGGGAGGATATTATCAATTTCCCCGAGATGTATTCGTGTGGAACATCGACAGCGGTATCGGTACCCTGCATGTTTTCGATTTTCACCAGGGACGAGTATAGTGACAACAACATGAAGTCACAAGAAAACTTACTTGACGTCCTGCATCATGCCGGAGTGAACATTTTATGGAGAGACAACAATTCGGATTCAAAAGGTACCGCCCTGAGAGTGCCTTACGAAGATTACAAAAGTCCGAGCCGCAATCCAATCTGTGATGTCGAATGCAGAGATGAGGGAATGCTAGTGGGGTTACAAGAATATATTGATAGGACAAAATATGGAGATATTTTGATCGTACTCCACCAAATGGGCAATCATGGCCCGGCCTATTTCAAGAGGTACCCCAAAGAGTTCGAAAAATTCACCCCGGTTTGCAAGACCAACCAGCTGGAAGAATGTTCCCGTGAGGAAATCGGGAATGCGTATGATAATGCCGTCTTGTACACAGACTACTTTTTATCAAAAGTGATAAGCCTGCTCAAACAAAACGAAAAAAGTTTTGAATCTGCTATGGTGTATATCAGTGACCACGGAGAATCGATCGGTGAAAATAACTTGTACTTGCATGGCCTGCCGTATTTTATGGCTCCGGATAGCCAAAAGCATGTCGGTGCAATCTTGTGGTTCGGAAACGGTTTTAAAATAGACAACAAGGCACTGAAAGAAAAATCCACAGAGATATTTTCCCAGGATTATCTTTTCCACACAATTTTAGGATTGCTGGAAGTCGACACATCCATATACGATAAAACCCTGGATATTCTAAGTAATAATAACCAGAGCTATTGAAATGGAACTCGCACTCCTTGGCGTTGAGGATTCTACCTTTATAGTAAAAAATACGCCGCTGTTACTTAACCGTTTTTCTCTCTCTTTCCAGTGTGAATTTTATCCTGCGAGAAAAGATCCCCGGGCCATAGTTCCAAAAATATGGATGGGTCACCATTTCCAAAACGCGGATGTCATAGTGATCGAAAGACGACATCGGCAAAATAGCTTTCCGCCGCGGATGACGTGTGCTGCGAGTTGATCTGGATCCGTATACCACCGACCGGCGGCGGTTCATGACCAAACAGCTTCTTGTAATCGTCATAGACGTTGCGGTTTTCGGTGAGCCACTGTCCGGTTTCAGACCCACCGGACCGTACGACCACCGCTTTAATGGTCATAAAGGGGGGAGCCGCCGCATTTTCGGCCAATCCCTGCGGAGCAGTGGTATCCCAGATGTAAACGATGGCTTTTGTTTTTGAAAATGCCAGGAAAAGCTGAGCCGCCTGGTCGTCGGTTTTCGATTTCCTGAAATCCCCGCCCTTGGGCAGCCGGGTCACCTTCCACCGCCAGCTCATTATGGGATAGCGACTGACATCAACATCAACGGTTTTCTGGATCGAAAAAGAACTGTCGTCACTGGCCAAACGCAGCGCGCTGACACCGTTTTCTTTCACGATTGCCAGATCGGCTCGGCCTGATTTTTCTTTGAGCTGCCAGCCCACAGGCACGCCGTTCTTATCGGCACCGTTCGTGAAGTCGCCGATCACAACCTCCGTGGTGCTGCTCCATGCCGGGACCAGGAATAGCGCCAGCAGGCAGAAAAGCAAGTTCCTTAAAAGATGCATTTTGGTCATTTGATATCCTCCAAAAAAATAAAAGCCGCCAAGTGGCATGTGACGATTTCGATTTTACCATGGGTTCAACGGGTAATTTCGTGAATGTTAAAACCGGCAGGGCGAGCCGTCAAGTATATCGATGTCTGTCCACGGTCTTTCGCTGAGCAATGATTCACGATGTGCCGGGCGATGGGCCGGGTATCCGACGGTAGAGCGATTCGCCCAGCGGGATGACAACTGCGGCCGTCAAAACCCCCGCCAGGACATCTACGGCGTAGTGGTATCGGCAATAGACGGTCGAAAAACAAAGGGCAATAACCGCCGCTAAATGCCAATAGCGTCGACCTGGAAAATAACGCCAGGTGAAATAAAGGGTGCAGATGGCCACGGCAACGTGGCTGCTCGGGAAAGCGGCCCCGTGACCTTCGAAATACCGATAGATCAGCTGCATGATACGAAAAAATATTCCGGAACGAACTGCCGGTGGAAACTGCAGGGGATAAAAAGGCAGTTCTTCCTGACCGGAAAAACCCGGTATGGGAACATAAAAAACCGGTGGGCCGATGACCGGCAGAAAAATATAGATCGTGAAGCAGACGTAAAAAACGAAGGAAACAACAGCGATGAAGTGAAAAAACCGCTGCCGTTCCTGAAGATAAAGGGCCACACCGACGCCGACGATCATGATGTAGTAAGAGAAATAGGCAGCATAAAAAAACTCGCTCACCGCCAAGGAAGGAAATGCTTCCATGAAACGGACACTCGGCTGCAGACCGAACAGACGTTCCTCCAGAGCGATGAAGCTTCGGTCGAGATAGCGGTCGACAATCATAAGATTGAGGGCTTCACACTCGCGATAAAATACGGCATACATCAATATCGGATAAAAATGACGCAAAAAGCCGAGCGATCGCCAATCCGGAAAGGCTCTGTGGGCAGTGATCAGGGCGTGAAGGCCCAATATTCCTGCGGCATGCGCCGCCAATAGAACCGCCCCGAAGGTCACACTGTCACTGCCTAAAAAAAGAATCAGGGCTCCGACAACAACCAAATACCCCTGCGTAGCATAGTCGATGAATTGATAATGGCGGGTAACAGACAGCAGCGATGCGGCCGAAAAGCGGCCGGGGGTTGCCGGTGGCGAGGGTCTCCCGGTCACAGCCACCCCTGCCGGCGGTACCACTCGAGGGTTCGGGCAACGCCTTTGTCCAACGGTGTTGGGGCGCTGAATCCAAGGTCCTTTTCGATCCTTTCGGTCGCGCAGACCCAGCCGGGAGCCTGGATTTCCCTGACCTTGTCACGGCTTAGAATGCCGGGTCGCCCGGATAGCCGCGCCAGTACCTCCTGCAGTCCGCCGAGCGGGCAGAGGACCGCGCGCGGAAGGATCACCCGCAGTGGTCGAACGCCCATCTGCGTCGCGATTTCCTGCAGCAATTCTTCGTTGGAGCAAGGTGGGGTGGCCGCTACATGGTATATTTTTCCACAGGCCTTTCTATGGCCGAGGCAGGCGAGCACCGCGGCGGCCACATCCGGCGCAAAGGCCAGGCTGAGGGGTTGATGACCGCTGTCGAATAGGGGCATCAGGTGCAATTTGACGGCCTTGAACACATTGAAGAAATCCCGGTCCCGTGGTCCGTAGACCGCGGCAGGCCGCAGTATCGTCCATGCCATGCGGCAGTTCTTTCTGACAGCTGTTTCGCCGGCCAATTTGCTGCGGCCATAGGCGGAAACCGGCTGTGGCGGAGCGTTCTCGCGGGCCG
>Ga0316190_10002588_pt1 | contig 13135 bp, 13 predicted proteins | sample Eddworburrow2_MG_FD_204929 | JGI IMG/M metagenome (GOLD analysis project Ga0316190, IMG submission 204929) | Coastal sediment microbial communities from Maine, United States - Eddy worm burrow 2 | ecosystem: Environmental > Aquatic > Marine > Coastal > Sediment | place: USA: Maine | collected... | reverse complement strand
TCCCTTGCAGGCGGCAGTTGCGCCAGATGGTACGCTTTATGTGCTGGATTCAGGAAATTTTCGCGTGCAAGCCTTTGATGGAGAAGGGAAATTTTTAAGAAAATTCGGTGAGCCGGGTAAGTCGTTCGGTAGTTTTTCACGGCCTCGCGGTATTGCGGTCGATGACGATGGACTTGTTTACATTTCCGATGCAGGCTTCAATAATATCCAGATATTCAACCCGGATGGTCAGTTGCTGCTCTCTATCGGACAGGGTGCATTGGTAAGCAATCCAGGCCAGTATGGTATGTTGAGCGGTATTGCCGTTGACGAAATTGGAAAGATTTACGTCGTGGATCAGTTATTCAACAAAATTGAGGTTCTCCGGCGCTTAAGTGATAGTGAAGGGAAGCAAATGCTTGAAGCATCCAAAAAGTGAGCTCAGCGAGAAGGAATTCATGCTTATATATTTGTTTTAAAAGGAACTATCAATATTTGTCAGGGATGTGGCAGCATTTCTTTATTACATGGAGTATTAAGCCTAGGTTTAAGCGTTATTGCAAAAACCCGAAAATGGGAAATATAGGGGACAACCTTTCCCTATTGCGAGAAAAAGATTGGGTTTAGCAAAGTATAATTATGTAAAAACAGCAACTTAAATTTTGGCATACTATGTGCTACACTAACCAGTGTGTTACATACAGACAACTAATAAAAATTTCTAAATTGAGGTTAGGATGATGGATATTAATAAGATGAGTAGCGTATATCGGGCAGGTAAACTGTTCACGCTGATGCTGGTGGGCATCTCAGTCAATCATTTTGCTTGGGCTGCAGTTCCACCCGTTCCAAGTAAAATTACCAGGTTCAGTAATGTTGGCAGTATTCTCAATACACGTCATAACTTGACGCAGAGTACGGCAAATGCACCTATCTCTGACATTATGAACAGTACACGTAACAACTATGGTGAAGTCTGCGTTTACTGTCATACCCCGCACGGTGCTAACCAGACGATAGCTGCGCCGTTGTGGAACCGGACGATCAAGGTTCAAAACTACCAGACTTACGACGAGCTTGGCACTACCTCGCTGACTCAGGCAGTAACCAGTACCCCTGGTCCCGCCTCTTTGACTTGTTTATCCTGTCACGATGGCCAGACAGCGATAGACTCGATCATCAACATGCCTGGTTCGGGTTTGGGTAACAATAGTCAGGCATCTGCTCAGAGCGCATCGTTTCTGGATTCATGGCCAGGAGATGGTGGCGGAACCAGTCTTCATGCAGGCCTGAACAGTCAGGACAGCGTGGGGGGTGGTTTTAAATCGGGTAATGGCCAGGGTAGCGGCACCCCAGCTAGTAGCTACTCTGTATTTGTACCTGCCGGATCTCCGGCACCTGTCATACCCGGAGCTACCGTGGTATTCCAGTTTAATATTGGGGGTCCTACGGGTTCAGACGTTTATAACGTACTAATCGCTGCGGTGGATGGGGTAGGTTGTCTTGCTTGCCACTCAGATGTTGGACAAAATGTAACGGGTGGCGCGGGACAAATCGCGGATTTCAGGTTGTTTAATATCGGTACGGACTTGAGGAACGATCACCCGGTCGGCATTACCTTCCCGAGTACCAATGGGCCAGGTACTGACTGGAACACACCTGCAGGCGTACAAGGTTCATCACTGTTCTTCGATAATAACTCGAACAGCAGAATGGATAAGGACGAGATACGGACCTATAACGGTAATGTTGAGTGTGCATCCTGCCACGACCCACATGGCGTGCCTTCAGCTGGACCAGGTACAGAGTTCAATAAGACTTTCTTGAGAGTGCAAAACATGGACGGCAGCGCAGTTTGCTTTACATGTCACGTTAAGTAAGTAAGTACCTGGAATTGATTCGCAAAAGGCCGTCCGATGGACGGCCTTTTTGTTTTTGTCTATAAATAGTGCAAGCAGTTAATATTGCGCAGTAGTAATTTGCTGAAACAGTGCCAGCCTGCGTGCATCGATCTTTCCAGTCTCAACTGCATTGCGTAGTGCACATCCGGGCTCATGTAGATGATGGCAGTCATGGAAGCGACACTGGCCAAGGTACTGCGCGAACTCCACAAATCCTTGCTCTATTCTGCCAAAGCTCAGGTGATGCAGACCGAATGCCTGTACGCCTGGGCAGTCGATCAGGCTGCTATTGTTATCCAGCTGGTAAAGTCGTGCATGTGTAGTGGTATGTTTGCCGGAATTCAGCGCGCTGGAGATTTCGCGCGTGGCAGCCTGGGCATCAGGTAATAATGCGTTGATAACAGTAGACTTGCCCATTCCGGACTGCCCGACCAGTACGCTACTGTGATTGATCAGGTGGGGACATAACGAGCTGACTCCCGCTACCATCCTCTCCTCAGTTCCATTATTGGAAGAATCTGAAGGAGTTTTTGCGCTGATTTCCAGTACACGGTACCCAATGGAGGAATAGGGAGCGAGCTGTTTGCGTGCAGTTGCCGCCGAATCGGATAGATCACATTTGTTCAGTACGATCAATACCTCAAGATCCTGATCGTATGCCGCGACCAGGCACCGTGCCAGCAATTCATCGCTGAATGAAGGTTCTGTAGCTACCATCACGATAATTTGTGAGATGTTTGCAGCGATGATCTTGCTGCGAAAACTGTCGGAGCGGTGCAGCAATGAGCTGCGTGGTGTGGTGCTTTCTATTACGCCTTGTGTATCAGGCATAAGCCCGGTAGAAGAATTAGTTACCAGTTCGGGTAAAGGTTGGCCTGTGCGCTTTATTTTTACGATATCACCACATACAACCTCGCTTCTTTTGCCACGTGTCAGGCAGGTCATTGTACTGTTGTCAGCAAGCCGAACCAGATATCGACGACCGAAGGCGGCAATGACTTTAGCGTCAAGTAGCCTACCCTGAGAGCAATCTGAGGATAGGTTCAATCAGGGTGTCCAAGAAGTGAATCGATTTTGGCTGCACAGATAAAATCGTTCTCTGACAGGCCGTGAATGGCATGAGTTGAATATTCCACACGGCAACTGTTGTAGTTGACGATCAACTCAGGATGGTGATCCTCGGAATGTGATATCCAGGCGATTGCATTTACAAATGCGATTGTCTGATGGTAGTCCTTGAAGTGGTAAGTTTTGCAGATAAGATGGTCGTATTGCTGCCAATTATCAAGTTGTGGCATCAGATTGTCGATTTTCGGCTGCGTTAGAGGTGACATACCAGTTTCACAAGGTTTGCAATGCTGCTTGGCAAGATCGCTGGATTTTGTCATGGTTGAGTGCTATTTCAAATTGTAAAAACGATTGAGGTAAGCGCCAAGGTGCTGTTTGTCTTGCCGGGTAAAGTTGGCGCCTACGTTGCCGCTGCAACGGGTGATTTGGGCGATGAGTTCTTCGGGGTTGCTTACCTTGCGATTCAATCGAGTGAATATCTTGTTGCCGTCTCCACTCATCATCGAATCATGGCAGCTATTGCACTTGTGCTGTTCGAATAACTTTTGTCCAGCCAATGCATCCCCTTCAGGGAAGGGATTGGCTGAGGCAACAGTAGCTATGGATAGCATAGCAAGCGTGTATAAAAGCTTCATGTGTATCTCCTTATTGAGTTTGTAAATGGGCAATTCGTACCGAGGCAGGTGGATGCGAATCGTAAAATTTGGAATAGATCGGGTCGGGAGTAAGTGTGGCGGCATTATCCTGATACAACTTCACCAGCGCATTGACCAAGTCGGTAGATGCAGTTTTTTTGGCTGCATAGTTGTCTGCTTCAAACTCATGTTTGCGTGAATATGCTGATAATACCGGGTGCAATATGAAGCTGAATACAGGCAAAGTCATAAAGAACAGTAATAGCGCAATTGCCATCGATGTTTGCGCCGATCCAATCAAGGCTGGTGAGCTGACCCCCAAGCCTTGGTAGAACCAGTCCATCTGCATGAGCAGACCAAGTAACCACAAGAAGCCAAGACTCATGGCAAAGGTCGTTGCGGTACGCTTCATGACATGGTGGTGTTTGAAATGACCCAACTCATGAGCCAGTACGGCCTCAACTTCATTGCCGCTTAAACGTTCAAGTAGTGTGTCGAAAAACACGATGCGTTTGGTCTTGCCAAAGCCGGTGAAGTAGGCGTTGCCATGAGCGCTGCGCTTTGAGCCATCCATCACAAACAAGCCTTGTACAGTAAATCCGCATCTGGCCAGCAGGTTCTCAACACGGGCTTTTATTGTCGCATCTTGTAAAGGTGAAAATTTATTGAATAATGGTGCGATGAATGATGGATAGATAAATAAAAGAAGCAGGCTGAATCCCACCCACACCAGCCACACATATAACCACCAAAAATCACCCATACGCTCCATCAACCACAATACACCAAACAGTAACGGTAGGCCGAGGATGGCACCCAGTAGCAGGTTTTTAAGTGTGTCTGTCAGAAATAGCAAGATGGTCGATTTGTTGAAACCAAAGCGTGTTTCGATGACGAAAGTTCGATACAAACTGAGCGGCATTTCCAGTAGTGATGAGATTAGTAATACCATTACGATGGTCGCCATACCCTGCAAGAGCGGAGTATTTAAGGCGTTCTGGCTAAACTCGGCGATAAACTGGATGCCTCCTGCAAGTGTAAAAGTTAGCAATAGTGCAGCATCAAAAAACAAGTTTAATATGCTGAAACGGGTTTTAGCAGAGGTGTAATCAGCTGCTTTTTGATGATCAGCAAGATTTATTTTGTTATGGAACGCTTCTGGCACAGCGGAGCGGTGGAGGGCGATATGCTTGAGATGTCGGCGAGCCAGCCATAACTTGGTAAATGAGGTTAACGTTAAGGAGGCGATGAAGATAAAGGTAAATAGTGTGGCATTCATTCGGGAGATATTCCAATGTTGAAAGTGAATCTGGTAGATCGGCTAATTTTGAAGCTGCTCAAATAACGTGCTTGTGACACAATATGCAATCTAACGTTCAAATATTAAGTAGGCGAATTATGGCACAGAATCAAAATCATCTAATCTGGATAGACATGGAAATGACTGGTTTGAACCCGGACGTCGACCGCGTGATCGAGGTCGCGCTGGTGATTACCGACAATGATTTGGAGACTGTTGCAGAGGCACCTGTGCTGGTGTTACATCAGCCTGAAAGCATAATGAAAGGTATGGATGCGTGGAATCAATCTACACACGGGAAATCTGGCTTGATAGACAAGGTAAAGGCTTCTACCCTTGATGAATCGTTGGTTGAGGAACAAATGATCGAGTTTCTCAAGGAATATGTGCCGATTCGTACTTCACCTATGTGTGGTAACTCCATTTGCCAGGATCGCCGTTTTTTGGCACGTTGGATGCCTAAATTCGAGGCATACTTTCATTACCGAAACCTTGATGTGAGTACGCTTAAAGAGTTGGCAAAGCGCTGGAAACCCGATATGGAAAAGGGGGTGAAGAAGCACGGCAAGCATGAAGCTCTGGCTGATATTTACGAGTCTATCAGTGAGATGAAGCATTACCGGGAGCATTTCATCAAACTTTAGGCAATGTTTTTCATGCGGGGTATACTTGTTCCAGCACATTGTTTGGAGACTGATATGACTACTAAACAGACGCCGGAGATTGCTCCTGAATACGATCAAGCACGGGTGGTCGAGCGACCAGATGGCTTTTACTGGCAGGACAGGGCCACTGACCAGCTATTTGGTCCCTTTCCCAGCGTGCATGAGGCAGCACAGGATATGCAAAACCAAAACGACGTCGATATCGATAACGACTTCGAGGTGGGTGAGACACTGGAAGACGCTGAAGCAGAAATTGGAATCTCAGACTGGATAGATCCTGAAACTGGCGAACCTGCAGAAGAATCTACCACTCACCTTAGCGATAATTAAATTAGGTTTTTATGCTTGATTAAGTTGTGACGCACAGCTTATTTAGTTGCTCCCATCCCCAATGCGCGTAAGCGGCTGTGTTCCAGTTCTGAAGCATCCGTTTCGTTGAGCCATCCATGCAGGTTGTCCATGACCAAATCAGTCAAGGCGTGCATCCAGTCATTGTGTTCGTTGAGGCAGGGTATGTAGTGATATTCTCCGCCGCCAGCATGTTGGAAATCCTCTTTGCCCTCCTGTGCGATTTCTTCCAGTGTTTCCAGGCAGTCAGCAACGAAACCCGGGCAAACCACGTCCACTCGTTTGGTTTTCTTCTTTCCCAATTCCAATAAAGTAGCGGTAGTGTAGGGTTTGATCCATTCCGCCTTGCCAAATCGTGACTGGAAGCTGAGTTTGTATTGCTCTGGTTTCAAGCCCAGCTCCTGCGCAAGCAGGCGGCCGGTTTTTTGACACTCACAGTGATAGGGATCGCCTTTGTCCAGGGTGTACTGGGGCACGCCATGAAAGCTCATTACCAGTTGATCTGGCCTGCCGTTTTTCATCCAGTATTCATTGATATTGTTAGCCAGTGCTTTGATATAGCCTGGATTGTCATGATAGTTTTTGATTGTTCGTAGCGCAGGGGTATTGCGCATTTTGCGGAATTCGTCAAATACGATATCGAAGGCGGTAGCCGTGCTGCTGGCAGCATATTGGGGATACATTGGTACGATCAAGATGCGCTGGCAATTTTGTTCTTTGAGTCTGTGTAACATGCTGGGGATGGATGGGGTGCCATAACGCATTGCGTATTCCACCACCAGTGGTGCTTTGGAACGCTCGCCAAGATAGCCCTGCAACAAGGTAGCTTGCCTGGCTGTATGAAAGCGCAGGGGTGAACCTTCCTCGGTCCATATTGTGGCGTATTTGGCGGCAGATTTTTTTGGGCGCACATTGAGGATGATACCGTTAAGTATCAACCACCAAACCAGCCTTGGGATTTCCACCACACGCGGATCGCCCAGAAACTCTTTTAGGTAGGGACGTAACGCTTTTGCTGTGGGTGCTTCAGGAGTCCCCAGATTGATCAGCAGGATGCCGGTTTTGACGGGGGTGCCGTGGGTGAATACAGGTTCATTTTTATAAGCCATAATCAAATCTAATGAAAGTAGTGGAAATTGAATATTTACTGCCAAGATGCTAAATTTTTATTTAGCAGGTTAGCATAACTGCTATTTTAATTTTGAGAAAGCGCATTGCCTAGCAGGCGTGACGTGATATCGACAATTGGAATGACACGCTCATAGTTCATCCGCTTGGGGCCGACAACTGCGAGTGTGCCTACAGCTTGGCCGTCTACAGAATAAGGAGCTGTAATTACACTACATTCGTCGAGTGATGCCAGCCCTGATTCACTCCCGACGAATATATGGATTCCCTGTCCATGGCGGCTTGCATCAAGCAGGCGTATCAGTTCGGTTTTTTGCTCAAACAATGTGAATAGATCGCGTAAACGCCCCATATCAGAGGAAAAATCCTGTACATGAAGTAAATTGTGCTCGCCACTCACAACATATTCTTCCGATTTGTTTGCTTCGGCTGCATCACCTGCAGCCAAAGCAGCTGTCATCAAAACGCTCATATCCTGATGAAGTTGCCGTAGTTCTTTACGTAACCTGTCACGCATTTGAGAGAAGCTGCAGCCGATATAATTCTGACTAAGAAAATTTCCCGCCTCAGTAAGTTGTGATTGGGAATAATCACGTTCAAGCAGCAGGACACGGTTCTCAACTTCACCATCAGGCATGACGATGATCAAAAGAACACGTTTTTCGCTCAGTCGCAGAAATTCGATCTGGCGAACAGTGATTGCATTTCGCCTTGTCGAGGCGATTACGCCAGTGAAGTGAGTTAACTCGGAAAGTATGTTTGAAGCCAGAGAAATCAGACGTGATGGATTATCTGGCTGCAATTGGCCTTCCAGCTGTTGCACACGTGTGTTGTCGAGTGGCTTGGTGATCAACATGGTGTCTATGAACAGGCGATAGCCCAAGCCGGTTGGGATTCGTCCTGCTGAAGTGTGCGGACTGCTCACCAAGCCAATCTCTTCCAGATCGGCCATGACGTTGCGGATGGTTGCCGAACTGACATCCAATCCGGAATACTGTTGCAAACTACGTGAACCAACTGGCTGACCATCACTGATGTAACGTTCTACCAGAGTCTTGAGCAGGATTTGTGCACGTTCATTGAGCATAGCGTGATTCTACCATTGCATATAAATAGGATGGTCAATGACTACTTGTAATTGGCATCAAATTGCATAACAAGCTTCAGATCAAGTCAGGAAGTCTGTTTGATTGGCTTACTATCAGGCGCAGTGTGGCTTTGTCAGAACTGGGGCGATGTGGTTTAATCGTGTCCATGAAATTTCCCTTTCAAAACGTAGCGTTGATTGGCAAGCACGGGGCACAGGAGATAACTGGTCCACTGTTGCGGTTAGCCTCATTCCTGACTGCCAAAGGACTGAATGTTGTCGTGGACAGTTTGACTGCCGAAAACATTAAGGAAAGTCCATATCAAGTGATGACACTGGACGAAATGGGTAATTCGATTGATCTTGCTATTGTGCTTGGTGGTGATGGAACCATGCTGAATATTGCGCGTACCCTGTCGTTGTGGCATGTGCCGCTGGTCGGCGTTAATCAGGGAAGGCTCGGTTTTCTTACTGATCTGACACTGGATAATATGCAGGAGAGAATCGGGGAGATGCTGGATAGCAAATACATTATTGAAAAACGTTTGTTATTGGCAGCACAAGTGCTTCGCAACGATGCTGAGGTATACAGTGGCCGTGCATTCAATGAGGTCGTGGTACATCGCAACAACATAAGCAGCATGATTGAATTTGAAGTGCGGATTGATGGAGAATATCTTTATAATCAACGTGCCGACGGCTTAATTGTTGCGACGCCCACCGGTTCTACCGCCTATGCGATGTCGGCTGGTGGCCCGATATTACATCCCAGTCTGGATGTGCTCGAACTGGTTCCAATAAGTCCTCACTCCTTGAGTAACCGGCCCATCGTGGTAAAAAGTTCTTCGGTGCTGGAAATTCTGGTGCATCGCACTGACGATGTACATGTGCGCTTCGATAGCCATACCAGCTACAATCTTCAATTACATGACAAGATTATTGTCACTCGTCATCCGGCCTTTGTTAGCCTGCTCCATCCGGTGGGGCACAGTTACTACAACACGTTACGTGAGAAGCTACTTTGGAATCAAACCTTATAAATGCTGAAATTCCTGGGTATTAGAGATTTCGTCATCGTTTCTTCACTTGAATTGAATTTTTCAGCAGGTTTCACCGTGCTGACTGGTGAAACTGGTGCGGGAAAATCCATCCTGATTGACGCAGTGTCGTTGGCGCTTGGAGAAAGGGGCGATGCAGGAATGGTGCGTAACGGTTGTGAGCGTGCCGAGATTGCCGCCGAGTTTGATATTACTGCCATGCCTATGTTGCTGACATGGTTGCATGAGCAGGATATGGAAGGGGATGAGGGCATCTGTCTGCTACGTCGCGTGCTGGAAGCGGGAGGGCGTTCACGGGGTTATATCAACGGACGTAGTGCAACCTTGCAGCAGCTACGCAATGTGGGTGGTCAGCTACTTGATATTCATGGGCAACATGCCCATCAATCGTTGATGCATAGTGAAGTGCATCGTAACTTGCTGGATGGATATGCTGGTCTTGCGGAGGATACTGGCAAGACCGCAGTCTTGTATCGAGAATGGCAGACGTTGCACCGTCGACGCATCAATCTAAGTGAGAATGCTGAAGCAGTAGCAGCAGAGCGCGAATTGTTGCAGTTCCAGCGAGATGAGGTGGAAGGTCTGGGCTTCAGCGTGGCAGACTGGAAAATCTTACAGGAAGATTATGCTCGCCTTGCTAATGCATCCAGTCTGCTCGACACGGCTGCTTTTGGTTTAGAAACCTTGAGTGAATCTGATAGTGCCTGTTTAACTCAACTCAATGCTTTGACTGTACGCTTGAATGAAGGTATGACACATGATGCCAGCCTTTCAGAAACACTGAAAATATTGGAAAGTGCTCAAGCGGAGATGCAGGAAGCAGTCTATTTGCTTCGTCACTACCAGCAACGTCTGGATACCGATCCGCAACGACTACATGAGCTGGAGCAACGCATTCAGAATGTGATGGATATTGCCCGTAAATATCGCGTTGCGCCTGAGCATCTGGATGATGTGCTGCAGGATATTGTTTCCCGGCTGGCAGAATTGGGTGGAGATGCCGATCTGGTCGACTTGGAACAGCATGAAAAAACTGCACAAGAAAATTACCTGATAGCAGCGCAGAAATTATCTGCAGGACGAAAGAAAGCGGCTACCAAACTTGCCGGAGAGATTACTTCAGCGATGCAGACCCTGGCGATGAAAGATGGAAACTTTGCGGTGTTATTAACGCCATTGGCCGAAGGTAATGCTTATGGTTTGGAGGAAGTGGAATTTCAGGTTGCCGTCAATCCTGGTGTGCCGGCACGTAGTTTGTCCAAAGTTGCATCGGGCGGAGAGCTTTCACGCATCAGTCTTGCAATTCAAGTTGCAACCTCCAAGGTCGCAAGTGTGCCCACCTTGATTTTTGATGAAGTTGATAGCGGAATAGGCGGAAGTGTGGCGGAAATAGTCGGGAAGTTACTCAAAAAGCTGGGCAAGGATTTCCAGGTTTTGTGTGTTACGCATTTGCCGCAGGTCGCTGCGACAGCAGACTTTCAATGGCGTGTGAGCAAAATGGTGGAAAAGGGAATTACGTTGAGCCATATCAGTATTCTAAACAACGAACAGCGTGTCGAAGAGATTGCTCGTATGTTGGGTGGAGTAAAGATTACGGAGACCACGCGCAAGCATGCTGCAGAAATGTTGGGCGCGGAGGCTTGAGGTATCATGGCGCAGTTGAAGATTATGGAAGTGGTTGTCTATGATGATCCGTAACATATTGGTTTTGTTTATCCTGTTGTTGCTATCCTCTTGCGGGAGAGTTACCGGGCCTTTCTCCGTTTACAAAATGGACATTCGACAGGGAAATCTTGTAACTGCAGATATGCGCGAAAAATTGAAGCTCGGTATGTCCAGACAGCAGGTTCGTTATGTCCTTGGTACGCCAATGGTAAACGATGCATTTCACGGTAACCGTTGGGATTACATCTATATGCTGGAACATCGGGGCAAACGGACAGAACATCAACGTTTGACAGTATATTTTGAGGGAGACGAATTGGTTAAGATTGATGATAGTTTTAAGCCAATTAATACTGCGACAAAAAATGCTGCGCCTGATACCTCTACAACTTCATCCAATCAATAGACAATAATTAAGGTATAGCATGAGTAAAATAAAAATCGCAATTGCTGGCAGTAGCGGACGCATGGGACGCATGCTACTGGAATCTGTTATGCAGTCTGAAGACATGGTGTTATGTGCAGCACTGGAACATACCGCCAGCCCGTTGCTGGGTCGTGATGTGGGATCATTGTCTGGCGAGCCAAACGATGTAAAGATCAGTGCAGATGTGGAAGCAGTTCTGCAAGGTGTGGACGTGTTGATTGACTTCACGCGTCCCGAAGGCACGTTGTATCATCTGGATATCTGTCGCAAGCTCGGCGTGAATATGGTGATAGGCACGACAGGTTTTAATGCGCAACAAAAGGCACTACTCGGTGCTGCTGCCCAAGATATCGGTATCGTATTTGCTCCAAACATGAGCGTTGGTGTCAACCTGGTGTTCAAATTGCTTGAAACGGCCTCCAGTGTATTATCAGAAGGTTATGATATCGAAATTATCGAAGCGCACCATCGTCACAAAGTAGATGCCCCATCCGGCACTGCGTTAGGTATGGGAGAGGTGGTAGCAAAAGCACTGGGGCGCGATCTGGATAAATGTGCTGTATATGGCCGGGAAGGTGTCACTGGTGAGCGTGATCCATCCACGATAGGTTTTGCTACCGTGCGCGGTGGCGACATCGTTGGAGACCATACAGTGCTCTACGCAGGTATGGGCGAACGTATCGAGATCACTCACAAAGCTTCCAGTCGCGCTACTTTCGCACAGGGGGCACTACGCGCCGCACGTTTTCTTAAAGCCAACATCGCAGGCATGTACGACATGCAGGATGTATTGGGATTGAAGTGAATTCGTTGAGCCTATTCATTCCATAATAATCTGCAGCATAAAACATGCGAACTTGTTTTGCATCACAAAATATCCAGCACACACTCTGGCGGACGACCAATGATGGCTTTATTGCCATTGATAACGATGGGGCGCTCGATGACTTTGGGATACTGAACCATCAAATGGATTGATTCTGTCCGCGACAGGTTTTTTCCCATGAAATGAAGCTTGAACTCATCCTCTCCCTTGCGCATCAGTGCCTCTGGCTTTACAGCTAGTTTGCTAAGTATCTGATCCAGCTCAGACTCCGATGGTGGTGATTTCAGATATTCAATAATTTCCGGTGCTATGCCTTTTTCTTGAATCAAGGCCAGTGTTTGGCGAGATTTTGAGCAGCGAGGATTATGGTAAATGGTGACAGGCATCATATTTTCCTTTCATGAGCGTAAAAACCAGGTTAAATCAGTAAGCTGACCATAACAAATAGATGTGATGTTGAGAAGCAGAATCAGCAGGGCTGGACTTAAGAAAAACTGAAAAATGACAGTTGTCTGGCGCAACTGTTATATATGATTTGGGGAGTTGTTCTGCGTTATACCTGATTGATACTTATCCGCTAATCAACTATAATTCGCGTCAATTCAAAGGCGGGATGAACCGTGCGTTCATCCCGCTTCTTTACGTCTTATTTTGGGAGTTATCCGGTGCCGCAAACGAACCCTGCCATTCTTGTTCTTGCTGATGGAACGGTGTTTCGGGGCAATAGTATCGGGGCTTCCGGCAGCAGTGTCGGCGAGGTGGTGTTCAATACTGCAATGACAGGTTATCAGGAGATTCTCACCGATCCTTCCTACTGTAAGCAGATCGTTACGTTAACTTATCCGCACATTGGTAATGTGGGCGTGAATACCGAGGATGTGGAGTCACGTCAGGTATTCGCCAGCGGGTTGGTGATACGTGACCTTTCCATGACGGTGAGTAATTTTCGCAGTACACAATCTTTACCGGATTATTTAAAAGCCAATAATGTTGTGGCGATTGCGGGGATTGATACCCGCAAGTTGACGCGAATTTTGCGTAGCGGTGG
>Ga0316190_10002586_pt1 | contig 13143 bp, 10 predicted proteins | sample Eddworburrow2_MG_FD_204929 | JGI IMG/M metagenome (GOLD analysis project Ga0316190, IMG submission 204929) | Coastal sediment microbial communities from Maine, United States - Eddy worm burrow 2 | ecosystem: Environmental > Aquatic > Marine > Coastal > Sediment | place: USA: Maine | collected... | reverse complement strand
TCGATGTAAGCCCTTTTCAAGGTGCGCCGGAAGAAGAAGCGGTAAAAAAAGAAAAATTATTCCCATCGGATCCGCTACCTTTGGATGGTCTTAAATCTGCTGATGTTGATCTGAAATTTAATGCAAAAAAGCTGATCACTAAAGACTTAACAATCGATGATGTGAACCTGAATTTAATATTAAACAATGGCAAGTTGCAGATAACACAAAATGCGAAGGCTGTTGGCGGCACAATTTCAGTAGATCTAAATCTAGACGGCAGCAATGGTAAGACAGCTACGCTAAGCAACAATATTGAATTAAAACAAATTGAGCTTGGTCAATTACCTGCAGTTAAAGAAAAAGAAATTCTAACGGGTGGAAAAACAGATATAACGATTAAAGCAAATGGTTCAGGTGCGAGTGTAAGTGCCATTATGGCAGGTTTAAATGGAAAACTTCTGATAACTATAGGTTCCGGAAAAATATCAAGTAAAGCAATGGAACTCGCAAGTGCAGACGCACTTATGAGCACCCTCTCCATGTTAAACCCAATGGCAGAAGGAAGTGATGGCAGCTTACTCGAATGTGCTGTAGTCAATTTTGATATTAAAGGTGGTATTGCTACTGCGGACAATGGAATTGCGATGTCTACAAACCAGATGAATATTCTTGGTGGCGGTAATATCAACTTAAAAACAGAAACATTGGATATTGGTATAGCACCAAAAGCAAAAGAAGGTGTTGGACTTAATGTTGCTCAGCTTGCTGCACTGGTGCGACTCGGTGGCACATTAGCCAACCCAACGCCAAAAGCGGATACCGAAGCAGCACTGAAGAAAGGCTTGGCCGCTGGTGCTGCGGTAGCCACAGGAGGACTATCTTTACTTGCTGGAGAATTACTGGGTGGTGATGATGATGCTGGAAACCCCTGTGATATTGCACTAGGCAAAGCGCCAAAGAAAACAGCTGAAAAACCAGCAGCAGAAAAGAACACTGCAGAAAAAACAACAGATACGGTAAAAGATGCAGCAAGTGCAGTTGGCGATAAACTTAAGAGCCTGTTTTAATCCTAAGGCGTTATCGTAACGTCAAGAGGCAGCTCGTTTAAGCGTAATGCGAAATCTTGCAACCATGATTCCGGGAGTTTTTTAATCGCTTTCACTTCAGGCTGCAATGAGGGTCGCTCGACGCCATAAAGCAATACACCTTTGACAGGAATATCCCGGCTTATGGTCGCTTTAAGTAAATTAATATAGGCCTCTGTTTCAGTTTTACTGGGTGGTTTATTTTTATATGAAAATACGCACGTCTGTATCCAGGTTGGGCAAAGATCAGCCGACACCTTTAATCGTTTGAGCGTAGAACTATTTGAACCTCTTATTTGATTTATAGTTGCAATACCCGTTGGAGTAGCACTATCAATCTTGAACCAGACTTCACCATTAATTTTGGCAAGCTTTCTCAAGCCCTTCTTAACATGCTCCCGATTCACCATGCTGCCATTGGTGATCAACACGCATTTAATAGAATTCAATAATCCATATTCTTTCAGTATAAGCTCAATCAAATTAACAACCTGATCAAATTCATTGGCTGTAGTCGGTTCGCCATTTCCAGATATCGCAATATCTTTGATCACCCGATATTCATCTGGCACCTCTTCCCTGTCATAGAAATCTCCATGAACAACATCGGCCAGAAAATTACGCAGTTCATGGCTTAATTTATCCAGGTTAACAGCAGGTGCACTCCCACGAATTAAATTTGGCACCTGACAATAGATACAACGCCAGTTACAGGCATTGTTAATATTCAGGTTAATACCAATTGATAACCCACCGGCACGACGGGAAAGAACAGGATAAACATAAGTCAGACCAGCCTTATCACGGCTATGGTCAGTGGTAGTAAGCATTACAATGTGGATTTATGGTTGTGGTCGTATTGTTAATAATTATACCAAAACAAACATCACTAATGCATATAATCTATTCTTAAGCTGCATTAGCGATAACCGCATAGAGCGGATCGCCCACATCTGGACTACAATCCATGAATTCAATGTTTTCAAACGCGCCTGACTCTAATAGATAGGTCCTCAGTAAATATTTCCGATCTTGATCAGCAAGAGAAAGCCAGGCAGCTGTCGCCTTGGTTTCAAAAACACGATTCGAATAAGTGATAATAATAGGTGAATTTCTTTTTAATAATCGTCCTATTTCTTTAAGCACAGCCACAGGATGTATCAAGTAATCTATAGACACGCAGATAGTACACGCATCAAATTCGTTTTCGTTAAAGGGTAATTCGGGCTGTTTGTTTAGATCATGGACAAGCCATTCATCAAGCTGCTTATTCCTGGCAAGTTCCCTTGCGTTCATGCCCAGTCCTACAACCCTTTTATAATCGATGTCTTCAGGAAAATGGCTGACCCAACTGCTCATCAAATCGAGAATAGCAGCGTCAGCTGACAAGTGTTTTCTATAGAGTTCGGTGACCGCTTGAATAGCACCAGCATCAATATGTGTAACAAATCGCGGGATCTTATAAAAAACCTCATCAGACGCTTCGTCTGCGCGTCGATAAGCATCATTTGATAATTTGACTGTAAAGTTCTTCTCAAACGGCATGATGCGTAGAGTAAATCAAGAGATGCTAGCTAGTAAAGTCCCGTATACATTCCAGGGCTCATCAATAACATAATCAAAGAATTATGTTTTAAAGTGACCCACTAGCTTGTCGAGTTCGTTGAATTTCATTTCAATGTGAGAACCGATCTGTTGTGTCTTGGTTGCACCTTCAGCAGTCTTCTTGCCTACATCGTTAATATTAACAATACTTCGATCAAGTTCGTCAGTAACGCGTGATTGTTCTTCCGTAGATGTCACAATCTGCATGTTCATGTCCGTAATAATAGAAACGCTGTCTTCGATTTTGCGTAATGCATCACTTGTATTTGCTGCTTGCTCAACGCTGACAACGGCTTTTTTACAGCTATTATCTATTCGCTCGGAAACGGTTTTAGATAGTGTCTGTAGTTCTATAACTGTATCATGGATTTCTTGTATAGACTCATGTGTGCGAGTAGCCAAAGTTCTAACTTCATCCGCCACGACAGCAAACCCTCTGCCCTGTTCACCAGCACGTGCCGCTTCAATAGCTGCATTCAGAGCAAGGAGATTTGTTTGCGCAGCTATATTGTTAATAACGTCCAGAACCGATCCTATATTTTCGCTATTATCTTTCAGTTTCGTGATGCTTTCAGCAGCCTCATTAATTTCCTGCGCAAGAACATTAATTGTTTCACGAGACTCATCAACAGATCTTTTACCATTAACCGCATCTACCTGTGCTTCCTGAACTGCTGTCATTGCATTCGCAGTAAGTTCTGCTACTTGTTTTGAAGCCGCAGACATTTCAGTAATTGCTGAAGCAACAAGTTCTGTCTCACTGTTTTGTTGTTCAATATCAACGCTTGTAGAATATGCAATCTGTGATAATTCAGTCGCCTCACCAACCAGTGATGCCGTTGTGCTTTTTGTATTGTTGATAGTGCCATGTATTTTTGATACAAACTTATTGAATGCCCTTGCAACATCAGTTATCTCATCATTTCCAACTTGCTCCAACCGACTAACTAAATCACCTTCTCCTTCTGCAATGTCTTCCATTGCCACGGCAACCTTTTTCAACGCAACGATAATTGTGCGGCCAAGAAAATAAATTAATGCGCTAGAAACAATAGAAATGATTATTATCATTGCAATAGTGATAATTACTGCCATATTTGCAAATGCTGTTGCTTGATCTGATGTTGTATTTGCCAGTTGCAATGCTTCATTTTTCATACTGGTGATCTCGTCAACCAATGCGTTGAACTGCTTGCTTTCCGGGCCTGTGGCATTAATAAATGCACCTTCACGATAGCCATCGAAACTCTGTTGCCTGGTGTACTTCACCAGAGCACTGTAATTTCTCCACATACCATCAAGAGCCTGATATTCGCTAACATGTTTTTTTAGTTCTTCTACTGCGCTATCAATTCCACTAATTTGACTATCAAAGTTCGAGCCGACCTTATGCCGAATAGTATCATCAGGTGCCATAACGATAGAGAGTGACGTTTCTCTTAAACTATTAATCGGCTGAAGAAGTTTATCTGCTAGAAAAGAAACCTTTTGCCCTGATTGATAGACACTATCAATGCTTTGAAGGTTTTTATAATTAGAATACAAACTATAAATACCAATGGAAATAACGGCCAAGACAATAGTTGCAGCCATAATCGTTAATTTATTTTTTATCGTTATATTTTTCACGGCATTATCCTTAATTTGCTGTTATTTGAATGGGAGCTTGAAAATTCTTTTCTACTACTTTTACGGGTCTCTTGAGTTCTTCAGGATAGGGGCCTTCTCGTAATGACCAGTGGTCATTTGTTATTTCTATTTCCCATAGTGGAATACTGGCGACTTTATAAGGCGTAAAAATAACTTCTTTGTTTGTAGCTAGCACTTTATTGGGTCCCGGCGTGAAAAGCATGTAGCCATTGTCGTAGACATGGCGCATTATTTTTTCACTTGTGTGTACAAATTCACTCGTCCCAACTGATGTCGTAAACAGTTTTTCTACATATTCATCTAAGGTACTATCAGGGGAAATCGTGCTCCAGACATTATAGGTTCTGTAAACAAGAAAGACTGTCCACGGATGATTGTAATACCAATCATCTAACCCCCATATTAGTAAATCCCAATTTTTTGTATTGTTACCCGCATTAGTTGTTAACAATTGTCCAAATACATCTGTTTCACTGCTGGTATATTCAACATCAAGCGTGACACCGACTTTATTTAATTGATATTCGATACCTTTTATTAACCATTTAAATCTGTCTTGTGCATAAAACTTAAGTGTTAAACCATTTAAAATTGTTTTCAGCTCTTTTTGTATCTCTGGATCATCAGGATCATGCTGTTCCGAATAGGGACGCAAGGTTTTGACTATCTCACTTACACCAGGAAAGCTTGCCGCTGCTGTGGTCGGGTGTGTGACACCTTCGCCGTCATAAACGAAATTAAGCAAGTTTTTCTGGTTAATGGCACGATTTAAAGCAACCCTGACCTTTTTATCCTGCAATTTCGGATTGCCATTGATTAAATTAATTTGAATAGAAAAGTTATTGTTAGATGGTGATTTGACGACCTTTGCATAAGGAGACAAAATTGTTTCCACCTTACTAGAGAATGGAATTGTAGCAATATCGATTTCACCTTCATTATTTTTTACGGATTGCATCGCATCGCCAGCACTCATTTTCGGATAGATCGTAACATTTTCAACTTTCGGGAAACGTTTGTCCCAATAGTATGGATTTGCTTTTAATCTAACTTCATCGGTGCTTCTATCCCCTTCTACATAACCCTCAGTTAAAATATAGGGACCTAAACTATAAGGTCCTGGTTCGGCAAGGTTTGGACAAGTGGCTTTACCGTTCCAGCCGAACTTTTCCAGATATTCTGGTGTATAAAAATGCATCCAGATAGTGTCATTAAAAAATTGACCATACTTTTCTGTTAGATGAAAACGTACGGTATATTGGTCAACTTTTTCTGCATAATCGAAAACATTATGAATATTGGTAAATACGAAAGGCTTTTTCTTGAAAAACTCCATGTTCATTACAACGGAATCAGCATCAAATTTACTACCGTCCTGAAACCTGACGCCTTCGCGCAATTTAAACTCATAGGTAGTATCGTCTAGCTGTTTATGACTTATCGCAACATCATACTCCCAGCCCTTCTCATTATTTTCCGGTCGTATAAGTCCAGAGCTAATAGCGTGAGATGTATAGATATAAGGAAGACTTGGAATAGAAACTTTGATATGAGAACCAGATGCTAATTTAGGGGCAACTCGACTTTCGGCGTCATCCTCACGCAAAACCAAGGGCTCATATAATGCAGGCTCAATATTCTCAGCAGCACATATATCGGTAATTAAAAATATAAGGATTAACAAACTTTTTAAATTTTTCACGCTTAACATTCCCTCGTACTAGGTGAATATGAGAATTCAAAACATTATTTTTATTCTAAAACTCAAGTTCTGTTAATAGAGACTTGAATCGTTAATCACTGTATGTAACGTCACAAAACCGTGAACCTTTAGAATATTATGTTTGTTTTACTGTCCGAGTATTCAGTCAATAAAGATACCGAATATCATAAAACACGTTAAGCGTTTACGAGCATATATTTAATTCCATGTACATGTGGAGATTATGATCAGCCAGCTAGTTTAGGAAAGTTTTTACTGCAGATGCAGTTAGGTGATGCGGTTTTTTTAATTCAAGCTGCAGGGAAGTTTTTAATAAGCTGCTGTATCAATATGCATTGATACAGCAGCTTGACTAACGCTTATTAAGATTGAGAGAACAAATTTAAATCTAAAAAAGAATAGACTAAAGTTTTACCAAGGTAACGACTTAACTAGATGCCATGTCTTTGCAGGCTTTTAATGCAACAGCGCGTACACTTGTTGATGCTTTCTTAGCTTTAAACATCATTGGCTCACCAGTAAATGGATTTATGCCTTTACGCGCTTTTGTCGCAGGCTTTTTAACGCGCTTAAGTTTTACACCTAATTCAGGCACCATGAATTCACCACAACCACGTGCTTTCAGATGGCGTTGCGCTTGTTCTGACAAGGACGCTAATACTGCTTTCACATCTTTTTTTGATACTTCTGTAGCATCTGATATTTCTGCAATAACTTGTGCTTTCGTCATTCTATCTTTGACAGAGGTTAATTTATTCGTGGCCATGAGCGCTCCCTTTATGTTTTAAGTTAAATTTTGAATTTAATACGGACGCGTATTGTAACGCATTAATCAATCTTTCTATCTAATTTTTTCTCTTAAATGCTAATAAAATAGCGTGAGCATGACATTTAGAAATATTGAGCTCGCATTCAAGAAACATTATTAACAAAAGAAACTGAAGAAGTATTTGACTCAGCTTAAGAAAGCTTTTTTATTGACTAATTAATGGTGCCCGGGGCCGGAATCGAACCGGCACGTCCGTAAGGACGAGGGATTTTCTTACCAACTACTATTTTCATAGCTGCGTCACTTAAAACGCATTTGTGGTCTGGACTTTCTCTTTACCCTATTTTAATCTTCATTAAAACATAGGCAGGAGCCGTCAAGTCTCTACACTTCCCTCATATACAATATATGAAGCTACATAAGTACTCTGAAGAGCAACTAATCGAAGCTGTTAAATCATCAACTTCGTTTAGACAAGTCTTGCAAAGACTAAATGTCGCGCCATACGGCGGCAATTATGATGTTCTAAGGAAAGCACTAAAGTTCTTTAACCTAGATACATCTCATTTTACCGGTCAAGCATGGAATAAAGGGAAAAAACTACCTCCCAAAATAAATATCAATCAGTATCTCAAAAATGAGTTGCCGATTCAGTCATACAAGCTCAAGAACAGACTTCTAAAAGAAGGATTTCTTGAACATAAATGTTCCAACTGCAATCGACGTAACTGGTTGAATCAACTCATTCCATTAGAACTAGACCATATTAACGGGAACAATAAAGACAACAGTTTAAAAAACCTTCGTCTCTTATGCCCCAATTGCCACGCACTTACTCCAACATACAGAAGTAAGAATCGCACTAAGGTTTAGCTCGGGATTGCCACCATCATTAACATGCTGAGGTTTCCCCGAATTTGACTCCATTCACACCAAGTGTTTCCAGCTTGGGTGCTCAATTTACTTAAGTCCCTTGCGTCTACCAATTCCGCCACCCGGGCTAAAGGGTGATTACTTAATACTACATCTAAAACAATAAATTTTGGAGGCTGAGCCCGGAATTGAACCGAGGTACACGGTTTTGCAAACCGCTGCATAACCACTCTGCCACTCAGCCAGAGTTACTATTTTACTAATTTCTTCGCCTGCAAAATACAAAACCCCGGAAATACCGGGGTTTCCATAATTTGGAGCGGGAAACGAGATTCGAACTCGCGACATCCTCGTTGGCAACGAGGTGCTCTACCACTGAGCTATTCCCGCAAAGGACGCATATTGTAGCTTCGGCTTTTAAGGTGTCAATCAAATTACCAAATTATTCTTTTAATTGTGGCCAAGCCGCTAATAAATACTGAATCATAGATATCAAAGTTAAAATTGCAGCGATATAGAGCAGAACTAGACCAATTTCATATACGGGTATGCCATAAACGGATGTTTTGAAAATAAGAAAGCCCAATGCGAGCATTTGAGCGGTTGTTTTTATCTTGCCCAAAACGGAAACAGCAACCCTGCTACGTGCACCTATTTCGGCCATCCATTCACGTAATGCCGAGACAGTAATTTCACGACCAATAATGATTGCCGCAGGTAATGCCATATGAATAACAGGATTTTGCTGGACGATTAAAACCAGCGCCACTGCAACCATTAATTTGTCTGCGACAGGGTCTAGAAATGCGCCTAATGATGAAGTTTGGTTTAATTTTCTAGCGAGGTAACCATCCAGGATATCGGTAAGCGCCGCAAATGAAAAAACAAGACACGCAAAAAGGTTGTTCCATTTGAATGACGAATAAAACACCGCGACAAAAACGGGGATCAACAAAATGCGCAATAATGTTAATTGATTAGGTATATTCATAAATTAGGGTGAAATGTTTCATATATCTTTTGGGCCAGGCTTTTACTAATCCCGGGCACAATTGCCAAATCGTCCACGCCAGCCTTGGCAACGCCTTGTAAGCCACCAAAGTGTTTTATCAAACTTTGACGGCGTTTGTTCCCGATTCCTTCTATATCTTCGAGTGTAGAACGGTTACGCGTATTTTTTCTTCGTTGTCGATGTGCTGTTATTGCAAAACGATGCGCTTCATCTCGAATATGTTGTATTAGATGTAGCGCTGGAGACGAACTATCACAGTCTATTGTCTTATTTTCAAGTGCCAGAATTAAGTTTTCCAGTCCCGGCTTCCTTGATGGGCCTTTAGCGACGCCTAATATAGGAATATGCCTGATTTGTAATTCATCGAGTTCTTTTTTTGCGACGCCTATTTGACCTTTACCACCATCAATTAGAATAAGATCTGGCAGTTTTGCATCTTCTTTAACGAGTCGTGTGTATCGGCGTCTAATAACTTGGCTCATGGCCGCATAATCATCACCTTTGGTAATGTTTTTAATATTAAATTGACGATACTGCGAGTTCATAGGCCCGTCTGGTCCAAACACGACACATGAGCCAACCGTTGATTCGCCTTGTGTATGGCTAATATCAAAACATTCCATACGTTCGACAGGTTCTTTAAACGAGAGCAGTTCCTGCAAGGCATCAAAGCGTTTATGTTGGCTCTTGGTGCTCGCCAATTTATATTTTAGTGTCAGAACTGCGTTTTCTTGTGTCATGGCGAGCCATTTTGCACGTTCACCTCTGACCCTGGCTTTAAGTTTGACTTTTTTTCCTGCTTTTTCCGAAATGACAGCTTCGATTAATTCAATACCCTCAATATCATGACTGATTAATATTTCAGCAGGTATTTTTTGTTGTGTATCCGGGTTTAAATAAAACTGGCTCAGAAACGCCTTTACTAATTCTGCTTCTGATTGCTCATCGATATATTGCGGATAATAACTTCGGCTACCCAAATTTAGACCAGAACGGATAATAACCAGCTGTATACAGGCATGATTGGCGTTTGTAGCGCAGGCAATAATATCAAGATCGCCCGCGTCAGTACTGATATGTTGTTTTTCCTGAACATCACGTAACGATCGTATTTGATCACGCAATCTGGCAGCAAGTTCAAAATCCAATGCGTCCGAAGCCCTTTGCATAGGTTCATTCAGTGATTTTATTACTTCATCATTTTTACCCTCGAGAAATAATGTCGCATGCTTGATATCACGTTGATAATCTTCTTTTGACAGCAACTCCACACAGGGGGCAGAACAACGCTTGATTTGATATTGCAAACAGGGTCGGGAGCGGTTTGCAAAGACACTGTCCTCGCAAGACCTGATCATGAATAATTTCTGCAATAAATTTAGTGTGCGCCTGACTGAACCAGCGCCAGGATAAGGACCAAAATACTTCCCCTTACCTTTTAATGCGCCTCGATGGTAACGAAAATGGGGGTAATCATGGTCACTTGATAAATAAAGATACGGATAACTTTTGTCATCTCGAAATAAGATGTTGTACCGCGGTTTGTAACTTTTTATCAGATTATTTTCGAGGATCAATGCCTCGTTTTCAGTATGCGTGATGGTGACTTCAATATTTTCAACCTGTTTAATCATCACCTGTGTCTTTGGCGAGTCCGCCTGGCTGCGGTTGAAATAGCTCGATACGCGTTTTTTCAGGTTCTTTGCCTTGCCCACATAGATGACTTTTCCTTGGGCATCCTGCATGCAATAGACACCAGGAAGACTGGTTAATGTCTTAAGAAATGGTTTTGAGTCAAATGGCATAACGCTAGAGCTTCAGCTGAACCTTTATCTGGACGAAAATATCGTTAAACATCGCTGCGGTCAGTCTTCTTGTGTTTGTGTTGTATCTACTGCAATGATAAGAATCAATGATTTCACGCCCATCATCAAGCTTATGAATTTCACCATGTATAAACGGATAATCTGATTGTTTTAATGACAATGCCTTAATAACGGCTTTATGTGATATTAGGCCAAGGCACAGGATTACCGATTTTTTATCGATTGCCTTCAATTCTTCAACTAAATAAGAATTACAGGTATTAATTTCGTCGCCAACTGGCTTATTCGCTGGAGGTAAACATTTCACCGCATTAGTTATCCGACAATGCTTTAATTTTAAGCCATCGCTCAAATCAGTCGATATCGGCTTATTACTAAACCCATGCTTATGCAGCATTTCATAGAGGATAATACCGGCATGATCCCCGGTAAATGGTCTACCTGTCGCATTCGCACCGTGTAAACCGGGGGCGAGTCCGACGATCAATAATTTTGGTTTATTGGCGCCAAAGGCGGGAACAGGTCGTGAATGATAATCCGGAAATTTTTCGCGTGTTTCTTTAAGAAAGCGACTTAACCTTGGACAAGAACGGCATTCAATATCGAAAAGAGCATTATTTTTTGACAAAATCTATACCTAGAATAAACATTATATATATCATGTAAGATAATGTTATTAAAAGAAATAATTAATTTACTATCTGTACAGCAACTAACATTACAGGTAACCATACTTAATTCAACCTAATAATCATAACTCTACAAATCCACGTAAAACTTTCATAAATATCAATCACTTAATTAAATATTAGTTCAAGCGTCTTTTTATAGTAATAAATTACACAGTCTAATTAAAGTGAGTTGCACTGTATAAATTAGATCAGTGATTACAGTTAATCTTTATTAATATTAATTAGATATAAATACTATATGATATTTAACATTATGCCTTGACAACAATATTATATTGTTATATTTATACTGTATATTTACACAGTCTAATTATAATAAATGCTAACAAGTAAGCAAATAATTGAACTCACGGGGATATCCCGAGCAACGCTAAATAATTACATAGCGCTCGGTATTCTACAAAAACCGTCGGTTCAACGCACAAAAAGTGATGATGGACGTGCACCGCGTATTGGTTATTTTCCGGATGAAGCCCTTGAGCAAATAAAACAGGTGCAACAACTTAAGAAGGAAGGCTTATCCATGTCAGTTATTACTGAACGTTTAAACAAAAATAATAAGAATTCAGATTCAGTCACCCCTTTTCCGGATCAACAATTTGGTGAAAAACCAGAAAAAGACACTAGAAGACTGCTCACCCTCGAACTCGGAATAGATGATATTCCCGGGCCAGCCTACATGGTCAATAACAACTTTGAGGTGGTCTGGTGGAATGATGATGCTGTTGAACAACTTTTCGGACAAGAAAATTCTATGCAAGGGGACATTGAGGAACGAAACATATTTCGCTTGCTCATGGAGTCGACCACTACCCGGAAAATGGTTGAATGGCAGGAAATTGTGTCCGATCACCTCGAAACAGCAAAGAAACGCTTGTCACGCAAAAATATCGCGTCTATCTACAGCTCTCTTAGTCCTGATGATGCCAGAGTACTTGATGAGCTCTATGAATCTGTTGAGGCACTCGATGAAATGCCCGTGATTCATTATCCGGTAAACTTAAACAGCGCATCAGAAGAAATCACGCCTTATAATTTATATGCCTGTTTTTTTCGTGAAGGGATATTATTTGCCTATGCAAAATCTGAAATGGATTGCTCCCCTCTTCTAGAACTTCTATCCAGACGTGACCATGTTATTCGCAATCTACTCAAAAAACGAAAACCATTCCTGACACCGCTGTCCGTCATGGTGGCTGATTTACAAAACTCAGTTCAAATTTGTGCTGAGTTACCGCCTGATGAGTATTTCGAACTCATCAATCATATTTGGCAGGCCGCAGAACCTATTTTCCGGAAATATTACGGGACACATGGCAAACATGTTGGTGATGGCATGGTTTATTATTTTTTCCCGCAACCCGATAGCAACTATATCTTGAACTCGATTCATTGCGCCCATGATTTGAAAAACATGATGAGTAAAGTAAGCCGCGAATGGCAAACACGTAAAAACTGGCTTCATTCACTACATTTGAATACAGGCCTTCATGAAGGTCAAGAATGGTTTGGCACCTATCATAGTGGTACCAATCTGGAGTTTACCGTATTGGGAGATACCATTAATCACGCTGCACGGATTAGCGACTTGGCCAGGAACGGTTCTATTTGGGCAACAAAAAACATGTTGGGCAGTTTAACCTCGCAAGAACGCAAACAATTGCGATTTGGAATTAGACGAACAACTGAAAATGCTGAAGAAATTCTCGTTAAAGATATTTATTCAAGAATCTCGAGCCTTGTTGATTTAAACGAAGGGCGCAATTATAAATTTAATGATATTGCAATGCTTCCGGTTACAGAAATAGTTGATATAGAAGAGTCATAACAAAAATATATCTAATAACTTTTATGCTTGGATGAGCATATACAAATAATAATAAATCTAAAATGAATTATATTGGTCGATATAAGTTGGAAAACAAG
>Ga0316190_10002585_pt1 | contig 13143 bp, 11 predicted proteins | sample Eddworburrow2_MG_FD_204929 | JGI IMG/M metagenome (GOLD analysis project Ga0316190, IMG submission 204929) | Coastal sediment microbial communities from Maine, United States - Eddy worm burrow 2 | ecosystem: Environmental > Aquatic > Marine > Coastal > Sediment | place: USA: Maine | collected... | reverse complement strand
GACCCGAGTGTTGGGCTTCGCGCAACGCGATGAGCGCCCCGCCGGCCGCTTCGGCACCGGCGTGGGTCCATGCCGGCACGCCCACCGCCATGAGGGGTCGGCGGTCCGCCTCTCCGGTCAGCACCATCGCCCCGGATGCGGCCTGCACGATCAGGTCGGTGGCCGCGTAGCCGGCCTTGGGCCCGTCGGGCCCGAAGGCGGTGATCGATACCCACACCAGTCGGGGGTTGATCGCCGACAGCTCCTCGTACCCGAGCCCCCTCGCCTCCCAGGTGCCCGGGTCGTCGGACTCGATGAGGATGTCGGCCCTCCGCACCAGCTCCTCGAATGCGGCCCGATCGTTGGCGTCGTCGACGTCCAGGACCACGCTGCGGTTGCCTCTGGCCATGGCCCACCAGGTGATCGATCGTTCCGGATCGGCACCTCCGCCGGCGAACGCGCCCTGGTGGCGGGCGGCGGATCCTCGCGGTTGTTCGACGTGGACGACGTCGGCGCCCAACTCCGAGAGCAGGCGCGAGCAGAACAAGCCTCGCTCGTCGCTCAGATCGATTACCCGGTATGGCGACAACATGGCGGCAGGCTAGCTCCACTCGGTCCTGTCGATCTCGTGAGACGGTGACAAGTTGTTCCGTGAGGCGCGCCGTCATGGAACATTCTGAGTTGGGGGGAGGTTTCACCAACGTGCATCAGCGAGCGGAGCGGCCCCGGTTTGAGTTATCCCTTCTGGGTGGGGTCGCGCTCGTGGTCGGATTGGTCGCCGTGAGTGTGTGGGCGTTCACCGGCTCGAATGAGGCGGTGATCAACATGGCCGGAGAACGGGTCAGCCCGAGTGCTGCCTACAACCCTGTAGCGGCCGGTGAGGACCTCCCGGACGGCTTCCGTCAGCTGTTGCCTCGCGATGCCATCAACCCGATCTACGAGCCGAGCTTTGTCAACGCGGCGAGCGTGACCTGGCCCCCGGATGCCCAGGTGATCGGCATCGTGTCCGGCGATGAGGCCAAGGCCTACCCCGTCAGTTTTCTCAACTCGCGGGAGATGGTGATCGACCAGCTCGATGGGATTCCACTGCTCGTCAGTTGGTGACCGTTGTGCGCAACGGCGATGGTTCATCGCCGAGACGTCGGAGGCGAGATACTCGTGTTCGGGAACCAGGGTGCGCTCTGGGGCAATGCCATGACCTGGTGGGATCATGATACAGGGAGCATCTGGAGTCAGCCGCTGGGTGAGTCGATCGCGGGGCCGCGAAAGGGTGACCGCCTGGAGCTGTTCCCGGTCCAGTTCACGACATGGGATGCCTGGCGGGAGGCCAATCCCTCCACGTTGGCCCTCGATGCGCCGGCGGCCGTCACCGGTTTCGATCTGGAGCGATTGTTGATCGTCGTCGAGTTCGGCGATGAAGCGGTGGGCTATCCGGTGGCCGAGGTCCAACGACTCGGGGTGATCAACGATGTCGTCGCCGGGGTCGAGATCGCGGTGGTGACCGATCCGAACGCTCCTGCTCGTTGGGCGGTGTTCTCTCGGCGGCTGGATGATCGGGTTGTCGAGCTGGTCGTGGAAGACGGGGAGCTGCACGACCTGGAGACCGCGACGATCTGGGACCCAAATCTTGGAATCGGCCGTGATGGCGAGCTGGCCGGCGAAGTGCTCAACAAGTTGGCCGCCATCACCTCGTTCCCCGACGATTACGACACATTCTGGCCGGACGGGATCGTCTGGACGCCGTGACCCGGCTCCTGGAGTTGTTGCGCGCTGACGACCGCACCTGGTCGCGGCGATCCAGTGCCCCTCCAGCGATGGCGGCGGTAGTGGCCATCGGAGCGGAGATCGTCATGGCATGGAACCGTTTCGGACCGCAGGTGCTTGCGGGGCCGAGAGCGTCGACCCGTTTCATTCTCGTCGGACTGTACGGGTGGCTGGGTCTGGCGTTTTTGCTCTGGTTGGTGGCCCGGATGACTATCGACCGGCAGGTCGGTCCGTCTCAGCTCCTGCAGACCGTGCAGTTCACGGGGCACGCCCACCTGCCTTTGCTGGTCGTGGGGTTCGTCGTCCAGTTCGTCGTGGTGCTCATGGGGGTGTCCGGACCGGGTTCGGTGGCCGCCGTGTTTGCCGTCGTCGTCTGGATGCCATTGTTGCTGGTGGCCGCGGTACGCCATATCCATGCCATTTCGGCCCCGCGATCGCTGGCCATCGTGGTGCTGCCCTACGCGCTCTGGCTTCTCACGGCGGGCCGGTTCTTGTACCTGCGGTTGGGGCACTTGCTGTAATCTCGACGTACCATTTTACGGCCTGGAGCCGGGGTGGGTCTGTTGTCCGCGGTCCGGAGTGGTCCGCTCGCTGGCCGAGGTGAGGCCGTGGAACCGGACCGATTGCTGTAACACCAGAACCGCGGATCTGGTTGTGCTCGTCTCCGATGACCCGATCCCGACGACATCGTTTGACGACTTGATGACCCCGGCAGGCCAGGTCGTGGGCGGGCCAGGTCTCCCAAGCTGAATGGCTGGTCAGCCCAGCGCACCCTCGGACCGGAGGCGGATGCGCTCCAGCCGGTCGGCGCCGAGCACGTCGGCGAGGACCTCGTCGGTGTGCTCACCGATGGTCGGAGCCGGTTGGTACGGATTTGGGGCCCCGTTCATCTTCATCGGATCGCCGGGCACCACCACCCGACCTTCCCCCTGACTCAGGTCCTGCACCATGCTGCGCTCGGTCACCTGGGGGTGGGCCACCGCCTCCCGAACGGTCTGCAACGGTGCGCTCGGGATATCCGCGGAGGCCAGGACCCGGAGCCAGTGTTCGCGGGGCCGGGCTCGCATGGCCTGTGAGATCTCGTCGGCGAGGACCTCGGCGTGGGCGCAGCGATCGTTGTTTGCGGCGTACCGCGGGTCCTGGCCGAGGTCCGGCCGGCCAATGGCCTCGCAGAACTGGGGCCAGAACTTGTCCATCCCGACGGCCGCGACCGCGACGGGCTCATCGGCGGTCGGGAACACCTGATAAGGAAAGAAGTTGGGGTGGCCTCCGCCGTGCTGCCGGGGTTCCGTCCCGGCGTACAGATGGGTGATCTCGTCGCCGAGCAGTGCGACCTGACAGTCGAGCATGCTGATGTCGATGAGCCGACCTTGCCCGGTGCGTGCGGCACCGGCAACGGCTGCGGTGATCGACAAGGCGGCGAACATGCCGCCCGCCGTGTCGCCGAGATGGAACGGGATGTGAGCCGGGCCGGTCGAGGGATGGCCGGTCAGGCTCATTCCGCCCCCCATCGCCTGGACGATCAGGTCGAAGCCGGGTCGGTCCCGCCATGGGCCGGTCTGCCCGAACGCGCTCACCGCGCACTGGACCAGCTTTGGGTTGGTCCGCCTCAACGTGTCGTGGTCCAGGCCCAGTCGGTCGGCCACGCCAGGTCGGAAGTTCTCGACCAACACATCCGCCTCGTCGATGAGGGCCATCAGTAGGGCGCGTCCTGGTTCGGAGCCCAGGTCGATGGTGATGCTGCGCTTGTTGCGGTTGTAGGACTGGAACTGGATGCTCTCGCCATCCAGTTGCGGACCGCTCTTGTTGGTGCGCATGGGATCGCCAGTCGGCGGTTCCACCTTGATCACGTCAGCACCAAGATCGGCGAGCAGCATCGACGCGAACGGGCCGGCGATGAAGCGGGTGAGGTCGACGACCAGCACCCCCTCGAGCGGTCTCATCGAGTCGGCCGGGGTATCCGCGGGGGGCTTCGGGTCGGTCACGTCCAGCTCCATATCTTGGCGGCGTTGCTCCACAGGAATCGTTCCGCTGATTCGGGGCGGAGGTCGAGATGGTCGAGGTCGTCCAGGGCATCGCCCGGCTCCATCAGGGGATAGCCGGTGCCGAAGATGACCTTTCGGGACCCATAGGAATTGAGAAACTGGATCAGCGGGGCCGGGAAATAGCGCGGGCGGTGACCCGAAGTGTCGATGTAGAGGCGCTCGTGCTTCCAGGCCAGGGCCACCAGTTCCTCGGTCCATGGGTGCCCGGCATGCCCGGCCACGATCGTGAGGTCCGGGAAATCGAGCGCCACCTGGTCGAGGTGCCCAGGCCGACCGACCTCGTTGGAGGCGAGCACGGCCGTGTGTCCGGTGAGTACCAAGGCGGGGATCTGTAGATCCACGCAGGCCGCGTACAACGGGTAGTAGCACGCGGTGTCGGGCGCCATTCCATAGATGAACGGCAACAGTTTGAGGGCACGCAGGCCGTCGTACTCCACGGCTCGGCGCAGCTCGCGCACCGCGGCCATCGGCCGTCGCGGATCGACACTCGCACAGCCGACGAGCATGTCGGGGTGGCGCCGAACCAGCCTGGCGATCGCAGCGTTGTCGACCGGGCTACCGGGAAACGCGGTGGCCGAGACCACCATTCGCTCCACCCCGCGATCTCGGGCCCGCTCGATCGTGGTCTCCCACGCCAGATCGACCCGATCGTGGAGGCCCAACCGGTGGTACAGCTCGCCCATGGGCGGATAGGCCGCGAAGAACCCGGCCGGCCAATGGTTGGCCCAGACGTCGGCGACCCGACTCATCCGTTGTCGTCGAGCCGAAGCCGCCCGACCCCCGCGTTCTGCGCACCTCTACCCATCGGCGGCCACCCTAGATGACCCGCTCGGGTCCGGCTTCGCCGGTCGAAGCGCTACACCCGGGCGGTGAAACGCCGGAAGCGGGAGCCGGTGTCGTCGCCGAACTCCCAGTTGGTGATAATGCCAACCCGGTTGATCTTCAGGGGGCTGATGGCGGGGTAGACATCGGTGAGTCGGCGGTGGAGAACCGGTTCGCCGTCGAGGTGTACGAGGTAGTGGTCGCCGTCCGACGCCATGCGTAGCTCGTATTCGCGGCCCCAACGAATCCGTTCTCCGACATTGGTCCACACCGCGTCGTAGAGCTCCTCGAAGCCGTTGATCCGGAAGAACGACGACACCGATGCCCCGCCGTAGGTGTCTTCCAGCCAGGTGTTGAGGATCAGGAGATTGTCCGGGTCCTGCCACAACAGCAGCCCGCCGCGACCTTCTTGTCCCTCACCCTGGTTCTGACCGGGAGGCACGATACGGGTGGCGATGTCCGCGTACTCCGGATGGCTCCACGGCAGGGTGTACGCCGTTCGGCGGCCCGCCGGTCGGGCGATGCTGGCGAGCTTGTCCTGGAGCCGTCCCGGCGTCGACCACGGTACGGCGTCCGCGTCGACGAGAGCGCCGTCGCCGTCCAACCGGTAGGGCAGCGGCCCGACGGTGCGTTCCCAGCGATCCCCATTCCCGACGGAGCGCGTCGCCAAGTCTTGGCCGCGCTCACTCTCACTCACCGCGAAGTCGTCGTCGACGATCACGGTCTGCCCGGCGTGTTGCCAGCTCTCCGCGCCCACCAGTTCTGCCGGTAACGACACCGCCTGGGGGTGACCTTCGATGCTCTGGGCCACGACACTGTCCCAGGTCAGGCCGAACCCGTTCGATGCCAGGGGGGAACCCCCATCGGCGGGGGGTAGAACGGCGTCGGCGTCGGTGAGGTGTATGGCGGTGAGGCCGTCGACGGTGATTCGCACCGTGAATCCATCATCGAGGATCTGGACCGTTCGAGCCCACCCCGTGCCGGGGTTCGCCGCGGCGGTGATGGTGCGCACGGTCTTGCCGTCGTGGCGGATCTCGGCTTTGGTCTCGGTGCCATCGATGGTGAAGAACCACCCCGTCCGTTCGCCGTCATGACGCCAGGTGACCACACGCGGTCCCGGTTCGGGTCCGAAGGTGGCGTGGAGAAGTCCGACCGATTGGGGAGGGGTCAAGATCGTCGAACCATCCGCGGTCTTCACCCATGATCCGCCGACATCGGCCTCGGCTCCGCTCAGGGGCTGGCCCAGTTGGCGGTCGGCGGCCAGAGCGCTGGTGAACCAGGCCGGCGTGGGTTCGATGTCGACGACTCGAACATCGTGAACACGGGTGTCGACCACCCAGCCGACCTGGCCGAGCACGCTTTGGTGGACGCCGGCCCAGCACTCCGCGGCATGGGGCGTCTCGTCGATGGCGATCGGACGGAACGTGGGAGAGGCGGGCATGCCGCGCGCCCCTTCCAGCGATGCGACATACAGGATGGATCCGCGTTCGCGGAGAACCACCACATAGTGCATGGGGATGTTCTGGACCCCTCGGACGAGGGCGGCCAGCCGGTCTCCGTGGCGGACTTCGAGGCGACCGTTCTCAGGTCCCAACGCCCGCATGACAAAGCCGTGGCCGTCGCGGGCTGGATCGTCAGGGGTTTCCTCGCTGAACCAGCCCACCGCCAGGTTCTCGTCGAACGTGTGGCCATCGGGAATGGCATGGTGGTGGCGTACCGCCCTCACCTGATCGGCCAACGACACGCGCGACGGGTGGGCGCGACGGCGACCGAGTCGGTTCAGAGGCGCATCACTCTGGGTGCCACGGATCCATTGGATCCCCCAGCGGCCGATGCCCGGCCACCGATCCGTGTTCTCAGAACTGTTGTGTCCGTTGGTGATGTGCACGGCGGCGGCCAGGCCGGGCCGGGGGTGGTAGGGCCCGTAGGCGAGCGCGGCGCGTCCCCACCCGGGGTCGGTGAGCTGAGCTATGCGCAGGCCACCGTGGTCGACGCTGATGCGGGACTCGACATCGGCGCCACCGCGCCGGTCGCCTCCCGGACTCAGAGATCCGATCGCCTCGCCGGGCTGTCGATCCTCGCCGAACTCGTCTTCTATTAGTACGGCCATCTGCACCGCCCGCTGCCAACCATCGGACCCATTCAATCGGAAACCGAACCAAACCGATCCGAATCTGACGATGTGTCGTGGCGATGTCCGGCGCGGCTCGGTATCGTCGCTGATCGTGGGCCGACGGGAACGAGTCTGAGGTGGGCCGGCTTCGCCTCAGTGTGGTCTCACCGCTACCGGATCCCGTGGCGGCCGAGATCGACGCCGTCCGGTCCGCGCTCGGGGACCCACGGGTTGGGCTGGGCCCGCCACACGTCACCCTGGTCTCCCCCCTCAATGTGAAGACAGAAGCCTTCGCCGACGTGCTGAGCCACATCAGGGTGGTGGCCGGTCAGGTCGCCCCGATCGAAGCGGTGCTCGGCGGAGTGGAGACCTTCCTACCCGAGGCTGGCGCGGTCTATCTGGCGTTCGACGAGGAGTCCGCGCGGGCGTTGGCACTCGTGCGGTCCGAGTTGACGGTCGGCCCCCTGGATCGGGCCGGTCGAGAGGGGTCCGATCCGCGGCCGTTCGTTCCCCACGTGACATTGGTGCGCGGCCTCGAGCTCGACCACGACCTGGCGGTGCGCGACGCGTTGAGCAGGTACGTCCCCGTCCCAGTCGTATTCGACCGGCTGCACCTCGTGAAGCAAACCTATGGGGAAGAGGGAGGCCAGCGGTGGGACGTGTGCCTTGACGTCGGGCTCGGCCCGCCGCGGGTCGTAGGCCGAGGGGGATGGCCGGTCGAGCTTTCCGAGTCGACCGTCCTGCCCCTCGATAGGGAGACCGAGTCCGTTTGGCCCGGCGTGTCGACGCAGAACCCCGTGGTGCTCATCGCTCGGCGCGACGAACGCGTCGTAGGTGTCGCGACCGGCGAGGTCGACGGCCGTCGGCTGTGTCTCGATGCGCTGTTCGTCGTCGACGAGGCCAGGGGCCAAGGAATTGGCGCCCATCTGTTGGATCACGCGGGCCGGGTGGCCTCCGAGCGCGGCCTGCGCGAGGTGTTCGCCTCAGGCCCGCTGGCGAGTAGCGGTGAGGGATTTCTCCGCCGTCACGGGTGGAGCGACGGTGCGCTGTGTCGCCCGGTCTGGGAGTGAGCGGTCGAGGCGGCCTGGGCTATTTGAAGTCGATGCTCGAGTACGCGCTCAGCTTTTCGATCTGATGAACGGCATCCACCAGGCGGACGGTGCCCGAACGTGAACGCATCACCAATGACTGGGTATGTGCCCCGTGGGAATCGAACCGGACCCCGCGTAGGAGCTCCCCGTCGGTGATCCCGGTGGCGGCGAAGAAGCAGTCGTCGCTGTTCACCAGGTCGTCCTGGTCGAGGACCCGCGACAGGTCGTAGCCCTGTTCGATGGATGCTTGTCGTTCCTGGTCATTGCGAGGCCAGAGCTTGCCTTGCATCTCGCCCCCCATGCTCTTGAGTGCAGCGGCGGTGATCACGCCTTCCGGGGTGCCCCCGATCCCAAAGAGGATGTCTGCGCCCGATGCGGGCCACGCCGTCGAGATCGCTCCGGCTACGTCGCCGTCGGGGATGAGGCGGATCCGCGCCCCGGATTCCCGTACCTCCGCGATCAGATCGGCGTGGCGGTCGCGGTCGAGGATCACCGCGGTGATGTCACGGACGTCTTCGCCCTTGGCCCTGGCGACGGCCTGGAGATTGTCGGTCGGGGACTTGTTGATGTCGATACTGCCGGCGGCCTCGCGCCCTACGGCGATCTTCTCCATATAGACGCACGGTCCAGGATCGAACATGGTGCCCCGCTCGGACACGGCGATGACCGCGATGGCGTTGCCTCTTCCCAGCGAGGTCAGTGTGGTGCCGTCGATGGGGTCGACCGCTATGTCGCACTGCGGTGGCTCACCATTTCCGATCGCCTCACCGTTGTAAAGCATGGGCGCTTCGTCCTTTTCGCCCTCGCCGATGATGACGAGGCCGTCCATGGGCACCGTGTCCAACACGATCCGCATGGCGTCCACCGCCGCGCCATCGGCGCCTTCCTTGTCGCCTCGACCCATCCAGCGAGACGCCGCCAAGGCGGCGGCCTCGGTGACCCTGATCAGCTCCATGGCGAGGTTGCGATCTGGGACCTGGCTCGGTGTATCAGACATGAGATCGACGATACCCGCGACGTCTTCTGTCGACCCACGCGAGGCGCAGGTTCGATCGCGAACCTGAGGTGCTGGTGGGATCGGCATGGTCGACCAGAGGGCTGACTTGCTGCCTGACATGGTGGTTTGCCAGTTCGTCGATACGCTCACCTGTGTAGTGGCTTCGAACAATCCAGGTCCCGGAGCCGATCCAGACGGGCCGGCAGTCAGCGCGGCTATGGTCGCGCACGGACGCACGCTCGGTGAGCCGCGCCTGTCACCCGACGGGGAGAAGGTCTCATTCGTCTCGGCGGAGGGGGCCCGATCAGCGCTCGTCGTGATCGATCTTGTCGCGGGGATCGAGCAGGTCATCACGACCGCTCCTGGGCCTCGCTCCGCTCGCCCTTTCGGTGGCGGCACGTATGGGTGGATGCCCGACGGCACGGCGCTGGTGTTCGTCGACTCCGGCGGAGGGTTGTGGCGAGTGCCCGCTACGGGCGGTCCGACGACGTCGATCCGGCCCGGCGTGCGCGGCCGTTCGATCGGTTCGCCTGTGGTGTCAGCCGATGGGCACTGGATCGCGTACACCGTCGACGATTGCGAGGTCGTGGTGGCGTCTCTACACGATCCCACCACGCTCCCGGTCGTCATCTCCAACGGAGCTGACTTCTGTTTCGATCCTGTGTGGGCCCCTGATGGATCAGCGGTGCTGTGGCATGAGTGGGATATGCCGAATATGCCGTGGGATTCGAGCCGAATTGTGGCTGCCAATCCGGACCCATTGGATGGTCGCAAAGCGCCGTATACGATCGTCGGTGGGGATGACATTTCCGTCGGGCAACCCCGATTCTCCTCTGCGGGCCACCTCGCCTATCTGTACGACCGCTCGGGGTGGGCGAACATCTGGGTTCGCGATCCCGAAGCTCGTGCTGTAGCTGCTGATCTTCACGAGCACGCCGACCCGACATGGGGGCCTGGGCAGAGATCGTTCGCTTGGTCCCCTGACGGCCGCTGGATCATCCACACCCGTAACGAGAACGGGCACGGCGCACTTCGTCTGGTCGAGGTGTCATCGGGTCGAACGGTCCGCGTGGCCCAAGGTCATCATGGGGGCCTCGACTGGGCGGGCCGGCGGGTGGTGGCGATCCGTAGTGGAGCGGCGACCCCCACCGAACTGGTGGTCATGGATCTGGCTCGCTGGTATGAGCAGGGGGAAGCTCTCCCGCTCGATGGGGGGCGCATGGTGCGGGTTCCCCGACGTCGTCTGGCGGTGGGCCCGGTCGCGGGGTTCGAGGAGTCGGGCGCATTGGTGGAGCCCGAGCTCGTCTCGTGGACCGCCCCCGACGGGCTGGAGATCCCCGCTCGCCTCTATCGCACGCCACGACCTGAGGTGACGCGACGCGACGATGATCAGCCGAGCCCGGCGCCGCCGCTCATCGTGTGGATACACGGGGGGCCGACCGACCAGTGGCGGATCACCTTCCGGCCCCGACTCGCCTATTTCCTCGATCGGGGTTGGTCGGTCCTCGTTCCCGACCATCGCGGCTCGTCGGGTCATGGTCGCGCGTTCACCCGCGCCCTGCTCGGCCGCTGGGGTGAGGCCGACACCAGCGATGTTGCGGCCGGGGTGCGCATGGCCGTGAAATCGGGTTGGGGTGACCCGGACCGCATCGTGGCCATGGGCGGTTCGTCGGGTGGGTTCACCGTATTGAACCTGCTCGCGCGCCACCCCGAGCTATGTGCCGCGGGTGTCGACCTCTATGGTGTCGCCGACCTCGCCGATGTTGCCGCTCGTACCCATCGGTTCGAAGGCCACTACTTCGAGAGCATCGTCGGTCCGACCCCGAGCCCTGATAGTCGCTATCGTGAGCGATCTCCCATGACCGTCATTCACCAGATTCACGCTCCGCTGCTCGTGCTGCACGGGTCCGATGATCCTGTCGTGCCCGTCGATCAGTCCCAGTCCATAGTTGACCGGCTGATCGAGCTGGGCCGGCCCGTCGAGCTTCACGTCTACCCAAGGGAGGGCCACGGCTTGTCGCGGCCCAGTACCGTGATCGACGAGCTGGAGCGCATCGAGGATTTTCTCGAAAGGCATGTGCTCGCTGCTGCGCCGGGTGGCGGGGCCCGAAGCGGCCAGACCGCAGAATTCGATCCGACGCCGCAGCAAAGCGGCAACGGGGTCGTCGCCGAGCCCCGCAATGACCCCGACGTGCCCGACGTGCAGGTCTCGTCATGAGCACAACCCAGCTGGTATGTCCCGAGTGCCGTAGCGAGTACGTGGTCGGAATCTCCGCCTGCGCGGATTGTGAAATCGATCTGGTCGATCCGAACGACCCGATCGACCCGGACCCGCAGGTCCAAGAGCGTGGTGTCGGCCTCCGCCACGGTCGAGTCAACCGGGATGGTCTTGCGGTCTATGACCTGGCCCGCTGGGCGCTGGAGTCGCGCGTGCTGACCCAGTCTCTGCTGACGTCCGAAGACATGCCGCACGCGTGGGAGGGGACCACCCTCGTCGTACCCGGCCCGGTCGCGGCCGACGTGGAGGCCCTCCTCGACCAGGTCCGAGCCTCTGAGCGTTCCGTTCTCGACCCCGGCGCGGACAAGGTCGCCTACGAGATCGCCTGGTGGCCGGTGGAAACCCAGAACCTGCTACTCGGTCAGCTGGACGAGTCCAACCTGGCTCACGAGTGGGACGAAGCCGGCGACCTCATGGTGTACGAGGACGACGAGGAGCGGGTGGAGGCGATCTTTGACGGTATGGACCTGCCCGACGACGATGCGGGATCGGACCTGAGCGATCCGGGCGGCCCCGATGCCCAGCAGGTCTTGTCGAGGCTGTTCGACACGGCCGGTCGCCTGGCGCGCAACGCCCGTGACTCCAGCGGGGTGCTCGACATGGTGGAGTTGGCTCGCACCGCGGAACAGATGAGCCTGCCGTTCGGTTTCGACCCACCGGTCTGGCGAGATCTGGTGACCGCCGCGCTCGATATCGCCGCTCACCTCGAGAGCGACGATGCGACCGACGCTCAGATCCGAAAGGTTGCGGAGTCCTATCGTGAGGATCTCCGCAACTGGGTGTGATCTTGGTCGAGTTGACCCCGTGATGGTTCTGGCGGAGCTCGAGCTTTTCCACTCGCGTCCGATCGCGCCCACGCGCCGGGTGGCGCTGGGCACGTCGGTGTTGCCGGTGGACCCTGCTCCGGGCCTCGGCGGCATACTTCTTGGGGGTGTGGTCGCCAAGTACTCGGCGGAACTGAGCGCCGACGCCCTGTCCGACCTGAAACTGTTGGCCGGCCAGCTCGAGCGTGGGTTACGAATCGTCCAACCGCGCGTGAGGCATCGACTCCAGACCGACCGGGTCGGCCTGCTTCGTAGCCGTCATCGCCTGATCGGGACCGATGGCGCGGTGGAGTTCCGGTTCGACGGTGACCAAGGTGCGCCGACGGTGCACGTTCTGGCCGCACTGTATGCCGCGGGTGAGCAGAAGTCCGGCCCGCGTCCCGCGGTGTTCGATGTCGTGCGACGGGCCACGACCTGGCGGCGGCCAATCGGACCGGACCTGGTCGCTTTCCTCTCCGGCCGGTTCGATCCTGGCTCGGTCAACTGGTCGGCGGCAGCCTATGAGAATCCCACTGAGTGGGCGCTCGACGTGCTCGGATTCGAACCCAGCTCCGCGCCGCCGCGGCAGGAGATCCAGGCCCGTTTCCGCGAGATGTTGCGCCTGGCTCATCCGGACCACGGAGGAACTGGCGATGACGCGGCGGAACGAATCGCCGAGATCAGCGCGGCCCGTCAGGTGCTTCTCTGACCATCGGCTGTCGTGCGACACTGGCAGGACAAAGGGGGCCAAGATGACCAACATGGTGACCACAGAGTTCGTGGCAATCGAGGATCCGCCGGAGATCCAGAGCGCCAATCCGATTCACGCGGCCGGGGCGTCGGCCTACGGATATGAGCGGCCCATCGTGGCCGGGCTCTCCTCCTACGGCTGGGCCGCGGCGGCGCTGCTCGAGCTGTACGGCGAGGCATGGCTCGATCACGGGTGGGCCGACTTCGTGTTGCGTCGCCCGGTCTTTGTCGGGGATCGGCTCGTGACCACAGCTCAACCCGACGACGACACGGCCAGCACATTCGTGCAGGTGAACGAGACCGGAAAGGGCACGGTCGAAGGCCGAGCCGGCCTGGGTGCGGCTCCCTGGAACGACGAGTGGCAGCTGCCCACCTGTCGCCAGCCGGTGGCTCCCGCCGCCAAGCGGCCGCTCCTGTTGCCCAATCAGGCTCCGATCCAAGAGGACTATCCCCCGATGGCGGTCGAGCTGTCGGCGGACGCGGCGCGCTCGTGGGCATCAG
>Ga0316190_10002584_pt1 | contig 13146 bp, 6 predicted proteins | sample Eddworburrow2_MG_FD_204929 | JGI IMG/M metagenome (GOLD analysis project Ga0316190, IMG submission 204929) | Coastal sediment microbial communities from Maine, United States - Eddy worm burrow 2 | ecosystem: Environmental > Aquatic > Marine > Coastal > Sediment | place: USA: Maine | collected... | reverse complement strand
CAATGGCGAATCCTTCAGACATTTTACCGAAAAGGATGGCTTAAGTAATAATTCTGTGAATGCAATTTTTGAGGATAGTCAGGGCAATCTCTGGTTCGGAACAGAGTATGGAGGGGTAAGCATATACAACGGGGAATCTTTTACCCATTTTACCCAAAAAGAGGGCTTAAGGGATAATCGCATCCGTTCCATCCTGGAAGACAGCCAGGGCGATCTATGGTTCGGGGCCTGGAATGGAGGAGTAAGCAGGTACCGTGAGGGAATCATCACTCACTTTTCCGAGGAAGAAGGCCTATGCTCTTATTCGGTCAATGCAATCTATGAGGACAGTGAGGGGAATTTATGGTTCGGCAGCGCTGGTGCAGGAGTGATCAGGTACAATCGCAGGACCTTTACCCATTTTACTGAGAATGAGGGACTGAGCAGCAACAATGTCCGATCGATCCTTGAGGACAGTCATGGCAATCTCTGGTTCGGTACCTGGGGTGGTGGTGTAACTAAATATGATGGAGATACTTTTACCCACTTCACCGAGAGGGAGGGATTGAGTAATAACAATGTCCGGGCCATACTGGAGGATGGAGAGGGCAAACTGTGGTTTGGAACTTATGGGGGAGGGGTGAGCGTGTTACATGGGGAGACCTTCATCTATTATTCTGAGAATGAAGGCTTGAGCAACAACACTGTCCTGTCCCTTCTGGAGGACAGTCGTGGCAATTTATGGTTCGGAACCTATGGGGGCGGAGTGAACATGTACAGGGATGGAACCATTATGCATTTTTCTGAGAAAGAGGGACTAAGTAATAATATTGTTCAATCCATTCTGGAAGATCTTAATGGCAACATCTGGATAAGTACGGAAAAAGGATTGAATCTCCTCGTCTTTGATCCGGACAGCAGTCTTAGTAAAAACAGCCTTCCTGTGATCAGGAACTACGGCTTGCAGGATGGTCTGAAGGGCATGGACTTCATCCTGAACAGTGTGTTGTTGGATCGTAACAATCGTATCTGGTGGGGCAGCAGCAAAAGCCTCACTATGGTGGATATCAACAAATTTAAGATCCCGGTGGATCCACCTGACATACAGCTAAACGATATTGAAATTAATGATCGCTTTGCTGATTTTAAAAATCTGGATGAAAGTGAAGGATGGGAAATAAAATTCAACAGCGTGTCAAATTTTTACAACTACCCCTTGAATCTGGAACTACCCCATAACAATAATCACCTGACCTTCCATTTTTCAGCCATCGATTGGTCAGCCCCGCATAAGATAAAGTACAGTTTCAGGATGGAAGGTTTCCATGATACCTGGAGTTTGCCCTCGCAGGAAACCTTTGCAGATTACCGTCAATTGCCCCCTGGTAACTATACTTTTAAGGTGCGTGCCATAGGAGGAGCACAAAAGTGGAGCGAGCCCTTTGAATATTCCTTTTTCATTAATCCACCCTGGTGGAGCACCTGGTGGGCAATGGCTATTTATGGCGTAATAGGTTTGCTGATTATTTTCGGTTTTATCCGCTGGCGGACTGTCAGTCTAATGCGACAGCAAAAAGAATTAGAAGTAGAGGTTGCTCGTGCAACAGTTCAAATAAGGGAGCAGAAAGAAGAGATTGAAGCTCAAAGGGACGAGGTGGTGACAAGCAATGAGGCATTGGAAGATCAAAAAAAGGAATTGGAGCTTACGCTTGAGAACCTTAAGATGACCCAATCCCAGTTAATCCAGTCTGAAAAAATGGCCTCTGTGGGTGTACTTACTGCAGGAATTGCCCATGAACTGAACAATCCGATAAATTTTGTACATGGGAATGTGAATCCACTCATGCGTGATTTGGATGAGTTATTCTCGTTAATAGAAAAATATGATAAGACTTTAGAAGCTAACAAACTTGAGAAGGTAATTAGCGAGATTGACCGTCTGAAGGATAAAATGGACTATTCCTTCTTAAGCAAGGAAATAATCAGTCTTCTGGAGGGCATTGAGGAAGGAGCGAACAGGTCCAGTCAAATTGTAAAAGGCTTGCGCACTTTTTCAAGGCTGGATGAAGATAATTGCCAGATGTATGACATACATGAAGGAATAGACTCAACGCTGATTTTGTTGCAAAATAAAATCAAGGACAGAATCAAAATCCGGAAGGAATATGGAGATTTTGAAGATGTGGAGTGCTTTCCTTCCAAATTCAATCAGGTAATTCTGAATATCCTTACCAACAGTATCCAGGCTATAGAGGGTGAAGGTGAAATACTCATACAAACCATCCGAAGTAGTATTGGAATAAAGGTCATTATCAAAGACAATGGAATAGGGATGAGCCCGGAAGTTAAGAAACATATTTTTGACCCATTCTTCACCACCAAGCAGGTTGGGGAAGGAACTGGATTAGGCCTGTCCATTAGTTTTGGAATCATTGAACAGCACAAAGGAAATATCGATGTTATTTCTGAACCTGGTAAGGGCACAGAATTTATTATTTCATTGCCGCTAAGGCAATCTGATTAGTTCTGCTTAGAATGAATGTCTATAAACTGCTCAAGATCAAGGATAACTATTTCTATCCGGGCACAAACAGAATAAACACGGCAAATAAGAGAGACGATAAGATCAAGCCGATCATAAAAATAGTATAGGCAATCCTTAGTAACTTATACTTCTGACTGATTACTTTTCCAAGGCTGTATTGATCCCTGATCATGCTGGAATACAGATAGCTCGAATCGGCCATCATCTCTTTCATAGCCCACTCATATTCCTCAAGTTCCATGTTATAAAAATTACCAAAAAAAAGAAGGTTCACTTTCTGGTTGTGAATATCCTCCTTCGTGAATTTTCCGGATGAAAATTTAGGTCGGGTGGATAATATGGCAAAAATGATGGTGCTCAGGCAGGTGATAATAAATACAATGGCAGGAAAAGTGATGACAGGATAATCAGATATTTTACCTATCCCGATCGATACCAGAACTGTTAAAACAATGGAGTTGATAGAGATCAGAATATTGGCCTTATTGTCAGCAATGGAACTTAGATTTATCTGGTTCCTGGCTGTGAGGCGCAACATGGATTCAACACCCCTTCCTGGCATCTTCTCTTTTTCCAGTTTATTCAGGAGTTTCGTATTCTCAGATTTAAGATAGCTTGATTTCTTCTTTACTTTCTTTGATTTTTTTCCACGCAGGGTATGTAACAAGAGAAAATTCTTTTCTTTCCCTTCAGAGAACACTTTTTGGCCATATTCTGTGTGGTAACTATGAGTTTTAAACAATTCAACTGTTTCCTGATAATAGGCCTTCTTGCTTAATTTTGTTTCAGAGCCAAGGTTCCACTCTTTTCTCAAAAGGCTTGTTCTCTCAAAGTAAAAATCCTCTGATAAGTAAGCCATATCGGCGTCACACAAAACCTGTGCAAGTATATTGTCGCCAGGATTTTGCGGCATTTTGGTAGCTTCTATGCAAAGGTGTACCTTGTCGATGAAGTCATTAGACATACCTTTTGAAGCGAGAAACTTCCTGGAAATAGTCTTGCTCTCTTCCTCATGTCCATCGGAGCGGGCGACAAATCCGCTATCGTGAAACCAGGCCGCAACGGTCACAATATTGATCTCCTCCGGACTCAATCCTGAATTCTGCCCTATAATCCCTGCCTGATGCGCGACATATTCGGTATGTACTATGTCGTGATATTTTAAGCTCTCCTGGATCTCTTTCTCAAAGAGATTTCTGATATATTCTTCGGCTTCCTGAGTGATCATTTGTTCCATGATTCAATATTTGATCCTTGTTGTATTTTAGCAATCATAATTACATGTGACAGAGAGCGGATCATTTAACAAACAAGGTTCTAAGTTATTTGTTGTATTTTTATTATAAGCTAGTGTTACACTGAAATGCAAGAATCACAATATCATACCGATTCCGCGATACTTCTAAAATTAAGCATTTTTCGCGAATTTAATTTTTCGCTTCAGCTTAGAATCATTGTTTTGATTGCCAGCATTTTTTCCCTCTCTTTCTGTAAACCAGTGGCTGAAAAGAAAAGTCCTGCGGCTGATGAAAATTTTTCCTATGACCTGGAAGCTCCGGACGCCAGGTATAAATTGCCTTCCTACCTGGAAGAGATTTCTGGTTTATCCTACTATGGCAAAGGTAAAATTGCCTGTGTGCAGGATGAAAAGGCTTTTATTTATGTACTGAACCTGGAACAGGAAAAGATCATTAAGAAGTATGATTTCGGATCTGATGCTGATTATGAGGATATTGCTGTGGTCGATAAAACAGCCTATATCTTAAGAAACAACGGACATATCTACAGGATTAAAGACTTCAAGAAAAAGGATAGAAAGGTAAAGAAGTTTGAAACCCCCTTAAAGGGAAAAAACGATACGGAGGGTTTAGCTTACGATCCTTTATCAAATGCCCTGCTGATTGCCTGTAAAGGATCTCCATCCATTGATAAGGATAAGCTCTATGAAGGTTATAAGGCTATCTATAAGTTCGATCTTGAGGAAGAAAAACTGACAAGGGACCCCCTCTTCCTTATTGACCTGGAAAGACTTGACAGCTATATCGATCACAATGTATTTACCAAGCTTTCTGTGAAGGTGGCCAAGAGGCTAGGCCTTATTGAAAGTGAAACCAGCTTTCAACCCTCCGGATTGGCCATACATCCCATTTATGGTGACATCTATATTATTTCAAGTGTCGGTAAACTGCTTATCATCCTGAACCGGCATGGTAAGGTGCAGAATGTTCAGGAATTGGATCCTAAAATATTTAGACAGCCAGAGGGAATCTGTTTTTCCCCCAGCGGTGATATGTATATTTCAAACGAAGGTCAGGGAGGGAAGGGTTATATTTTAAAATTCGAAATCCATGCTAAGCAGGAATAGTATCAGGATGCTTTTATTTCTATTTCTCATGATTGGTTCATCCTGCGCCACCTATGAGCCATTCTATAATGAGAAGGTGAGTAACTGGGAGGCTGAATTACCCTCCGAGTCAGCGGAACAAAAATATTCAGTATTTCTAATAGGTGGTACCAGAAATGCTTTTAATAATGATTCAATACTATCCCTGCTTGAAGTCCAACTTTCAGAGGCAGGGAAAAATAGTGCAATTATTTTTCTGGGTGACAATGTTCAACCCAGCGGATTGCCAGATTCTACTGAGAAATCGTGGGATCTTGCCCAAAAAAGCCTGATGGCACAACTGGAGGTTCTTCAGGACTACAAAGGCGAAATTCTATTTATTCCTGGATATCAAGACTGGGCAGGGGGAAAAAAGGACGGCCTGGAGTACGTGAAAAACCAGAGAAAGTACATTGAAGATTATCTCGATAAGAGCAAGGTTTTTTTGCCCAAAAAGGGCCGGCCCGGGCCTGAGGAAGTTCATCTGTCCAAGGACCTTGTGGTCATATTGATAGATTCATACTGGTGGTTCAACGAACAGGATAAGAGCTATGCGGGCATTGTGGATGAAGCGGATTTTTTCGTTCAGATTGAAGATGCCATAAGCAGGAACAGAGATAAAAAAATAATTTTTGCTGCCTATAACCCCTTGTATAGCGTTGGAAATTACGGGGGCCATTTCTCCGGGACAGATAATTTTTTCCCCCTGGTGAATGTAAATAAGGCGCTCTATATTCCTTTGCCAGGATTTTTATATACCGGATTCAGAAAATTCCTTGGAGGCAAACAGGACATTTCTCATCCACAATATAAACTGTTGATTGAGGCCCTGCAGGAAACATTTGAAGGCCATGCAAATATCATCTATGCATCCGGGCATGAACAAAACCTGCAATATGTTGAAAAGGACTCTCTGCATCATATTGTAAGTGGAGCAGCAGGCAATCCGTCCTATGTCGCGCAGAGCGATAAGACTGATTTTGCACAAAAGCAGACCGGGTTTGCCAAACTTGACTTTTATGACGACGGAGATGTGTGGCTGGAGTTCCTGACTACCGCCGAAGGTGTGGTCTTTCGCAAAAAATTATTCAATAAACCCATTTATGATAAGAGTCGGATTGAACAGAATTTAAGTGAAATCGATTATTCTGATAGCACCGTGACTACCTATCCCAATGGAGAGAAATACCAGGCCAGTAAATTCAAAAGGGTATTTTTTGGAGATAACTATCGCGAGGAATGGGTCATCCCGGTGGAGGTACCCGTGTTCGATTTCCAAAATGAACAAGGAAGCCTGGAGATAGTGAAAAAGGGCGGAGGAGGACAAACAAAGTCGCTTCGATTGGAAAACAAGGACGAACAGCAATGGGTTCTCAGATCCATCGAGAAAGATCCATCGAAAGTGATCCCCGAAGTGGTGAAGATGCAGCTGGCTGTGGATGTGGCACAGGATCAGATGTCGGCCTACCTTCCATGGGCAGCGCTGTCTGTTCCCAGATTGGCAGATGCCGCCGGGGTATATCATGCCAATCCACAAATTGTTTACCTGACAAAAGACCCCAGGTTGGGACCCTACAAGGATGATGTATGGGAAGGCTTGTACCTGTACGAAGAACGTCCCAATGGGAACCGGAAGGATGTAGAAAGTTTTGGGCGTTCGAAGAATATTATCGGGACACCTGATATGTTTGACGAGCTGCTGGATGACCACGATAATCAGATGGACCAGGAGCATTTCCTGAAGTGCAGGTTGTTTGATGTGTATATAGGTGACTGGGACAGGCATGAGGACCAGTGGAGATGGGCTGGATTTAAGGATGGAGACAAGGAACTTTACAGGGCCATTCCCAGGGACCGCGATCAGACATTTTTCCTGAACGAAGGTTTTTTCCCATGGATATCAAGCCGGAAATTTGCTCTTCGAATCACTCAGGGATTCAAATACGAGATCAAGGACATGGAGGGACTGGTAAGTCAGGGCAAGTGGCTGGACAGGAGGTTTCTGAATGAACTTGACAAAGAGGACTGGATAAAGGCGGCTCAAAAGATGCAGGCCAGTCTTAGCGATGAGGTACTCACTGCAGCTGTATATGACATGCCTCAGCAGATAGCAGAAGTGAAAGGAGCTACTACCATCTCCAAACTCCAGGCGCGTCGTGACCAGCTTCCGGCATTTGCGGAAGAGCATTATTCAATCATCTCAAAAAAGGTGGACATAGTGGGAAGTAATAAAGATGAACAATTTCAGGTTAAACGATTGAATAACAATGAAACGGAAGTAAAGGTATGGACCCTTAGCAGCAAAGGGAATAAGAAGGATAAAATCTACGACAGGGTATTCAAGCATGATGAGACCCGTGAAATTCGTCTTTATGGCTTAAAAGGGAAAGATGAATTTGATGTGGAGGGCAAGGTGGATAAAGGAATGAAGGTCCGGATCATAGGGGGTCCTGGGAAAGATGATATTAAAGACAAGTCCCATGTAAGCGGACTTTCCAAAAAGACCATTATTTACGACACCAGGAAAAAGAACGACATTGAATTTGGCAAAGAAGCCAGGAACCGGACCTCTGATCTCCCTGAAAAGAATACATATACCTACAATGCCTTCAACTACAACAAATTAATTCCTCTGGCCCTAATTGGTTATAACGTGGATGAAGGCGTGGTAGTAGGGGCCGGATTCATGTATACCACCTTTGGCTTTCAAAAGTCCCCCTCAGCCAGTCACCATTCATTTGGTGCCCGTTATGCCACCCTGACCAATGCCTTTGAGTTCAAGTACGATGGATTCTTCAACTCGGTAATCCGAAGAACCGATCTTCAACTGCACCTTACTTATAGAGATCCCATGTATGCGGAAAATTATTTTGGCCTGGGGAATGAGACTGAAAAGCAGAGTGATGATAAGTTATATCACCATGTACGGATTGGCAAGATTGAGGTCCATCCTGAACTGAGCAGGACCATCAATATACATACTTTTGCTGCCGGAATTTTTTATCAGAAGTACCAGGTTGAGGAAACTCCGGACAGATATATTTCAGATGCCAACCTGGATCCGGAGGTATTTGAGACCCAGGATTATGCCGGAATAAATCTACGTTACCTTCTGGACAGCAGAGATTCCAAAACTCTTCCAACCAGGGGAATGTACTGGAATACCGAGGCCTCATTCAACTATGATCTGGACCTTGAAAGCAAAACATTCAACCAGATTGCCTCTGATTTAGGACTGTTCCTGAGTTTCAGAAAGCCAAACAGGACGGTGCTGGCCTTCAGAGTCGGTGGCAACATAAATATAGGAGATTATCAGTTTTTTCAGGCCAGCTCACTGGGAGGAAAAACCAACCTGAGAGGTTTCAGGGCAAACAGGTTCTCGGGAGATGCAAACCTGTATCAGAATACTGAATTCCGTTTTAAGTTATTCAATTTTTCCAATTATATTTCGAAAGGGGAGTTTGGGATACTTGCATTTAACGATGTGGGCCGGGTCTGGCTCGAAGGCGAAGATTCTAAGAGGTGGCATCACGGCTATGGGGGAGGAATATGGGTGTCTCCCTTTAGTGTGGCGGTATTGACTGCATGCTATGAGAGATCCAAAGATGAAACGGGCGGCCTTTTCACTCTGAGGTTTAAATACCTTTTTTAATGATTTATAAATGAAACACCATTCTTTATGCATATAAGCAACTTCCTGGTTAAGAAGATTGTTTTAATCCTTTTACTGAGTGCTACAATCTGTAATATATCTGCCGGGGAAAGGGACAGTCTGCGACAGAAAGTCTATCATATTAATTACTACGTGGACGTGCCTGTAACTATAGTGGGCATTACTACCGCCTCCTTGGGCTTTGCTCTTGTAGACAGAAAACCTCCATTGGATTCATTAAAGATCATTGGTCTGGATGCCAATGATATCAATCGCTTTGACAGATCTGCAACCTGGCAGGATCCGGAATTTGCCCCGGTCTCCAGAAAAATATCTGATGCTACTCTGGCAATTAGCAATGCATTGCCGTTTTTTCTGCTGCTGAATAAAAGGATAAGGCAGGATTGGGCGGATGTGCTTCTGCTATTTCTTGAAACACAGGCAATCGTTGGGAACCTTTATTCCTGGGGCAGCGTGGTACATATCGACAGGATCAGGCCCCTGGTGTACAACCCGGATATTCCCTGGGAGGAGAAGACGGGTATTCGTACCAAGAATGCTTTCTATAGCGGACATACCTCGATGTCAGCTTCTGCCAGTTTCTTTACGGCCAAGGTATATTGCGATTATCACCCCGAGCTGGGAAACAAGAAATTTCTGATCTATTCTTTGGCACTTGTTCCACCTGCGTTGACTGGTTTTTTCAGATATAAGGGATTGAAGCATTTTCCCACCGATGTTATTACCGGCCTGGTTGTTGGAGCCAGTGCCGGAATCCTCATTCCTCATCTTCATAAAAAAATGAAGTCTAATCTTGTAGTAGCACCCTTTGCAGGCCATGTAAACGGGCTGGCTTTATCCTATAAATTTTAAGTGAATCATGCCAGGATTTAGAAATCAGAAACCAACATGTATGCCCTCTTTCGTTTTAGGAGTGGCTATATTCATTTTATTCACAGGCAATCTATGCGCCCAGGAGGTGACCAGTCCTTTAATCAAATCTGGCCTTATTCATAAATTTGCACAACATATAGTGTGGCCGCAGGAAGAAGCTATTGATACCTTCAGGATTGGTGTGTTTGGTGAGGATCCGGAACTCATGTCCAACATAATGCTATTGGAATCTTTTGACCTGAAAGGCAAACCAATCGCCATCAAAAAATTCACGCGAATAAACGACATATCGGGAATCCATCTACTTTATCTAAGCAGGGATGCAAACAGCGAGATTCAGAAAGTTTCGAGGCAAATAGCCGGCACTCAGACTTTGATGGTCAGTGACCGGGCCCGGAATCAGAATTTGATCATGATCAATTTTCTTCCGATGACAGAGGGGAAAGCTGAATTCGAGGTAAATAAAGCTAATATCACTGATGCGGGTATGGATATCGCTCCTGATCTTCTATTGTTGGGTGGGACAGAGATTGATGTGGTAGGCTTATTTAAACAATCGCAACAGGCCATGGAAAGGTTCAAGGGCCAAATTGATGATTTAAGTGAATCATTTAAAAACAAGAGTAAGCAGATAGAAGAACAGAATAAGCAGATAGAAGATCAGATCCAGGAAATTGAAAAACAAAAAAGGGAGTTTGAGATTCAGAAACTTTTGTATGAAGAACAGGCGCATAATTCCAAAATGCTGCAGGAGGAAATGGACACCAATGCTGAACGACTGGCAGAGGTGTTGAAGGAGCTTGAAGAAAAACAACAAACTCTGGATTCAAAGATTGAATTGATCAGTGTGCAGGAAGTGGAAATCAGCATTCAAAAAGCAGAAATTGAGAATCGGACGAGCATTTTAAAGAAACAGGAGGATCAGGTAAGATCCCAGGAAAAGAAAATAGAAGATCAGGTATCACAGTTGAGTAATTTTGCCAACACCGTAGCACGACAGAGAATATTTCTATACATAATCATTGTTGTGTGTATACTAGTTGTTTGCCTGGTGTTCTTTATTTACAATGGATACAAAATAAAGAAAAATGCCAACCTGGAGATCGAGGAAAAAAACAGAGAGTTGGAAGAAAGGCAGGAGGAGATTATTCTTCAGTCAGAAGAGATTCTGCAGGCAAATGAGGAGGTGGTAGCTACAAATGAAGATCTGGAGATACAAAAAAAGGAATTACAATACACACTGGAAAACCTGAAATTAGCCCAGTCCCAGCTAATCCAATCTGAAAAAATGGCCTCAGTGGGAGTACTTACCGCAGGAATAGCGCATGAGCTGAACAATCCCATTAATTTTGTCAGCGGGAATGTAAAACCGCTTCGGCGGGATATTGAAGATATTTTCTCTGTCATAGAAAAATATGAAAGCATTATAAAAGCCGGCAAGCTCGCTGACGCGTTTAGTGATGTGGACGCTTTAAAAGATAAAATCGATTATTCCCTTCTGATGAAGGAGGTAATTGGTCTCCTGGAGGGAATTGAGGAGGGTGCAAACAGATCCAGTCAAATTGTAAAAGGACTTCGCAGTTTTTCAAGGCTCGACGAAGAAAAGCTTCAAATCTACGATATACACGAAGGAATTGATTCTACCTTGATTCTTCTGTATAACAAGATCAAGAGCAGAATAGAAATAAAGAAGGATTATGGGGATTTTAAGGAGATCGAGTGTTATCCGAGTAAACTTAAACAGGTCTTAATGAATATCCTGACCAATAGCATTCAGGCCATTGAGGGTAAAGGAGAAATAATCATTCAGACCATTAGCAGCGATATAGGCATAAAGATTATTATAAAGGATAATGGAAGGGGGATGAGCCATGAAGTGAAAGAACATATTTTTGAGCCATTCTACACGACCAAAGATGTCGGGAAAGGAACGGGCCTGGGCCTGTCCATCAGCTTTGGTATCATTGAAGAGCATAAAGGAAATATTGATGTAATATCTGAACCCGGAAAGGGATCGGAATTCATTATTTCATTGCCGAAAGCACAATCTGAATAAATATTAGAAAGGTATGACAAAGGAGAAATTTCCAATATTGTACGTAGATGATGAAACGCATAATCTCACTTCATTTGCAGCCACTTTCAGGAAGGAATATAAGATCCACATCGCTACAAATGGAAATGAGGCAATGGAGATCATGCGGAGCAATGAGATTAAGCTTGTGATCACGGATCAGAGGATGCCCGAAATGACGGGAATTCAACTGCTGGAAAAACTCGCTCCTGAATTCCCGGATTCCATCAGGATGATTTTAACGGGATTCAGCGATATTGAAGTGATTATTGAGGCCATCAACAGTGGCAGGGTCTTTCGTTACATCACCAAGCCCTGGGATGAAAATGAGCTCAGGATGACCATTGAAAATGCCCGTCAAATGTTTGAACTTCAGTCGCGTAACAGGTCATTAATGACGGAACTGCAACAAAAAGTAGAGGAGCAGGACCAGACCTTAAAACTGTTCGTCAGGTACGTGCCTGAACAGGTAGTCAAAAATACACTGGAAAAAAGTCAGGAATCGATTTTTGAAGGTGAACTCAGAGATGTTGCTGTTCTGTTCTGCGATATTCGCGGCTTTACTCCTCTGAGTGAAGTGCTTTCCCCCAAAGAAGTAGTATCCTTTTTAAATGACTATTACCAGACAATGACTGAAGTTGTGAAGCAGTACAAGGGATCGGTTATCCAATTTGTGGGAGATGAGATTTTTGCTGCATTTGGGGCTCTGGAACTATATCCAGATAATGAAATTAATTCCGTCTATTGTGCAATGAAAATGATGGAGGTACTTCCCATATTGAATAAAAGGTACAAGGAAAAATTCAAGACGGAAATTGAGATGGGAATTGGCATCAACTATGGGGAAGTGGTGGCCGGGAACCTTGGATCTGAGGACAGGATCAGGTATTCTGTAACCGGAGACACGGTAAATACCGGGAAACACATAGAGTCCATCACCAAAGACTACCCGAATTCGATTATTATCAGCGAAAGTGTTTACCTGAAAGTGAAAGAGGTTGTTGAAGTGAAAGCCTGGGAACCTCTCTTTGTGAAGGGGAAAAAGGATAAAATCCTGGTGTATGAGGTTCTGGGAGTAAAATAAACCTAACAGACTGAAAGCGATTCTTGTGCGGCATGCCATAAAAATCCTGGATTTAGTACTGTGTTTGATCCTGCTTGCCTGTGCGACACTATCAGCCCAAATTGCAGACTCGACAGACCTTGCTCCGCTTAAGCCTCAGAGCAAGCTTGTGTCCGTATTTTTGGCACCCACAATTTTGATCGGTACAGGAATCGCCACCATGAACGATGGTGGATGGTACAGTAGCAATGATGCATACGAGTGCATTCAGAGAAACTACCCGGATTTCCATACCAGCCTGGATGATTACCTGGCATTCGTGCCAGCCGCTGCTGTATATGGTCTGAACTTAGCCGGAGTTAAAGGGAAATACAATTTTGTGGACCGCAGCGTGATCTATCTGGTATCGCTTACCATAGCGGGTCTAACTACTGGTATCATTAAAAGCAGTACTGATGTCTGGCGGCCCGATGGCTCGGATAACCGGTCCATGCCCTCCAGTCATACAGCCCTTGCTTTTGTCTCTGCTACTTTTTTGCATGAAGAATTCAAAGAT
>Ga0316190_10002583_pt1 | contig 13149 bp, 15 predicted proteins | sample Eddworburrow2_MG_FD_204929 | JGI IMG/M metagenome (GOLD analysis project Ga0316190, IMG submission 204929) | Coastal sediment microbial communities from Maine, United States - Eddy worm burrow 2 | ecosystem: Environmental > Aquatic > Marine > Coastal > Sediment | place: USA: Maine | collected... | reverse complement strand
GCAATCCAGTGAATGGCCTTGTTGTCCTCAAAATGCGCGAACGACCGGTCATGGGTCGAAAACCCTGCCGTCGAGACGGTCGTCATGGCGTGATTGAGTGCATCGAACGCATTCATGCCGGCCCAGTAATAGGCAATACCGCAGGCAAATGTCAGGGACAGATAGGTTACTGCGATAAGGCTGATGACCTCGCCGACGCGCGGCATGAACTTGTCGGAGCGGTCTGAATTTTCAGTGCGGAACAGCTGCATGCCGCCAACGCGCAGGAACGGCAGCATGACCAGCGCCATGACGACGATGCCGACGCCGCCGATCCACTGCAGGATGGACCGCCACAGCAACATGCCGGGCGGCAGGTGATCAAGGCCGGTCAGCACCGTTGCACCGGTTGCCGTGAGGCCGGAAACCGCTTCAAACAGTGCATTGGCAACACTGGCATCACGGCCCAGGAACATGAACGGAATCGACGCCATCAGGCACAACGCTATCCAGCTGAGCACCGTCAGCACAAAGCCTTCCTTCAAGGTGACATGGTCCGACCAGCCGCCGCGGCTGACCAGCACCAGCATGAGCCCGAGAAAGCCGGTCATGAAGGCAGACGCCGCAAACACGCTCCAGTCATCGTTGCGGGCGACAAGATCCGACACCAGGGGCGGAAACATGAACAGCGTCAGCACCAGCATCATCATGCCGATGACGAAAAAGACCCGGGAAAGCTGAATGCCCTGATCTGCGAAACGGCGTTCGGAAGAATGTGCCTGCTTGAGAATCTCTGCCATGAAAGCCTTTTACCCCGGGCATGCGGGGATATCCAGCGAACAAGCACCCTGATTGACACTTCCGTGCAGATTAACGTAGCGTTATTTAATGAGAACTGGTGGCAGTGGAGCCAGGAAACGGCGCAGGGAACCGGGCGGGAGGGGAAAATCCCCGGACGAGAGATTTCGTGCTCAGTGTTGGATGCCGGGTTTCAAAACTGAATGGCGACAATTTATTCCGTGATGACTTGCGACCTCCCATTATACAATTGCCGACCGATTCGCCGGAATCAACATCAGGGGGGCCCGGGATGAAACATGGCTATATTGGCACGCGATTGCGCGACGCGCGGGTCTCAAGGAAGATTTCAGTTCAGCAACTGGCCAGCGACATGGACATTGCGATTGAAACGGTTCTGGACATTGAAGCCGGAGCCACACTCGGCCATTCCTCGACGATTATTGAAATGGGCGCAGTATTGGGCCTTTCCCTGACAGATTTGTTCGGACCGAGCGAGGACTCCAATATAATCCCGTTTCCCAAAGCCGAACGCGACACATGAAAAATGTGACCGGCACACAGGTACATGGTGATCAGTACAACTGGATTGATCGCGGTCAGGTTGTTCGGCACCTGACGGGATATCCGTTCGGCGACAATGACTTGCCGTTTCGGGGGTTTGGACTGGTGTGCATGAGACCGTTCGTTGCAGCGAACGGTGCCTGCGCGACCGAGATCCGCTGGGACACCGCTTACGCCAGCCGCGACAGCCTGCAGTTTGCGGCAGCCAACCTTGGCGCACTGCCGGCGCCGTATTTTCTGAACTTCTACAATCAAGGATGGTTTGCGGAGCGCTTCGATACACCTGAGGAAGCCTCGGACCGGATGGCGTTCTTGCAGGACCTGAAAGTTTCAATGCTGCAATCTGCATTGCAGGCACCAAGAGACCCCGGTTCGATACCCGACTATGCCAGACAGGCCATCAAATCACCGCGCCTGATCGCGTCGCGGCTGGTGTTCTCACATGACGACCCGGACACAGGCTTTCCGATCCGCGAGGTCGGAACGCGCACACCGCTTGGGAAGATCATGGGGGTGGACTGGTGTCAGGGCAAGCAGTTCCAGCTGGATGAGCGTTTCACGCAGACGGAAAGCCATGTCCATGACAGGTATCTTGAAGTGTCGGAACATCGCCGGATTCTGTTTGATGAATGCATGGCGCTGATACCGGCGCAGGGACACGCAGAAGCCTATTGGCTGCGCTATCACCGTGTCCTGTTTCCAGTCCGGAGCGGAAACAAGATCACTATCGGGTCACTGCTCATGCAAGGTGAGGTACGTCCGGATCGCCTGGAACCGTTTGGACGGTCCGGTTACGAGGTGCCGGTAGACATTTGACAGCCTGAGCTGACGGCAGCAAGGTCCCTGGTGATCTGGTGTCGCGGTTGGTAGCACAGGGTTTCGCGGTTCTGTTCAACACATGCGGGCCGGCGTTTCCAGACAATAAACCCCTCTTCCAGGTGGTTGTAATAGATGCGGCGAAGCATGCCGCGCTGCGCTCTGTTCTCTGTCGTCAACCCCCATATGTAATCCGGTTTCCAGTAGCCCCAGACGAGAGCGTGATGAAGCAGTGATATGTCATTGATCAAGCGGCTCCCGGGGCCTCCGCGCAGCGCCGGCGACATGAACAGTTCACCTCGATAGGCCATACGGCCGCCCAAGCGTGAAACCGGCTCGGACATCGGTTCGGAAACCGATGCGATATGCACGTCTTCGCCTGCCCTGGTGTGCGCGTCCATCAGCCATGCACGGCACCAGTGGTTGAACGGCCCGGTTGGTTGATAGAGACGATAGGCTTCGACATAGACCGGTTCGCCATCCTTGCGCCCCTCAATCCAGAACGCCGATTGCGACAGTTCAGGGCCATTATGCTGCGGATCGAAGTAGGGCGAAATGGCGTCACTGCGCAATTGCGCCCTGACCGTTGCAAACCGGTCAAAGTCGACACTGGTCGCGATCTCGATGCCATGTACCGCAACAACCTGCATGTGCAGCCGCGTCACAATCTGGTTGATCCCCAGCGGGTCCAGTTCCTGCATTACCCCCCTCAAACATTGCCGTAATCGTGGTTTTACGTGACTTGAAGCTTACGCAACACACACGGATTTACCCAACAATGAGAGGTAAACGATGTATCAATACAGTAATATTGCCATTAACCGCCGACTTGTGCTGACCGGTTCCGGAGCACTTGTTGCACGTTACAGTTGCACGGGGAATTCAACAACTGAAAACCGGCGCCGTTACAGACCGCGCAGTCACCACGCCTGATTTGAAATCCGTTGTCCGGTGGATCGTGTTTGTTAGCGGGTGTCTGCCATGAAAGCGCTGTGAGGCCAGTACACAGGGGATTTGCGCACAAACCAGAAAACGATGGTGCTGTCGGAGAGATTCGAACTCTCGACCTCTCCCTTACCAAGGGAGTGCTCTACCCCTGAGCTACGACAGCATGATCGGGCCTGACCCGGCAATATGGCAGGCGTAATGCCACAGCAACTGAAACTGTGCAAGCATGATTGAAGCTGCATGACAATAAGTTGGCGGGAGCCTACATTGTGAAGGTTCAATAATCCCTAATTCGAAGGTAGCGCGAGCATGGCCAGCGATACGGCTGCGGAACGGGAAAAGCGCCTGGCGGAAGCACTCAGGCGCAATCTTGCCCGGCGCAAGCAGCAGGCCCGCGGCAAACCGCCGGCAACAGGCGATGAGAACAGCATTTCCGACAAAGCAAAGGACTGAAAACCCGCCATATTTCGTGGCGTCATATGCCCTCTTGCCCGAACTGGCACTTTAGGTGCATGAAAGCGCCACAAAGCAGGACTATCGCAGCATACCTTCCAGACTGTATCAAAAAGGCACGAATTAAGCATGGACCGGATCAGAATCGGCGGCGGCAACGAATTGAATGGCGAAATCCCGATTTCGGGTGCGAAAAATGCCGCTTTGCCCTTGATGATTGCCAGTCTCTTGACTGCTGAAACACTCACGCTCAAAAACCTGCCGCGGCTGGCTGACGTGCAATTGCTGAAGCGCATTCTGCATAATCACGGCGTTGACCAGCGCACCGACGGCAAACGCGCCGGCCAGTGCAACCAGGCCGGTGAAACGGTGCATTTTACCGCTGCTGACATTGTCGACACCACGGCGCCCTACAATCTCGTGTCAAAAATGCGGGCCAGTTTCTGGGTTCTCGGGCCGTTGCTGACCCGTTTTCATGATACCCGCGTTTCCCTGCCGGGCGGCTGTGCCATCGGCACCAGGCCGGTGGATTTCTATCTCATGGCGCTGCGCGAACTGGGGGCTGAACTTGAAATTGAAAACGGCTATGTGGTGGCCAGAGCACCCGGCGGCCTCATCGGCAACAGGATCACCTTCCCGATGGTGTCTGTCGGGGCAACCCACACTGCCTTGATGGCGGCGACACTGGCCAAGGGCGAAACGGTGATCGAGAACGCCGCGCGCGAGCCGGAGGTTATTGATGTTGCCGAATGCCTGGTCAAGATGGGTGCCAAAATCGACGGTATCGGCACCTCGACACTGACCATACAGGGTGTCGATGAACTGCATGGTGCCACCCATGAAGTGCTGGCTGACCGGATCGAGACCGGCACCTATGCCATGGCAGTGGCCATGACCGGGGGCGATGTCAAACTGCGCGGCGGGCGGGCCGACAACCTGGCCAGCGTGATTTCGGTGCTGGAACAGGCAGGCGCCACCATCGATGTTGAAAACGACGGCATGCGGGTCAGGCGCAACGGCAATGGCCTGAAACCGGTTGATGTCGAAACCCAGCCCTATCCCGGGTTTCCGACCGATCTGCAGGCGCAGTTCATGGCGCTGATGACACGGGCCGGCGGCACGTCCGTCATCCGCGAGACGATTTTCGAAAACCGGTTCATGCACGTGCAGGAACTGGCCCGCCTGGGGGCCGACATTTCGCTCAGTGGCGATACCGCAACCGTAACGGGCGTGGACCAGCTGCATGGGGCCGAGGTGATGGCCACCGACCTTCGCGCGTCGGTGTCACTGGTGATTGCGGCCCTTGCGGCAGAAGGCGAAAGCATGCTGCACCGGGTCTATCATCTTGATCGCGGCTTCGAAACACTGGAAGACAAGCTCAGCGTGTGTGGTGCCGATATCTCGCGCATCTCCGACTAGAGTGCATTTTTGATCTCGCCCCGTGTCCTGGTTCGCAAAACCGCTCCCACTTTCCGTGCAACATGCTATAGACAACCCCTGTTCCCGAGGGTTGAAAGCAAAAAGCGACCAAGCACATGGCCGACACTCCCGCTATAAAAATAGCTGCGCTGGACGATGAGGATCTGGCTGTCATTTCCGCACACCTGCAGGATGCGGTGTTGCCGGTGGGCGAACTGCGCTGGATGAAGGGCGCGGGCAAGCTGTCCATTATGGCCAACCGCTATGTTCACTTCTCCAACAAGGCAGGCACCGGTGAGCGGCGGTTGTGCGGGGTGCAGATATCCAGGGTCCGCCGCGTGAGCGCGCGCAACATAATCATGAGCGACAAGACGGCAATCGTCTCACTGCTTGCCATGACATTCATCCCGGGTGCCGAAGCACCGGAAGGCATCATCGAACTGTCGTTTGCAGGCGGTGGTGCGGTGCGTATCGAGGTTGAGTGTATCGAAGTGGCGATGGCGGACCTGAGCGAGGCCTGGCCGGCGCGGGCACGGCCGGACCATGACGCAGAACCTGAAGATACCGGCGCAAAGGATGCACCTGAATGACACGCTGGCTGAACATCAACGATGCCGGGTTTGAGGCTGACTTTACCAGGCTGCTGGGCGACAAGCGCGAACAGGCCGCAGACGTCAATGACGCCGTGGCCGGCATACTTGGCGATGTCAAAGCCCGTGGCGACGCGGCCGTGCGCGATTATACGAAACAATTCGACGGGTTTGACCTGCCCGGCACCGGTGCGCGCATGACGGCGGACCAGATCAGGCAGGAAGCCGACAAGTGCCCGGCAGATGTTCTGGCCGCACTTGAAGCGGCAGCAGCGCGCATCCAGGCCTATCACCATCGCCAGATCCCGGACAATGAACGCTATACGGATGCATCAGGTGTCGAGCTTGGCCATCGCTGGAGCCCGGTGCAGGCAGCCGGGCTTTATGTGCCGGGCGGGCTTGCCGCCTATCCGTCTTCTGTGCTGATGAATGCCGTCCCTGCGCACGTGGCCGGCGTTGACCGGCTGGTCATGGTGGTGCCGACGCCAAAGGGGGTTATCAACGCCCAGGTGATCGCAGCGGCGCGCATTGCCGGTGTCACCGAGATCCACACCATTGGCGGTGCGCAGGCCATTGCAGCGCTGGCCTATGGTACTGAAACAATCGAACCGGTCGCCAAGATCGTCGGTCCGGGCAATGCCTTTGTGGCAGCCGCCAAACGGCAGGTGTTCGGCACCGTCGGCATCGACATGATTGCAGGACCTTCGGAAGTTCTTGTGATGGCCGACGCAAGTGCCAATGCGGGCTGGATAGCGGCTGATCTTCTGGCGCAGGCAGAACATGACCCGTCAGCCCAGTCGATTTTGATATGCGACAGCGAGCAACTGGCACGCGAAGTGGCGGAAGCGGTTGATACCCAGCTTGCGACCCTGCCCAAGGCGGACATTGCCGGGGCAAGCTGGCGCGAGTTCGGCTGCATCATCACCGTTGACAGCCTCATGGATGCGGTACCGCTGGTGGACCGGCTTGCGCCGGAGCATCTTGAGATCGTGTGCGAGAACGAAGATGAAATTGCCGCTTCCGTGCACAATGCCGGCGCCATATTCTTGGGCGCGTTTACGCCGGAAGCCGTTGGCGATTATGTCGGCGGACCCAATCACGTGCTGCCGACGGCGCGCAGTGCACGGTATTCTTCAGGGCTCAATGTGCTCGACTTCATGAAGCGCACCTCAATTTTGAAATGCAGTGCGGATGCGCTGCGCGCCATTGGCCCGGATGCCATTACCATCGGGCGCGCGGAAGGCCTGGAAGCCCATGCACGCTCGGTCGCCATGCGGTTGAACTTGCCCTGACCCTTCACTTATGCGAAGCGAATAAGGCAGTTGAAACGCGTGACACACCGCAAACGCTCTGGAAGCCCGGGACATGGACACCGACAACAACAAACTGGTCGCCGTCAACCTGGACAATACGCTGTCCAAGACCTTCTCTGCCGACGTGGACCACGAGCGAAAAGTGGCGATCTATGACCTGATCGAGTGCAATTCATTTCACGTCGTCGGCAAGCCGGACGGTCCCTACTCCCTCAACCTGTCCATCGACGGCACCAAGCTGGTGTTCAATGTGTGCAACGAAGCCGGTGACACGTTAAGCGTGATTGCGCTGGCGCTGTCGCCGCTGCGGCGCATTGTGAAAGACTATTACGGCATCTGTGAAAGCTACTATCAGGCCATTCGCACCGCCACGCCGAGCCAGATCGAAACCATCGACATGGCCCGGCGCGGCCTGCACAACGAGGGCAGCCAGGTGCTGATGGACCGGCTGGACGGCAAGATTACCGTGGACTTTGACACAGCAAGGCGATTGTTCACGCTGGTGTGCGTGCTGCACTGGCGCGGCTGAGGATGAAAGGCCCTGCCATATGAGCGCGGACCTGCCAGGTGCTGTGCTGTTTTGCTGCTCGCACAATGCCATCCGCTCGCCCATGGCCGAAGGGATCATGAAGTATTATTACGGCCACCGGGTGTTTGTGGACAGTTGCGGCGTGCGTCCGGGCAAGCGCGACGAGTTCATCATCGAGGTGCTGGACGAAATCGGTGTCGATATTTCCAAACACAAGGCCAAGTCTTTCGACGATCTTGTCGATTCCAGTTTTGACTTGGTGGTGTCTTTGTCTCCCGAAGCCCATCACAAGGCCATGGAACTGACCCGCACCATGGCCATTGACGTGGTGTACTGGCCGACCATGGACCCGTCTTTGGAAATGGGCAGCCGGGAACAGGTACTGGATGCCTACCGCACCTGCCGCGACCATCTGATCAAGCGGATGCGGGACCGGTTCGGCGAAACCGGCCTGCCAAACTTGCGGTGATATCAAAGGAAGACGTGCGGTGGTGCTGGACAATTACCCAGAATCTGTAGCACATACCGCTTTAATCCAAAGCGCTTTCCGAAAAGTTTGAAACGGTTTTCGGATCAAAAAGCGCGCCAAAACAATTGCTTTCAGTAGGGTTCAAAAGGCTCACGACATGTCGATTACCGATGCAAAGCTGGTACTGGCCAGCGCCTCGCCGCGCAGGCTGGCACTGATTGAACAGGTGGGCATTTATCCGGACCTGCTCAACCCGGTGGATATTGACGAGACCCGGCGCAAGCGCGAATCGCCCAGGGCGCTGTCGCTGCGGCTGGCGCGCGAGAAGGCCCAGGCAGCGCGTGCCGCACCGCTGGTGCGCAATCTCGGGGAAAACGTCTTCGTGCTGGCAGCCGACACGGTGGTCAGCGTCGGCCGGCGGGTGATCGACAAGCCGCAGTCCACGGACGAGGCGCGCGATGCGTTAAGACTGTTGTCGGGGCGCTCGCACCGGGTGTTCACGACCATTGCCGTGGTGTCGCCCGACGGGCGCGAACGCTCCCGTGTCGTGGACACCAAGGTCCGCTTCAAGCGGCTGATGCGGTCTGACATGGATGCCTATCTGATGAGCGATGAATGGCGCGGCAAGGCCGGCGGCTATGCCATCCAGGGCAAGGCGGCAGCTTTCGTGCGCTGGATGAGCGGGTCGTACACCTGTGTGGTCGGCCTGCCGCTGCATGAAACCGTGCAGATGCTGCAGGCCGGCGGATATCCGGTTTACGGAAAGTGGGTTACGGAGACCTGATATGAGCGATGCCAACAGCCCGGGCGGCAAGAAGCCGGAACCACCGATAAGGCTGCGCACCAGGCGCCCGTGTCCGTTGTGCCAGCAACCGTCGAAACAGAAATATCATCCGTTCTGTTCAGCCAGGTGCGCCGACGTCGACCTGCACCGCTGGCTCGGCGGCCAGTACGCCATTCCGGCTGCCGATGCGCCTGATTTCGACGAGACCGGAGAGACCTTGTCGCCCAAGCGCGACGATGGCGGCGAGACCAGCTGAGGCGCAGGTCACACCGCCGGCCGCCAGGCCTTAAGAAAACCGTCATGATGTATGGTGGTTGACGCTGGACAGGTGCCGGACGATCACCTATAAACCGCTGCGGTCGCATGAGGGATTCTTCATCCGGCCCGTATGCCCAGGTAGCTCAGTTGGTAGAGCAGCGGATTGAAAATCCGCGTGTCGGTGGTTCGATTCCGCCCCTGGGCACCATTACCCCTCCTCATCGCTGAACATACCTCCTCATTTTTGTGAAAATTCAGCCGTTTACGGGGTATGGTGCTTCTCACAGCTGAACATGCTTGACCCTTGAAGCTCATTACAAAAGGGGTATGCTGCTGGGATATCACCCAAACAGCTACAGGATCATACCCCAACTATGGCGCTGACAGATCTCAAAATTAGGCGTGCTAAAGCAGGTGAGAAACCCTATAAGCTTTTTGATTCCAATGGCTTGTACATTCACGTCCAGCCAAATGGCTCCAAACTTTGGCGCTGGAAGTACCAATATGCCAAAAAGGAGCGGTTACTTTCGTATGGCCCCTACCCCTTAGTCTCGCTTGCTGAGGCTCGAGAAAAACAGATGGCTGGGCGAAAACTTCTACTGGATGGGAAGGATCCATCGGTGCAGAGGAAACTGGACCGGATCACAGCTGAAACAGCGGCCAACAACACTTTTGGGCTTGTGGCTGCCGAGTACATCCAAAACCTGGAGGCGAAAGGATCAGCGCCAGCAACGATCACGAAAACAAAGTGGATGCTTGAGAAGCTGGCCGCTCCTATTGCCAATCGCCCTGTAGGCGAGATCAGCGCGATTGAGTTATTGGATTTGTTGAAGCGAATTGAACGCAGCGGGCGCCGGGAAACCGCACGACGACTACGCGGTGTAATGGGATCGGTATTCCGGTTGGCTGTTGCCACATTGCGCGCAGAGACTGATCCAACAATGCCGATCAAAGATGCACTGACACCGCCTATCGTCAAAGGCAGGCCAGCTCTGACAGATGAGAAGGAATTCGGGAAACTGCTTTGCGCCATTGACGAATACGATGGCTGGCCGACAATTTCGGCGGCAATTAAGTTTCAGATACTGACTTGTGTCAGGCCAGGTGAGGTTCGAGGAGCCACTCGATCAGAGATCAATTTGGTTGAACAGGTGTGGCACATACCGGCGGAACGGATGAAGATGCGTAGACCGCATGACGTCCCTTTGTCACGCCAGGCCATCGAAGTTCTAAACAATGTCTGGCTTTTGTCTGAAGAAGCCGAACTGGTATTTCCATCCATCCGCTCAAACCGACGACCACTTTCCGAGAACGCCTTCAACTCGGTGTTGCGGCGTATCGGCTATACTAAGGATGAAGTAACTGCGCATGGATTCCGCGTGACAGCCAGCACTATCATGAATGAGCGCGGGTTTGATCCAGACGTCATAGAAGCAGCTCTAGCACACCAAGATCGCAATTCGATACGGCGTACCTACAACCGCGCAAAGTATTGGGAACCAAGGGTTGAACTGATGCAGAATTGGGCCGACTTACTGGACGAGTTCCGAGCGCTGAACTAGTTCAAGCACCATCTGCCTGTCATCAAAAAACTGATTTACGATGAGACGCTATATGCAGCTATGAGATTATAGACCCCCAGATTCGTAGTCTGGTTTTTTAAATTTCCATACGTGAACATAGGAATTCATGTATATTATATTTATATATTAATAACAGTATATTAGGTGAAAATACCTGAACATAGCACTCTTCCCTTACTCGCTATAATCTGCTACCTATGTGCTACCTTTTGACGAGTCTGACATAACAAACGGACCCTCAGTCTTCCATGGCCAAGCAGATGCTAACAGAGATTTTATTGCAGAAATTGCAACCCTCGGAGGGTCGGCAAATAGAGGTGTGGGATGCCAAAATACCTGGCTTTGGAGTGCGAGTGTCACAGAGCGGCACAAAATCATTTGTCCTTGTCTACCGTCACGAAGGTCGTGCCCGACGTCTAACCCTAGGGCGCTATCCACCCTTGGGTTTGGCTAATGCGCGCAAGCTGGCTCATAACGCTCTGTCGCGGCTGGCAGGTGGGTTAGATCCAATTGCCGAGAAAGAAGCGCAGCGTCAGCGGGACAACAACCTCTTTCCTTCGGTCGTCGACGAATTCGTACGTTTGCATTGCGCCCGGCACAACCGGGCAAATACGGCCAAGGAAACAGAGCGTCTGCTCAGAGCTGAGTTCCTGCCCAAGTGGCGCAAGCGCGATGTCCGGTCGATTAGCAAGGTCGACGTCAATCGGGCTATGGACGCCATCATTGATCGCGGCTCACCAAGTGCAGCACATCACGCCTTTGCTGCAATCCGGAAGTTCTTCAACTGGTGTGTCGAACGTGGCCTGATCGAGGTCAGTCCATGCCTGGGGCTGAAGAACCCCACTAAACCTAAATCTCGTGATCGCGTTCTTGCTGATGACGAGCTTGTACGGGTTTGGAGAGCAGCAACACAGGTTGGTTATCCAGTTGGCCCAATCACGCAATTACTGATCCTGACTGGCCAGCGGCGCGGCGAGGTCGCAGGGATGCGCTGGCCTGATCTTGATTTGGACGAAAAACTCTGGTCGATCCATGGTGAGATGACGAAGAACGGCCGACCGCACCAAGTGCCACTGTCACCAGAAGCAGTTCGCATTCTTTCTTCCCTGCCACAAATCGACGACACATTCGTGTTTCCGGCGCGCGGGGACAAACCTCAACCGTTTATGGGCTTCAACAAGGGCAAGCTCCGGCTTGACGCGACATCACAAGTGGAAGGCTGGACTTTTCATGATCTGCGGCGGACGGGGGCAACCGGCATGGCCCAACTTGGCGTCCCACCTCACATTGTGGAACGGGTACTCAACCATGCCTCCGGCACTTTTGGGGGTGTGGCTGGTATCTACAATCGCTTTGCCTACCTGCCAGAGATGCGTGAGGCACTCGACACCTGGGACGAGAAAGTCACGTCCTTATTGCAGGATTGATAACTTGTGGTGTCTATGCGTTATCCACATGGCGTTGGGCTTTTTGGGGTTCTTATCAACCTAGAAGTATTTTCTATTATTACTACTATTATTGCCTGCCATTCTGACAGAGATCGCCTGCCGAACTGACAGGGTTGAGCTGCCAGATTGTCAGCAGCCCAAGTGTTGGCAGGGGTCCTGCCATTGTGGCAGTAGGCCTATGACTAACTTCGAATATCGTAGACCTCTACCATTCGGATCCACTTTTCAGTTGCTCTGAGACCGTGATCGCAGCGTTCGATGAGACCCAGCTCCTGTGCCTCATTCAAGGAGCGATAGACGGTACGTTCGCCAAGCTGCAGAAATTCGGCCATGTTCGGCTTTGACATGATGCAGTAGGGGTACTTTGGATCACTCGTCGAGAGTTTGTGGATACTGTCTATGACAACATAGGTGTTGAGCGAAAGTCCCAGTTTCTCCCGTACATCGTGCAAAACCACCGTGTAGCGCGGACGCCTCTTGAACCTTGATTTGTCGACGAGGCCTCCAGCTCGCTTAAATCCATCCATACATAATCAGTATACATCATCAGCCACATTTTTGCCCTGCCACCTATCCCCTGAGTCAGCTGGACGGATATCATGTGCCCGCCGATTATCATCCCGCTCCTGCGCCTTGGAGGCATTTGTTGCTGCTGTCAGTCGAAATGCCTCTATCACATCGGTCAGGGCCAATGTGGTGTGCCGGCGGTCACGCAGTTCATCACGATAGAACTCAACCTCGCTCTTGAGATCTTGGATACGGGCATACAGGTGCTCAACAATGGAATCTGTGTCTCGCACCGGTTCGCTCTGGTTTGCATGAGTTTGCGCCTGTTCGGAGGGTTGGTCGTGATCTACATCGCTCTGTTGAGCAGACGAACCGGAGGCGACGTGTGAAGACGGGTTCGCACCCGTGCGCACAATGTCGGTTTCGGAAACACTGGTCAGATCGGCAGTCTCGTCGAACGCACCGGTGTGAACCTGTCCCGACGCCTCCGGGTCAGTTTGTGCGGGTTCACCTACAACAGAAGATGATCGGCGGGCCTCAAATTCCAACTCCTGCTTGATCTTTCGGTCGAGGGAGGTGCGCTCGATCGTCCAGCGGAAGCCATTCTCAACATCCTCGCGGCGTACAATAATATCACCATTTTCTGGATCAAGATGGGATCGGTGAGCCCACTTACGAACAGTTTTGGCAG
>Ga0316190_10002581_pt1 | contig 13156 bp, 13 predicted proteins | sample Eddworburrow2_MG_FD_204929 | JGI IMG/M metagenome (GOLD analysis project Ga0316190, IMG submission 204929) | Coastal sediment microbial communities from Maine, United States - Eddy worm burrow 2 | ecosystem: Environmental > Aquatic > Marine > Coastal > Sediment | place: USA: Maine | collected... | reverse complement strand
TGCCAAACCATCTGTCGCATTCAAATGGATCAAACGGGTCTCAGCAGGCGCATTCGCCGCGACAATCGTCGGCCTTCTCGCAATCAACTTTTTGTTTCTCAAGCCGGTTGGCAACTGGGCGTTGGCAAAGCTTGAGCAACGCACCGGGATCGAGGTAATCGCATCGGATATCTCGGGTAACTTGTTTACCGGAACTTTCAGGTTTGCCGGCCTGACTGCAAAACGGGTGAGCAATGACAAGAGCAATTTCGATCTGAAGGTGGCTGAAATTGCCGGTGATCTTCAGATGAGCACGCTTGTGTTTGGTACACCGGTGTTCGAAACGCTATCGGTCAAAGATGTATCCGGGCGGTTCGATGTCAAGAAACGCGACCGGAGCAGCAAGCCTCGCAAAATCAAGAGCAGAAGAAATTTCATCATCAGGCACATGACGATCTCAAACGCTGGAGTGCAGCTTTACAATGCCAGGGAACAAGCGCTGGACGTGAAGTTCACCACGGTTGAGGCCAGACCGCTGCGTAGCAATTACGCGGTGTTTGATCTGTTTTTCCGCTCGAATGTGTCCGGCACCCTGGCCGGGCGAAAGCTGGAAATCAGGTCTGCGCCTACCGACGGTGGCCGCAACACGACCTGGAAGATCGACCAGTTGCCGGTCTCGGTCCTTGGACATTTTTCTGACGCTCCGGTGATCAGCTGGCTTGAAGAAGGCAGCATCGACGTTGATGTGACTGACAGCTGGAAAGTTACCGATCGCGCAGCGATCAACATGGATTGGCGTGTGCTGGCGCATGATGTCAAGATGCAGGTGCCGGCTGACGCCGGGCTGATGCAGAAAACGCTTTTCAAACCGGCACAAACATATCTCAACGGGCGCGACAAGCCGGTGGATATTTCATTTTCTCTTGTCATGAACGAACAGCAGTTCGAAGGCGCTGCGTCACTGGAGGCCGCCAACCTGTGGGCAACAGTCAAGGACGGTTTCATCAAGGCGCTGGCTTTGAAGTACCGGACTGCAGGAGAGCCGGTTGAGCAAGACAGTCAGGCGCCTGACAGTGAGGAACAGGACGCGCGCGGCCTGGTCGACGAGACAGTGGACCGTTTCAAGCGCCTGCTGGACAACAGGCGCAAACCGCCTGGGTCTGAAAACTAGAGCGCAGCCTTTACGTCCTAAAACGATGCTGTCTTGATCAGCGTCACTCGAACAGATGCCAATTGCCGGAAACAGTCGGCGTATCATTGGCCTTGTTTGGGCGCGGCCAGTGATCCCCGCTCGACGATCCGGGTTTCGAGTTCAATCCTGATCGGCCCCTCAGCATCCCTGACCAGACTGTAAAGCGTGTCACCGGCAAGTTGTCCCATTTGCCGGTGCGGTACATGAACGGTCGTCAGGGCCGGGCTGATGACGGTTGCCAGTTCGATGTCGTCGAAGCCGGTGATTGACACATCGCCGGGAACGTCAAGACCAGCGCTTTTTGCCGCCTGAATGGCGCCGACGGCAAGCACGTCATTGCCGCAGATAACAAGTGAGGGAAGGGGGGCTGTTGCAGCGATTTGCCTGAACGCCTCCCGACCGTTCTCAATCGAGTAGTCCGTTTCGATAACCGGCATGGCTGCGGCATCCAGACCAGCGCTGGTGATTGCCTGTCGCGTGCCGAGAACACGGTCGCGGGCGCGGTCGTTGGTGCCGGTTGGTGCTGAAATACAGGCAAATGACCTGTGACCCATGCGTATCGCCCTGGCCACCAGACGTTCGGATGCGGCACGATTGTCAAATCCCACATAGGACTGGGTCTTGTCCGCAGAGCATGCCCAGGCAATTACCGTGGGTATATTGCGTTCAGACAGGAAGGTGTAAATTTCCGGGCGCCTCTCGGTTCCGATCAGCAGCAACCCGTCTGCACCGCGCGCGACCATGGTGCGGATCTGTTGTGCCTCCTGTTCAGGGTCGTATGCGGAACTTGCGACGAGCGTTGTGGCATTCTTGTCAACAAGTGATTTTTGAAACGCTTCTATGCCACGGGCGAAAATGGCGTTTTCCATCGTGGGGATGATGGCACCGAAAATGCCGGTGCGGTTTGCTGCGATGGCGCGGGCGCCGAAGTTGGGCGAGTAGTTGAGCTTGCTGACGGCCTGCATGACGCGTTGCCGCGTCTTTTCAGACACCTTGCCGGGTTCATTGAGACAGCGCGAGACCGTTGCCGTAGACACACCTGCGGCGCTGGCTACATCTTCAAGCGTTGGCAGATTGCGTCCCGTGGGTCTCATTTGGCATCAGTCAGTGAACAATTGTTTCAGCAATTCAGCAGGTTATTACACAGCTGGATGAATCTTCTGAATTATTTCATGTAATAGCTTGCATTTTGTAAAATGCAAGCTATTACATTCGGCGGAAAGTTGATACCGGATCGGGAGACGGGTGTGTATTTGGTTTTGACGGTCCTGGGATTTACCCTGCTTGGCGCAGTGTCTGCGGTCAGCATTTTCATGTCAGGTTTTACCGGCGAACCAGTCGGCAGAATTGCGGCCAAAGCGGCGTTCTGTCTGCTCGTGATCCTTATTGTTTTGTATTTATTCCAGTGATGTTCGACAGTGAGCTGTCAGTACCTCAAAGCAAGGAGATTGTGATCGATGTCCCGCAACTATTTGAAGAAAGCCGACTTGACCGCAGCCAGTGGCGCGGACGATGTGCGCGACACCGTTCAATCAATTCTCAACGATATTGAAGCGCGCGGTGACGCCGCTGCGCTTGAATATGCGGCGAAGTTCGATCGCTATGAAGGCAACATCAAGCTCACGGCCGCCGAAATCGAGGCTGCTGCTGCCCTTGTTCCTGAAAAACTGAAGCTGGATATCCAGTTTGCCCATGCCAATGTGCGCCGCTTTGCTGAAGCCCAGATGGCCACCATGCAGGATATCGAGGTGGAAGTGGTCCCTGGTCTGATCGCCGGTCAGAAATCCATCCCCGTTCGCACTGCCGGTTGTTATATTCCCGGTGGGCGCTACAGCCATATCGCGTCGGCAATCATGACGGTGACAACGGCCAGTGTGGCAGGTTGTGAGAATATCATCGCCTGTTCACCGCCACGCCCGGACATCGGCATAGCACCGGCGATCATTTATGCAGCCCACATCTGCGGGGCGGATTCCATTCTGGCGCTGGGCGGCGTCCAGGGTGTGGCTGCCATGGCGTTCGGCCTGTTCGACCTGCCGAAAGCCGACATTCTCGTCGGCCCCGGCAATCAGTTCGTGGCCGAAGCCAAGCGGATATTGTTTGGCCGCGTCGGCATCGACATGTTTGCCGGCCCGACCGACAGCCTGATTCTGGCGGACAAGACGGCTGATGCCGACATCGTGGCGGCCGACCTCGTCGGCCAGGCAGAGCACGGTTACAATTCACCGGTGTGGCTGGTGACCGACGACAAGGCGCTGGCTGAACGAGTGCTGGAACTGGTGCCGGGACTGATTGCCGATCTGCCTGAGCTCAACAGCAAGAATGCCGAAGCGGCGTGGCGTGATTATGCCGAGGTGATCGTGTGTGACACGCGCGAGGAAATGGCGGCCACATCAGACGACTATGCACCGGAACATCTCACCGTGCAGGCCGAAGACCTGGACTGGTGGCTGGGCCGCCTCAAATGCTATGGCTCGCTGTTTCTTGGCGAGGAAACCACGGTTGCCTTCGGTGACAAGGCGTCGGGTACCAATCACGTATTGCCGACCTCGGGGGCGGCCAAATATACCGGCGGACTTTCGGTGCACAAGTACATGAAAATCGTCACCTGGCAGCGGGCCACCCGCGAAGGTGCCAAGCCGGTGGCCGAAGCAACGGCCCGGATTTCACGGCTTGAGGGCATGGAAGGCCATGCCCGTACCGCCGACATCCGGCTGGCGAAGTATTTTCCTGACGAAGATTTCGACCTGACAGCGGCCATGTAGAGGCTGACATGCAGGACAATCCGCACAGTTCGTTGTTCGACATCTCCGGCAAGACGGCGTGTGTAACCGGCGCAAGTGCCGGGCTGGGCAGGCGCTCGGCAGATGTCCTGCTCGCCGCCGGTGTCCGGGTCGTCGGCGTGGCGCGGCGTGGCGATGCACTTGCCAAATGGGCTGAAGCCCATCCCGGGCAGGCAGGGTTCGTCGAGGCTGATCTGTCTGACCGGTCCTGCCTGAACCAGGTCGTCAAAGCGGTAGGTGAGGTGTTCGGTCCGCCTGACATCCTGATCAATGCAGCGGGAATCAACACTCGCCAGGCGGCCGATGATGTGACGCCGGAAAACTGGGACTTGACGCTGGACCTGAACCTTGCAGCGCCGTTCTTTCTGGCGCAGGGCCTGGTTCCGGCGATGAAGAAGACCGGGTTTGGCCGCATTGTAAATTTTGCCTCCCTGCAAAGCTTCAGGGCGTTTCCCGCCGGCATGGCCTATGGCGCGTCAAAGGGCGGAGTAGCCCAGATGACCCGCGCCATGGCAGAAGCATGGTCATCGTTCGGGATTACGGCCAATGCACTGGCGCCCGGGTTTTTCAGAACGGAGCTGACTGCACCGGTGTTTGATGACCCTGAACGGGCGGCCCTCAATGCAGCTCAAACCTGTATTGGCCGCAATGGTGAACCTGAAGACATTGACGGTCCGATGCTGTTTTTCTGTTCGCGCGCATCTTCCTACGTCACCGGGCAGGTATTGCCCGTGGATGGAGGCTATACGGCTAAATGAATTCGTTCAAAATCTTATGGTTTCCCACTCATGAGGAGTAAATACTGTGTCTGTTAACACCAAAATCGTGGATGACATGGTCGCCAATGGCGTCGAGTTTGTCACCACTGTGCCCTGCAAGCAGCTCGCCGGCGTCATTGACGAGATAGATGCCTGCGAAAAAATCTACCACATACCGTCCAACAAGGAAGATGAAGGCATGGGGCTGTGCGCCGGTGCTTTCATGGGCGGCAAGCGCCCGGCAATCATCATGCAGAACACGGCCATCGGTGTGACCATCAATACACTGGTGACGCTGACCCAGTATTACCGGATGCCGTTGCCCATGCTGATTTCATACCGGGGCGAACTGGGAGAACCGGTGGCGTGTCAGGTGGAAATGGCGGTGCATACGAAAGCCCTGCTCAACCAGTTGAACATTCCAACCTACCATTTCCACAAGGAGGACGACGTCAATGAGCTGGACGCGATCCTCAAATACACCTTCATGTGCAACAAGCCGGTTGCCATTCTCACCGATGCCAGCTTCTGGAAAGGGTACTGAACCATGATCCGCTCTGAAATTCTGCGCGACATCGCGCCCATCATTCGTGACCATCTGGTTGTCTGCAATATCGGACTGCCGAGCCAGGAACTGCATCTGACAGACGACCAGCCGACCAATTTCTACATGCTGGGGACCATGGGCCTTGCATCGTCCATCGGTCTTGGCCTGGCCCTGGCGCAAGACAAGAAGGTTATCTCGATTGACGGCGACGGCTCTGTGCTGACCAATTTCGGCACCCTGCCGACAATTGCCAACAATGTGGCGGACAATTTCATCCTGCTCATCATTGACAATGGCAGCTACGGCTCCACCGGTGACCAGCCGACCTATGCCGGCAAGAAGACCTCCCTGACGGCTGTGGCCAAGGCGTGTGGCTGTGAAAACGTCGTGGAATGCAGCGCCGAAGACACCGGCAAGACCATTCAGGCAGCACTGGACAGCAACAAGATGACCATCATTGTCGCCAAGTGTGAGAGCGGTAACGTGAAGGTGCCGGTCATCACAATGGATCCGGTTGTGATCCGCGACAGGTTCATGAAGGCTGTTCAGGCTTAAAGGGGTCGTTCGTTGTTTGCCTCGAGCGAAATCCACTCATCTGCAGATGCGCGCGCGCTGGCGCGTGCGCGTCTGCCGTGGATGGTGTTCGACTATATTGACGGCGCTGCGGGTGAGGGACACGGTGAAGCCCTGAACCGGACTGCATTGCGCGATCTGCGCCTGCAGCCGCGCATCCTGGTCAATGTCACCAAACGTGATCTTGGCGTGAAGGTGTTCGACCATGACGCCATGCGCCCGTTTGGTATCAGTCCGATGGGTATGTGCAACCTGTCCACGCCCGGGGCTGATCTCATGCTGGCGCAGATGGCGGCGCGCCACAAGGTGCCGGTTGGTGTGTCAACGGTGGCGTCCACATCGCTAGAGACGATGATTGAAAAAGCTGACGGGCATGCCTGGTTCCAGCTTTACATCAGCGGCGACGGCAGCAGCACGCAAGGCCTGCTGGACCGGGCACAGGCGTGCGGATATCGTACCCTGGTTGTGACCCTTGATGTGCCGGAGGTGGGCAGGCGGCCGCGCGAACTGCGGCGCGGGTTCAAGATGCCGTTCAAAATCGGGCCGCGCCAGTTCATCGATTTTGCCCTGCATCCGCGCTGGTCGCTTTCGACCCTGATGAACGGGCGTCCCGAAATGGCAAACTTTACCGGGCCGGGCAACAAGTTCGACCGCACTGAAAGCCGGGCGGCTGCAGACTGGGCAAAACTGAAAAGCCTGCGTCAGCAATGGCAAGGAAGACTGGTGGTCAAGGGTGTGCTGAGTGTCGAAGACGCGGTGCGCCTCAAACAGTCAGGTGTTGACGGTATTCAGGTTTCCAGCCATGGCGGCCGCCAACTTGACAGTGCACCACCACCGATCACGATGCTGCGGCGCATTCGCGAAGCGGTGGGAGACGATTATCCGCTGTTTTACGATTCCGGAATCCGGTCCGGCGAGGATGTCGTCAAGGCTTATGCGATGGGCGCCGATTTCGTATTTCTCGGGCGCCCGTTGCTGTTTGCCATGGCCGCCGGCGGTGAGCGCGGCCTGTCGCAGTTGTGGGATGTTCTGACGGACGAAACCAGCCTCACTCTTGCGCAACTTGGCAGGACGTCGATGCAGGACCTTCCGGGTACGCTGGCTTGCAGTCAGAATCCTGTTTGAAAGATCCGAGGTTGGCTGTCTTTGCGAACCGGGTGTTAAGCATGACCTGCGGCATCTGCGCCACACGGGGTTGCTTTGCTTGACTTCGATACCCACATCTGTGCTTGTGCGGCTATTGGACATGGGCCGCGACCGAACGAGTCGCAGACTACTCCTTGCCCACGACACATGTTTTTCTTCGGTGGCGACCTTGAGCCATCAAATCCGGGTTCATTGCCCGTTGCCGTCGAAAAGAAACCCAGATGCGCCAAACCTTTGCGCGCATTGCTTACAAGAAAGAATAACAATTTGAAATTTACCGACCTCGGCCTCGACAGGCCGTTGCTCAATGCTCTTGAAGCATTGGGCCATGACGTGCCTACGCCCATTCAGGTGAAGGCCATCCCTACAATTCTTGACGGACGTGACGTAATCGGACTGGCCCAGACGGGCACCGGCAAAACCGGCGCCTTTGCGCTGCCGTTGCTGCAGCGCCTTGCGGCCTCTGGCGTCAAGCCCAAACCGCATGCCTGCCGTGCGCTCATACTGGCGCCGACGCGTGAACTGGTGACCCAGATCATGAAGTCCGTGCGCGACTACGGTTCACGCATGAAGCTGTCTGCAACCTCGATTGTGGGCGGTGTTTCCATCCGGCCGCAGAAAGCCACCATGGCGCGCGGCGTCGACATTGTGGTTGCAACACCTGGACGTCTGCTCGACCTGATCGACCAGCGCTGCATGCGGCTGGACTCGGTTGAAGTGCTGATCCTCGATGAAGCAGACCAGATGCTGGATATCGGCTTCATGCCGGCCATCCGGCGTGTTGTTGCGCTGGTGCCTGAAAAGCGTCAGACACTGTTGTTTTCGGCCACCATGCCGAAGGAAATACGCAAGCTTACCGATCAGCACCTGAAGTCTCCGGTCGAAATCGCCGTAGCAGCCATATCCACACCGGCCGAGCGTATCAACCAGTCGGTCATGCATATTGCTGCGGGCAACAAGATTGCCGCAGTGGCGCATCTGGCACGTGAAAACACCGGCAAACGCGTGATCGTGTTTACCCGCACCAAACGCGGTGCAGACCGGGTTGTGAAACGGCTTGTACAGGACGGCTTTGAGGCGGCGGCCATTCACGGCAACAAATCCCAGGCCAACCGTGAAAAGGCACTGGACCGGTTCCGCAAGGGTGCATGTCCGATCCTGGTTGCAACCGATATCGCGGCGCGCGGCATCGATGTGCCGGGTATCGAAATGGTCATCAATTACGAACTGCCGCATGTGCCTGAAGTCTATGTGCATCGCATTGGCCGTACGGCGCGCGCCGGTGAATCCGGCTTTGCGGTAGCGCTGTGTGCCCATGATGAGCGTGGCTTGCTGCGCGATATCGAGCGGTTGCTGAAGCGCAAGGTGGATGAAGTGCCGGTTCCCGAAGGATTGCCGGCAATATCCTTGCGTGACATTCCGCGCGAACCGCGTGAGCGTGACCCGCGCGCCAAGCCGCAACAAAAGAAGCGTGCGCATCAGTCACGCCGCCCCGGTGGTGGTGCTGCCAAGGGTGCGCGCACTGCCGGTGATCAGGAGAAGAAGTCTTCACCAGGTCCAAACCGGCGGCGGCGTCCAAACCGTTCGAAGCCGGGCGGTCAGCAGAACACACGCGCAGCCTGACCCTGCCATAGCTAGTAATAGCTGACAGCGGATACCGCCGCATCGGCATCGAATACGCGACCTATCGCGACGATGCCGATGCGGCGGATGTTTCCCGGCCGCAGTGACTTCGGTCGGAACGGAAATTTGAACTGGCGGCCATCTGAAGCCGCCAGCAATAAGGTTGATCAGCTAGGGCTTGATGTAAGTGTAACCCATTTGCTGCAGCCTACTCAGCTCTGCGACGCCGGACGGCACGATATCATCGTCAAACACTTCAAACAGGTCAGTGTTGTAATCGATTTTTCTGCCCGCAAGCGTATTGTTGCAGACATGAAAGCTTACCTGCTGCGTCTTCAGATTAGTGACGTCCATCTGCAATTTCTGGTTTGATTTTGCTGATTTGAGCAAACCGACGCCATTGCCATGCAAAACAACCTTCAATTCAAGGTTCTCAACGCCTACGGCATTAATGTGGTTCTGTATATTTCGCAAGGCACCTCTATAGGCCTTGTCATCTGAACCTCCGTTATAGTTGATATGATAAACAACTTTCTGTTTTCCATAGCGCTCGTTGGCCTCAACACCGGCAATTTGGATAACAACAACTGCGAGCAGTGACAGAACAGCTGCCAAAACAGATTTGTGAATATACATGGTTTCCTCCTGGAGATTTGTGATCGCTTGCAACTAGCGCACAAGACTACACTATGTTCACACCGATCCGGCGCATGCAAAAGCTGGTGCATTTATCTGGATGGCCTAGGGTAAACCCTGGGAATGCGCGATGTGCGCTTACGGATGACGGGTCTTTCCGACCACCTGTGTCATATTCTGCGCATCGAACTTTCGCAGTAAATGACTGCGATGATACTCGACAGTCTTGGGACTGATGCTCAACTCCCTGGCGATCTGCTTGGAGGTCAATCCCCGTTCGACAAGGCCCAGGATGTCCTGTTCACGCCGTGTCAGGGATACATTGGAGACAGAAGCGATGTCATGCCGGACCACGTCCGGGCTAGCTCCTGCAGAGGAGAACCTCTCGCTTCTGCGATAAACCGCCAGCGCCATGATTGAGAGCAAAGATATCATCGCAAGCACAAATCCACCCAACCAGGCAGATGATCGGGAGAGTGTGAAACCCGACGACGCCAGCTCAATGTTTTTCATGAGAGCGGTGACGCTACCGGTATGGGCTATGGTGCTCCAACCTGCATAATCGCCGCTGCGCACGGCAGGATGTTCGTCCTTAAGACTCAACAGTCTGATTGCAATTTCACGCTTGAGGATCTCGGGCACATTTGTCGATGCGCCGAGCACCCACTCCGGAAACAGTTGGGTAGAAAGAGCCAGATCAAACCCGGGAACCCGGACCGAATTTACGATGCGAATGTCAGCCGGTGACAGCTTGCCCTGCAAGACCATCGACTCTATAACACCAGTTCGCACCGTACCGGCGTCTATCTCACCATTGATGACTGCGGTGACAATAGTGTCCTGTGGAAAGCCGAAATATTCAATCGCATCAAGATCGCGCCATGGGTTGATGCCGTTGCGCAAAAGCGTATCGGCTGCGATCCTGAAGCCACCAAATGCATCTGGTGCAACTGCGCCCAGGCGCTTGTTTCGAAGATCTGTCAGTCCGCGTACGGTAGCATTGTCAGAGCGAACAAATATGACTGCTCCGAGCCGATTACCGGTGCGCGGCTCGCCAGATCGCTCGGTCCGCAGGGACACAACAGGCTCCAGATTATAGATTTCCGTCAACTGCTGGAAATTTCCCGGATTGGTAAGCACCAGGTCAAGATTTCCCTCGTTCAGTTCGGCGCTCATTCCCTGCAACGAAAGGGGCACTACGGCAAGACTGTGGTCATCCAGGCTGTGGGACAGAAATTCAAAGGTTGGATGCCATCTTTGGCGGGCCAGTTCATCACCACGGTGTGCCAACACGCCTACCTTAAGCATTTTCGCGCTCACATTCGGCACAAACAGGAAAGACACAGAGACCGCCAGCAGAAAATACACAACCCACCTTGATGCGGCTCTTGCCAAACTGGACAACTGAAGTACTGGCATTCATCAATGATGAGCTTGGCAATGCTTGTTGTCTAGGATTATTGGGCAGCGCCGGACAGGGGGGATTGGCATGCCGGCTATTTTACACGGTTAGCAGGAGATCAGGTTTCGGCCAGTCGGACTGTTATAACCGGTCCTGACCCTAGTAATAACTGACTGAAGTCACTGCTGCATCGGCATCGAACACGCGGCCTATTGCGACGATGCCGATGCGTCGGATGTTTCCCGGGCGCAAAGGTTCGTCGGTGCGATGGGCCTCAAAATCCCCGAAATCGAAATGACACAACGTCCATTCTGAAGGCGCGGTGAAGGCCTGGCGAAAGGATTGCCACGGACGGGTGAGATCGCTGGTGCGCAGGTGAATGTTGTAGGTTTCGGCATTGCCGATGAGCTGCAGCGCCACGCCTTTTGCATCGCTTGGCGGGGGAGGCAGGTCTGCTGCGATCTGGATAAAACCGCCATTGTTGTCGAGACTGACCCGACCGGTCATGCGGGTGGCTGTGCGACCATCGATCACTGCCTGCTCAATCTGCCCGTTCGATACGCCGCCCATCACCCGGTCAGTCACCAGTTCCCAGTTCGGTTCAACTTCATTCATGTTATTGCCTGCTGAGCGCCTGCGTCGTAAAATAGCCAATGGTTGCCGCAGAACCAGACAACAGTGTGCCCCATGTGATATCAACCATGGTGACTGCGACGGGCCAGTTTTTGAGCGTGGCCTGATTGGTCATGTCGTAGGTGGCGTAACAGAAAAATCCGAACAGGGCGCCATAGAGTGCTGCTGTCTGCCAGGATCCATCTTTCATAGCAGGGGCGACCGCAAAAATTACGAGACCGATTACATAAACAGCGTAAAACCCGGCTGCGGCGGAGTAATTCACCGTATCCGCCAACAGATGGGATAATCGGGAGAAGTAGAATTTTTTCGCTATGGTTCCCAGCCAGAGAAAATCCAACGCGAAAAAGGCTATGGCTGTGCTGATATAGGCTGTTATCCAGGTCATGGCATATTCAACGCAATCGGTAAGGATTTGGTTCAGGCAGCCCGCGCAGCATCTGCAATTGCCGGGTCGAGCGCAACCGTCAACCCGTCCAGTTCCTCACTGTAAATAAGCTGACATGACAGGCGCGACGACGGCATGACGGTGGGCACTGTGTCAAGCATGTCTTCTTCTTCGTCACGCGCCTGAAACAGCTTGTCTGTCCAGTGGTCATCGACAATGACATGGCAGGTGGCACATGCGCATGCACCACTGCACAGGCCTTCCATAGGCAGGCCGTGTTCGCGAATGATCTCCATGACCCGCCAACCTTCCACGGCTTCCAGAACGTGAGTTTTGTTGTCGGTGTCGATTACGTTGATGACGCCCATGGCTGCTTTCCCTGCTCGACTAAACTTGTTTGCGTACTAACATGTTTGGATTCGCTGTTGCAATGCAACAATTGTCGCAACATGGATGATCTCTGGCAGGTGGGCTGTGCCGAAGTTGTTTGTCTTGCAGGACATTTTTAAGGTATACGTTCTGGATAACGAACAATCAGGGCAACACTGGTTCACTGGGCCCCATAAACCTGATCAAATATCGCGGCAGGGTGCAAATGGCTACACAACGCGGACGCAAGTCCCACACACCGTCTGATGTCACGCCGGAGCTGGGCAAGACCATCCAACGTCTGCGCAAGGCGTACAAAATGTCGTTGGGCGACCTGTCCGAGCATTCCGGGGTTGCCAAGTCGATCATTTCGCAAATCGAGCGAAATGAAACCAATCCGACCATTTCAACCGTGTTTCGACTTTCACAGGCACTCGATACGACTATTGAGGAAGTGTTGAAAACCGGCAGGAGCGATGCGTTCATCGACCATCAGACGAGGGCGGCTATTCCGCTGCTCGAGAGTGAAGACGGATTGTGCAGGCTGGCGATTGCCGGACCCTTGAACCTTGTTGACCATCTGCAATGGTATGATTTTCATGCCAAACCCGCCGGTGTACTTGAATCGGAACCTCATCCGCCGGGAACGATTGAACATCTCTATGTGGTGACAGGGCAATTGGAGGTAACCGTTGACGGGGAAAGCCGCCTGGCAAAGTCCGGCGAGGCATTGCGCTACCATGCCGACAAGCCCCACAAGCTTGTGAACACAGGCTCCTCTCCGGTTCATGCTACCATGGTGCTGGTCTTGCGCCAGCCAGGTTGAGCTTCTTTCAGCGTTGGTTCCGGTGACATTCCGGACTGCATTTCAACCTCGATGAAGGAAGTTGGCTGTCCTGGCACCTGTCCAATACATGAAAGCCCCGCTGTCCCTGTGGGAGGCGGGGCTTTACCACGATCTGGTGCTGCAACCTGATCAGGAGATTTGTGCAATCCGTGCAGATGGCGAAATCTGCACGGATAAGGGGAGAGTTAGTGGCAATAAGTCTTGATGATCGGTGTCGTCGGCAGGGTGCTTGCCTGATACTTGTCGATGGTGCTGTGAGCCTCCACAAGGCTTGAACACA